>TARA_B110000285_G_scaffold42062_1_pt1 | contig 50084 bp, 52 predicted proteins | sample TARA_B110000285 | Tara Oceans TARA_B110000285 (sample SAMEA4397756) | marine metagenome | biome: Polar Biome; feature: [SRF] surface water layer (ENVO:00010504); material: water (ENVO:00002006), including particulate matter (ENVO:01000060) such as... | depth 5 m
TGGCTGATCATTACCAATGACCTGCTTTACTATTAAGCGATAGGGGCTAAATAAATTATTTATTACCTTATATAAAATATTGAAGAAATTTCTACTGCAGCATTTTTTGGCAATGAGGCACTACCTACAGCTATTCTTGTATGCTTACCATTTTCACCTAAAATTTGATAGATCATATCAGATGCGCCATTAATAATTTCTGGATGTTCAGCTAAATCTTTATCTGAGTTAACAAATCCTGAAACATTTATGCAGCTAAGTTTGCTACAATCAGCATTATCAGTAGCCTCAATGAGTAATGACATTGTATTAATTATACAAATCTCAGCAGCTTCCTTTGCTTTTGATATAGAAACCTCAGATGGAACTTTACCAGTTATTATATTTCCTGAGGTAATAGTTCCTACTATAGGCAGCTGTCCTGAAATATAGATAAAATTATTAATTATTTTATAAGGCACATAATTACCTGCAGGCATTATTGAGTCAGGCGTTTTAATATTAAGTTCAATTAATTTATCTTTTAAATTCATATCTAATATAATTATTAATTTATTCTAAAGCTAATTTATTTATAAGTCAGAGAAGTTTACCAAGCCCTTTATTATAAATAAAGTGAATTATGTTTTATTAATAAGTTCTTTTTCCCTAAACCATGAATTTATCGAAAAAGGGATCGTTAAAATGTAAATGACTCCTATTATATTTAATGCAATCCAGGGGAAATTTATAAGTCCCATCATAATCATAGCAAACAGAGAAATGAAAATAATATAATTACCTTTTTCTAAGATTAGAAATTTACGTTTTATAGAATATGTTGGAATATTGCTTATTAAAAGTAACCCAATTATTATAGTATAAGCAGCAATTATATTTGGATGCTCATATGCCCAATTGCCTCCAAGGAATGCATGCGTTACTGGTAAAATAATTAAAATTGATCCAGCTGGAGTAGGCACTCCACTAAAAAAACCATTAACCTTAAGCCCATCATCGTCAGAAATTAAATTGGTATTAAAAATAGCTAAACGTAAGCAAGAGAAAATTACATAAGCAACTACCGTGATTTCACCAACAAGACGAGCATCCTCCATGATACTCATATACAGCAAAATAGCAGGTGCAATACCAAAACAAAGAAAGTCTGACAACGAATCTAATTGAGCACCAAGTTCTGATGAACTTTTAAGCATACGTGCAAAAAAACCATCAAGAGTATCGCAGACTGCAGCTATCAATATGCACGCAACCCCCAACTCAAACTGGTCTTCGAAGGCAAATCTAATTGAACTTAAACCAAAACATAGCCCTGTAAGAGTAATTAAGTTGGGAACTAATGATTTAAATTTAATTCGTTTCATGCTGTTATTTAATTTAAGAGTTGTGCAAGAACTGTTTCACCTGCAACAACATTATCATTAAGAGTGCATTTAATTTCTACATCCATTGGTAGATAAATATCAACTCTGGAACCAAATCTAATTAATCCAAATCGTTCTCCTGCAGATAAATTATCCTTAGACTGAACAAAACTTAGAATTCTTCTTGCTATTAAGCCAGCAATTTGCACAACAACAATTTGAGTTCCCATATTAGTTCTAAGAACCAAACTACTTCTTTCATTCTTCTCGCTTGCTTTGTCCAAACTGGCATTAAAGAAGCTTCCAGCTTTATAAATAACTTTTTCTACAAGTCCATTTATAGGACTTCTATTAACATGAACGTTCAGTACATTCATAAAAACACAAATACGTTTCATTTGTATTTGTCCAAGACCAGTTTCTTCTGGTGGAGATGCTTCATCTATCAAACAGATTTTTCCATCTGCAGCACTTATAATTGAGTTATTGATTTGAGGTGTTTTTCTTTCAGGGTCTCGAAAAAACCACACTATAAAAAAAGTTATAGCAAAACCAAATAATGCCAAAGGTTGCCAAACATAGATTAACAAAACTGACATTAAAAGAGAGATTACCGAAAATTTCCAACCTTCTTTGTGTATATAAGAAAATAATTTAACCATAGATTACATTGTATTTAATTTTATAAAGTCTGTCTTTTTTTAGCACATAATGATCAAGAAAGGTTGATTTTATAAGCTTTTTTCATTTTTTGAGTTATTTAGATGGCTTAATAATTAATAACTGCACTTACTGTCTAATTGTAGAAAGTAATATGCGCCATTTTTCTTCCAGGCTTTATGTCTTTTTTAAAGTAGTTATGTAATTTTGATTTTTTAAAGTCACTAAACTGTTTTTTAGACTTTATCATTCTTATTTTAGAGATGTCATCGCCTATTAAATTTTTCATAACAGCAGGTTTAATAATTTTTGTACTTCCCAAAGGTAAATCTACTATTGCTCTTAAATGTTGTTCAAACTGACTTGTAATGCAGGCTTCAATTGTTATATGTCCAGAGTTATGAACTCGAGGAGCCATTTCATTTGCCATTAAGCTTCCAGTATCATCAATAAAAAATTCAACACAAAGAATACCTACATAGTTTAATTTCTTTAATATTTTTAAAGTCACTTCGTTTGCTTTTTTTTCAATATCTTTATTTATACAAGAAGGAAGTTTAGTTATGTCGAGAATATGATTTTTATGAATATTTCTAAAGGATGGAAATATTTCTATTTCACCTTTGACTGAGCGCGCACCAATGATAGATATTTCTTTTGCTATATTAATTTTTTTTTCTACCACACATGAAGTTTTATCTAGTCGATTCCACCCATCTAGAAGTTCGGCATAAGAATTTACTGTAAATTGTCCCTTTCCATCATAGCCTAAGCGAGCAGTCTTAATGACTGAAGGGTAAGATAATTGTTTTCTAATATTTTTAAGATCATTAGTATTTCTTAGTATTTGTGTCTTCACACAAGATATTTTATTATCAATAAAAAATTTCTTTTCTTTAATACGATCTTGAGTAATTTTTAGTGCTTTAATAGGAGGGAATATAGGTACAGTTTTATTTATCAAGCTAAGTACTGTAGTGGGAATATTTTCAAATTCATAGGTGACCAAATCTACTTTATTAATAAATTTTTTAATTTTAGTTACATCATCAAAGTTGCCGTAATAAGTTTTAGCTACCTTAGCCGCAGGCGAATCTTTAGTATTTGAATAAATAAAGGGCACAATTCCTAATTTTGAAGCAGCTTCTGCAAGCATCATACCCAATTGACCACCACCAATAATTCCAACTTTAATTTTTTTATTCATTAATTATGGCTTAATAGCGACACTTTTAGTCTGGTTTAAGCGCCATTTTTCATAACGCTTACTTAAAACTTTATCATTAAGTGCCAATATAGAAACAGATAGAAGAGCGGCATTTGCAGCACCAGCTTCACCTATAGCCAACGTACCAACAGGGATACCTTTGGGCATTTGTACAATTGATAATAAACTATCGATGCCGTCAAGCTGCTTTGATTTTATTGGGACGCCAAGTACAGGAATTTTAGTTTGTGATGCAGTCATACCAGGTAAGTGTGCTGCACCGCCAGCTCCAGCAATAATAATCTTAATACCTCTTTTTTCAGCCTTCAATGCAAATTCATTCATTCTTTTTGGAGTACGATGTGCCGAGACAACTTTTACTTCATATTGAACTTTAAACTCATCAAGCATCAAAGCTGTATGCTCCATAGTTGGCCAGTCAGACTTACTGCCCATGATAATACTTATTAAAGGCTTTTTTATCATTTTTTTAGAGAGATTAACTCTCAGGAGTTGAACTAGATTCAGTTTCAATTTTTGATTTTAGCTCTTCCTGTTTTTTCTGCTGTAAAAGTGCTTCTTCTTTATGTTTCTTTTTAGTAGCACGTTGCTGAGATCTTATTGCTTTTTCTAAAGCTTCGTCTAAATCTATTTGCTTGCACAGACCTAAACCTACTGGGTCTTGTGGTCTAATATTAGACATATTCCAATTGCTTTTAGTTTTTATAGAGACAATCATATTTTTTGTACTACCGACCAACTTAGCTATTTGTGAATCTTTAAGCTCTGGATGATTTCTAATTAACCATGAAATCGCATCAGGTCTTTCTTGTCTTTTTGATAAAGGTATATATTTTTTTAGTTTAGTATCTCTTTCTGTCTGAAGAGTAATTTCATTTTCAATTAGCTCAAGTATATGTTCAGGATCATTTGTAGCTTTATCAATTTCTTCTTTAGTAAGTTGATTAGTACTAACAGGATTTAGTCCCTTAATACCCATTCCAACTTCTCCATCAGCTATTCCTTTTATCTCAAGCTCATGCATACCTGAAAAATCGGCAATTTGTTTAAAGGTTAACGCTGTGTTCTCAACTAGCCATATAGCCGTAGCTTTGGGCATTAGAGGTAATGTCATATTATGATCCTACAATTAGGTTTAAAAAAACCTTATATTTGAATTTATTTAATTTTAAAAGGAGATACTAAAATTTTAATAGGAGTTTGCCTATATTATGGTTATTTTCCATATATTCATGGGCTATTTTAACATCTTTAAAGGCAAATTCTCTATCTATAATGAGTTTTATTGATTTGGCCTCTATTAATGGCCAGATGTTTTTTATCAAAGAATCCCTTATTTCTCTCTTTTCTTCATCCGAACGAATTCTTAATGTTGATCCAGTGACAACCAATCGTTTAAGCATTATTGGAAGCAAGTTGGCCGTAACAACAGGGCTTTGTAAGTATGCTATATTTACAAGTCTACCAAACTTATTCAATATATTTAAATTTTTTTGAAAATATTCACCACCAACTATATCTAATATTACGTCAACACCTTGAATTTTATTTTTAATCTCTACTTCAAAATCTTCATTTTGATAGTTTATGGCTAAGTGACAACCAAGCGTATTCATAAATTCTTTTTTCTTATCAGATCCAACTGTGGCTAAATATTTTATACCCAGCGCTTTGGCAATAAGAGCTGCAGTTATACCAATACCACTTGCGCCTCCGTGTATTAATAATGTTTCATTAGTAGTCAATGAGCCGGAGTCAAACAGGTTAGTCCAGACAGTAAAAAAAGTTTCAGGTATTACAGCTGCCTCATGAAGCTTAACACCGTGTGGAATAGGCAATACAGTTGCTAAGGTTGTTTTTACATATTCTGCATAACCTCCACCAGTTACTAAGGCGCAAACTTCTTTGTTCAAAAAATTTTGACTAATATTTTTACCGATTTCGACTATTACTCCTGACACTTCAAGACCAAGAATTTTAGATGCACCTTCCGGAGGAGGGTAGCCACCTTGTCTTTGCAAGATATCAGGTCGATTTATACCAGCCGCCGCAACCTTAATTAAAACTTCATCATCATTAATAGTAGGGGCTGGGGTTTCGCCAACGGTCATTACCGAAGCATCACCATAATCTTCAAATAGAATTGCTTTCATAAATAATGATTATTTATGAGTATTGGAAAATTCTCAAGTGGAATAATATTAAGAAGTTTTAAGGTTGCTAAATCTTTTATTAAATTTACTGACTTGACCTTTATCTTGGATCTTTTGAGTTCCACCAGTCCATGCCGGATGTGAAGTTGGATCTATATCTAGTGACATTGTGTCACCTTCTTTACCCCAAGTTGATCTAGTTTCAAACTTAGTGCCATCAGTCATTACAACGTTAATAGTATGATAATTTGGATGTGTGTCTTTTTTCATAATGTAATATTTATTTCCGTTTAAATATCTTATAAGGTTTAATAAATCAATCTCTATTTTGAAATATTGGTATACTTTTAATATTGCTAAAAAATGATAAAAAAGAGCCTATATAAAAGACTTTTAGTTAATTCTAACATGCAGTTTGTATGTGTTATGCTTGTATTCTCAATTACTGGCTCAATGTCTCTAATTGTTTCGCAGGCTGTTATTGATTTGTTAAATATAGATGTCAGCTCTATTTCACCATTTATCTTTTGGCCATTGAGAATATTTTCAGTATTTATCTTCTATCAGGTTCTATTGTTAATGGTTGCAATACCATTTGGTCAATTCAGTTATTTCTTGAGAATTGAAAAAAAAATGCTTAGTCGCTTTGGTATTAAACTTTAATAAGTTTTAGCAGCTCTTCATGAATTTTGAAATTAGTACTTACAATGTTACCAGTTTCTAAGTAACCATTCATACCTTTGTGGTCGGTTATACTACCGCCAGCCTCAGAGACAATTAGTGCGCCAGCAGCTATATCCCATATTTTTAAATTCTTTTCCCAGAAGCCATCAAATTTTCCAGCGGCAACATAAACTAAGTCAAGAGATGCAGTTCCAAATCTTCTTATTGCAGCTGCATTCGCCATCACTTTTGTTAGTCCAATTAGATAATCTTCATGCTCCGCTAATCCCTTATGTGGGATCCCTGTTCCAATAGTGCAGTTTTCAATTTTATCTCTAAGCGAAACTCTTAGCCTTTTATTGTTGCAAAAAGCTCCCTTGCCACGAACTGCCCAGAAAAGGTCATCTGTAATAGGATTATAAACAATACCTGATAATGTCTCCCCATCTCTTTGCAAAGCAATGCTTATTGCAAAATGAGGTATCCCAAAAAGAAAATTGGTAGTGCCATCTAGTGGATCTATAACCCATTTCATACCAGAATTAGTTCGACTATTTTTAATAAATCCTGCTTCTTCTGCTAAAATGTCATAGTCTGGATAGGCTCGAGATAGCTCATTAATTAAAATCTTTTCAGACTGGATATCTGCAGCGGACACAAAATCAGAAACGCCTTTAATAGATACTTGTAAATTTTCCACCTCACCAAAATCTCTAACCAGATTTTTTCCAGCCTTACGGGCAGCAGAAAACATGGTATTAATATGCGGACTACTATAGCTCATTTATCTTTTCTCTTAAGATAAGTCATATCTTCAGTATTGATTACTATTTCCTCATCCTGTTCAATAAAAGGTGGCACCATAACTCTTAAGCCATTATCAACTATAGCAGGCTTATTAGAAGAGGCTGCTGTTTGCCCTTTTACAACCGCCTCAGTTTCCTTAACGGTAAAAATCATTGTTTTTGGCAGCTGCAAGCCTATGGGGACTTCATCATAAAGCTCAAGCGTGACTTCTTCATTTTCTCTTAGCATTTTTGCTTTATCTGCAACAAATTCTTCATCAAGTTCGATTTGTTCAAATGAAGTTAGATTCATGAAAACTAATTTATCATTTTGTTTATACAAATATTGAAACTGCTCTTCTTCCACTCTAGCTCTTTCGACTTGTTCAGATGCTCTGAAACGCTCATTAAGCTTTGAACTACTTTTTAAATTTTTCATCTCTACCTGATTAAATGCCCCACCTTTACCTGGCTTTACATGCTGAGCCTTAGTAACTACCCAAAGTGCATTTTGGTGCTCTATTATCATGCCGGGCTTTACTGCGTTACCATTAATTTTCATAAGTTTAATTTTCTAAGCCCGTATGCCACTCACCAGTAGCAGCTTTTTTATTCATTAAAGCTCTATGAGAGAATGCAGATTGCGCACTAGTTATGTTTTCTTCTTTGCCCAGCCAAGTTTTTAAGGCAGCTTGTTGTAATGCGCGTCCATAAGAAAAACTGAGTTTCCACTTGAATCCACCTATTTTATTCATGGCATCTAAGTGTGCTGTTGCATCTATATCAGATTGTCCCCCTGATAGAAAAGCAATACCAGAAAGATCTTCAGGGACATTTTCTATTAAGCATTTTACAGTTTGCTCAGCAACTTCTTGAACCCCAGCTTGTTCAGAACAGTTAGTACCAGAAATAACCATATTAGGTTTTAATATAGTACCTTTAATGTTTACGTCCTTACTTTTAAGCTGGATAAAAAGTGAATTTAATACTTTAGATGTTACAATGAAACAATCGTTAAGTGTATGTGATCCATCCATTAGAACTTCTGGCTCAACTATTGGAACCATATTATTATTTTGAACAATTTTTGCGTAGTCTGCGAGCCTAATCATATTTTCTTCAATACATTTATCCGTTGGAATTCCATTACCAATATTTATCACTGCACGCCATTTGGTAAACTTTGCCCCTAATTTAAAATATTCTTTGCAACGTTCGTCAAGGTCATCAAGTCCCATTGTTACAGTTTCTAAAGAATTCTCATCAAGAGGAGATAAACCTTTATCAACCTTGATACCAGGCAGAGCGCCTTGATTTGAAATTATTTCAGAAAGTAATGTACCGTCAGCCCCAAGTTGCCTTAAGGTCTCATCAAATAAAATAACACCACCTATGTTACCCTTCATCCCATCGGCTTGAAATAGCATTTCACGGTAAGTTCGACGGCTCAGCTCAGTGGATTCAGTATCAATAGAATCAAATCTTTTTTTAATTGTTCCTGTGCTTTCATCTGCAGCAAGAATTCCTTTGCCATTAGATAAGATGTATTCAGCTATTTCGTTTAAATTGGTTAATGACATACTTTAATCCTTTTTTATATTTATAGAATATTTTGTGATACCAAGCCTGGCAATTGCTTACCTTCTAATAACTCAAGTAAAGCACCGCCACCAGTAGAAATATAAGTAAATTTGTCTTTAACACCAGCCATTTCTATTGCAGCTACGGTATCGCCGCCGCCAGCAAAGGACTGAATTTCAGCAGTTTTTGTTAACTCAGCTATATAATTAGCAATTTCAATTGTAGATTTATCAAATGGCTTGACTTCAAAAACACCTGGAGGCCCATTCCAAAAAACCGTTTTCGATAATTTTATCTCATTTTTTAATTCATTTATAGAAAGTGGGCCAATATCAAGAATCATTTCTTCGTTTTTAACTTTATCTATTGTTCTTAAATCTGTAGCTGCATCAGACTCTAATTTTAGCGCAACGGTAACATCTTTTGGTAGTATTATTTTACAATTATTTTTTTTTGCAAAATCAAATATGTCTTTAATGACATCATTAACATTTTTTTCAGCAAGAGAGTTACCTATATTATTTCCTTGATAGTGAATAAAACTATTAGCCATTCCACCACAAATAGCTATGGCAGACATTTTTTTTGCAAGATTTTTAATTATTGAAATTTTTGTTGAAATTTTTGAACCCCCCATGATTGTGATTGCAGGTTGATCAGGATTATTGATAATTTTATTTAAATTTAAGAGTTCATCATAAAGTAATTCTCCACAGTATGAGGGTAGAAATTCTGTTATTGCTGCAATAGATGCATGAGCACGATGTGAGCAAGCAAATGCATCATTGATATAGACGTCTGCTAAATTTGCTAAAGATTTTGCAAACTTAATATCATTCTCTTCTTCTTCTTTATAGAATCTACAATTTTCTAATAAAATAATCTTATCAGTGTTAATTAATGAGATTGTTTTTTTAACAGCTTCACCTGTGCAGTCTGAGATAAATACTATATCCCTATTGAGAGCTTTTTTTAAAGGCCCAACTAACTGTTGAAGTGATAAATCTTTATTAACTTTGCCCTTAGGTCTGCCAACATGAGATAGGATTATAATCTTAGAATTAAGTGATATAAGCTTAGAAACTGATTTCTTTATCCTTACAATTCTTTCACTTTTATGCAGTTCAGCTGAATCAAGCGGAACATTAAGATCGAATCTAATTAAAACTGTTTTATTTTTGTCGTTAAATCTTTTAATCTTATTCAGATCAATCATTTTACTTTGATTTGCTCATCACAACTGCAGTGTCACACATTCTATTTGAGAAGCCCCATTCATTATCATACCAACTAAGTATGCGACCAAAAGAACCATCAATTACTTGTGTTTGAGTTAAATCAAAGTTTGATGAAGCAGGGTTGTGATTAAAATCTGTGGAAACTAGAGGCTCTGAGTTAACTGTCAGTATACCTTTTAAGTTTTTAGATTTAGAGGCTTTAGTCATTGCACTATTAATGGCGTCGGCTGTCACTTTCTTTTTAGTAACAAATTTAAAGTCAATTAAAGATACATTCGGCGTAGGAACTCGTATAGCGGTCCCATCAAGTTTCCCTGCTAGCTCTGGCATAACAAGTCCAACTGCTTTGGCAGCACCGGTAGATGTTGGTATCATTGATAAAGCTGCTGCTCTAGCTCTTCTTGGGTCAGAGTGGAAAGTATCAAGAACTTTTTGATCTCCAGTATAAGAGTGAATCGTAGTCATATACCCATGTACAATTCCAAAATTGTCATTAAGTACTTTTGTCACAGGCGCTAAACAGTTTGTTGTACAAGATGCGTTAGAGACAACAGTATCTTTTTTTGTAAGAGATTCATGGTTAACACCATACACAATAGTTTTATCTGCATCAGTGCAAGGAGCAGATACTAATACTTTTTTTGCACCAGCAGTTAGGTGCATTGAAGCAGTATCTTTAGACGTGAATAGACCAGTACATTCAAAAACAATATCAATTTTTAACTTTTTCCACGGTAGCTGCTTAGGATCTCGTTCCTTTAAAACGGTTATTCTTTTTTTATCAATCACCATTTGACCTTTATTGATACTTACCTTTTCCTTTAAAGGTCCGTGTATTGAGTCATATGAAAGTAGAAAGGCATTTGTTTCTACTGGAGCCAAATCATTGATCGCAACTACGTTGATATCTTTTCTTTTATTTTCTATGATTGACCTTAAGACCAGTCTACCAATTCTACCAAAACCACTAATTGCAACATTTATAGCCATATTAACTCCTCATTTTTTTTATTTGTTTGTAAATCTTTTCTGCAGTTAGTCCGAAGTGTGCATATAGCTCTTCGAATGGCGCGCTTGCACCAAAACTTTCAATGCTTATGTTTAATGTATTTTCAGGGCAGATGTCATTCCAGCCCATTTTAACCCCAGCTTCTATAGACACATTTATTTTTGACTTACCTTTGATTTGCTTTTGATAGTTTAAGTGCTGTTCTTTAAACAGTTCAAAACAAGGAACCGAAACAACTCGACAAGAAATTTTATTTTTATTTAATAATTTCATTGTAGATAGAGCTAGATTAACTTCAGAGCCAGAGGCAAATAAAGTTACAGCAGGGTTATTTGACGAACTTTCCAACTCATAAGCTCCAAGTGAGCATAGGTTATTTTTATTAAATTTATTTCTTACAGGAGCTAATTTTTGTCTTGTTAAAGCTAATACACTCGGTGTGTTTATTGTATTGAGTGAATGCTCCCAGCACTCAATTGTTTCTGTAGTATCTGCTGGCCTATAAACGTTCACGTTTGGAGTGGCTCTTAAACTTGCCAATTGTTCTATTGGCTGGTGAGTTGGACCATCTTCGCCTAGTCCAATAGAGTCGTGAGTAAAGACATAAATTACTCTTTGTTCCATTAAGCCTGATAATCTAATTGAGGGCTTACAGTAGTCGGCAAAAATTAAAAATGTACCACCAAATGGAATAATTCCTTGATGCAGAGACATGCCATTCATTACCGCTGCCATAGCATGTTCTCTTATCCCGTAATAAATATATTGACCCTTATACTTAGGTGAAGAAATAATCTGTGCTTCTTTAGCTTTTGTGTTGTTCGAACCAGTTAAGTCAGCTGACCCTCCAATAAATTCAGGAATTAAATCACTTATTCTATTGATAACCATTTCAGAGGATTGACGTGTTGCAACAGAAATAGGATCTTTAATAAGTTCTTTCTTAAAAGCGGCTAAAGTCGAAGATACTTTTGTTGGCAACGTGCCTTTTAGTCTTCGGTTAAATTCTTTTTGTTGTGCTGGCGTAAGTTTTGAAAAAACACTATTCCATTTTTTAAATTTAATTTTTCCAGAGTTAGAGCTATCCCGCCATCTTTTTAATATGTTTGTTGGAACTATAAATGGATCATTAGGCCAGTTGAGTGTGGCACGTGTAAGCTTTATTTCATCCTCACCTAATGGAGATCCATGAGCAGAAGATTTACCTTCTTTATTTGGTGATCCGAAGCCAATTTTAGTCTTACAGCTTATTAATGTTGGTTTATCTGACTTCTGAGCACGCCTAATAGAGCTTGCTATTGCATCTGGGTCATGTCCGTTAATTGATATTGTATTCCAATTATATGATTTAAATCTATTAATAGTATTTTCTGAGTTTGACAGACTAACAGGACCATCAATTGATATTCCATTATCATCAAAAAAAACAATTAGTTTTTTGAGATTTAGGTGACCAGCTAAAGATGCCGCTTCATGACTTATGCCTTCCATTAAATCACCATCACTGGCTATAACATAAGTATAATGATCAGAAATTTTACTACCAAAAGAGCCTGCTAATATTCTTTCGCTTAAAGCCATCCCTACAGCATTGCCAAATCCCTGCCCAAGTGGACCCGTAGTAGTTTCTATGCCACTAATATGGCCATATTCAGGGTGTCCAGCACACTTACTATTAAGTTGTCTAAATTTCTTAATATCATTGATAGAAATATCCTTGTATCCAGTTAGGTAGAGTAAAGAATAAAGAAGCATGGAGCCATGTCCTGCTGACAATATAAATCGATCTCGATTAAACCACTTTGGATTTGATGGATTAAACTTTAAAAACTTAGTAAATAAAACTGTAGCAACATCAGCCATACCCATAGGCAGACCTGGATGGCCACTATTTGCTTTCTGGACAGCATCAATTGAAAGGAATCTAATTGCGTTAGCAAGCTCGTTGTGTAGTTTATTTTTTTTGTTTTCTTTGGACATTTAGAATGTAAAAACTAACAAAAGGGTGGTTAATTTTATTGTTGCTTATCTCAAGACTCTTAAATGATAATCTGAGATAAAGGAAGTGAAATATTGAAGAATCTTTTAATTTTTTCTTATTGACGGCTAGCTAGAAAGAAAGTTAAGTTAAATTAATTATTTGGAGATAATTAGTGTCGAACTTAGATTTAGTTGAAAAGAAACTACATGAAACAATATCAAAACTTTCTCATGAGATTGATAGGCTTTCTGATAAAGTAAAAGAAATGGCGATTTTAGAAAGTAAAAATAATGAGCTTTCGCAAAAGAATCATAGCTTGGATAATGAAGTTAAAATCTTAAAATCAGATTTTATCGAGCTAAAAAACTTTGCTGGCAGTATCTCAGACCAGCTAGACGAGAGTATTTATAGTATTAAAGATATATTGGATTCATAAGTCATGCCTGAAATAAATATTAATATCAATGATCAAGATTACAATGTGGTATGTGATCAGGGTGAAGAACAGCACTTAAAAGAGCTAGCTGCACAAATTGATTTTAAAGTACGGGAGCTAACTAAAAAGTTTGGTAAAGTTGGTGAAACCAGACTAATGGTTATGGCATCCCTTTTGATAGCTGATCAGGCCAAAGAGCTGTCTAAGCAGGCTCAAGATAGCATTATAAAAATTAAGTCTTTAGAGGCTTCTTTAAATGAAAATGAAAAAAGAACTATAAGCAACCAAGATAAAAGCACTGATTATGTAGAATTAACTAATGACAAGATCAATGATCTACTAAGTAAGATTGCTTCAATCAATTAACATTTAAAGATATATTTAAAATATATGTCAGAACCTGAATATCAGTTTGAGAAAACTGCTTTACGTAAATTCTTATTAAATAGAAGGTCTTCTTATACAAAAGATCAAAAAATTACAAACAATCTTCATATTCATATTCAACCTCTAATTAAATCTTTTGGTGGCAATTATGTGTCAGTATTTCAGGCATATAATAATGAGATAGATACCAGTGAATTAATTAATTATTTGCTTTCAAGAAATATATCTATCTGTCTTCCTTCCATCTTAGAAAGTAATAAAAAAATGGTCTTTAGAACATGGTCAAAAGGAGAAAATCTTATCAAAGGTAAGTTTGGAATCTTAGAGCCTGAGACATCAAAAGAAATAGTCATTCCTTCAATATTGTTGATGCCACTACTAGCATTTGATGAAAATGGCAATCGACTAGGATATGGTGGTGGGTTTTATGACAAGTTTATTGCAGAAATGGAAGATAAAGATCAAAACTTATTAAAAATTGGTGTTGCATTTTCATTTCAGAAAATTCAACAAGTTCCAACTGATATACATGATAAAAAACTTGATTGGATTTTAACTGAAAAATATCTATATAAGGCATAGATGAAAGTATTATTCCTTGGAGATATAGTAGGTCGAGCTGGTAGAAATGCCTTGCAACAGAATCTTAAACATATTCAGAAAAAACATGAAATTGATTTTACTATTATTAATGGTGAAAATGCAGCAGGAGGATTTGGCATAACTAAGGAAATTTGTGCGGACATCTATTCTTATGGTGCTGATGTTATTACCACTGGGAATCATCTGTGGGATCAAAAAGAAATTGCTGATTATATTGGCAGTGATAACCGCTTATTAAAGCCATATAATTTTCCTGAAGGTACACCAGGAGCAGGTTACAATATTTACAAAACACCAAAAAATGAAAATGTTCTAGTCATTAACCTTATAGGTAATGTCTTTATGAAATCTGACGATAACCCGTTTTTAAAAGTTGAAGAGATACTTAGAAAACATTCATTATCAAATGAACTTTCATTTATTTTTGTTGATTTTCATGCAGAAGCAACAAGTGAAAAAGCTGCCATGGGACACCATTTGGATGGAAGAGTTACAGCTGTAGTTGGGACTCATCAACACATTCCAACAGCGGATACTCGTATTTTATTAGGTGGCACAGCATACCAAACAGATGCGGGGATGTGTGGAGACTATAATTCCATTATTGGTATGAATAAAGAGCCGATATTGGATAGATTTTTAGGCATTAAAAGTAAGGTAAAATTTTCTCCTGCATTAGGAGAAGCCACATTATGTGGCGTAATTGTAGAATCAGATGTTAAAACTGGTCTGGCTAAAAAAATTGAACCAATTAAATTTGGTGGTGTTTTAGGGACTCAATAAAATATGGCTGGCCATTCTAAATTTAAAAATATCCAATTTCGAAAAGGAGCTCAGGATAAAAAAAGAGCTGTGCTTTTTTCAAAGCTATCAAAAGAGATAACCGTTGCTGCAAAATCTGGTATGCCTGACCCTGAACAGAATGCTAGATTAAGATCTGCTATCCAAGTAGCAAAGGCTGCAAGTTTTCCAAGAGAAAATATTGAGAGAGCTATAAAAAAATCATCTGATAAAAATATGGGAATTTATGAGGAAATTAGATATGAAGGATTTGGACCAGAAGGAACTTCAATTATAGTTGAGGCACTAACAGATAATAGAAATAGAACTGCAGCGGCAGTTAGAACATCATTCCAAAAAAATGGAGGTAATTTTGCTGAAAGTGGATCTGTATCACACCAGTTTACTCGTTATGGATTTTTAAAGTATCCGACGACAACTGCAAACCAAGATGACTTTTTTTCACTAGCAATTGAATCAGGCGCTGAAGACTGTTTATTTGAAGAAGATTATTTTGAAGCAGTGTGTATGCCAGATAGCTTATCAATATTTTATAACTCTTTAGAAAAAGTTTTTGGGGAACCGGAGTCATCTGGATTTTTATGGCGCCCTTCCAACTTAATTGAAGTAACTGGAGAGAAGGTAAAAAGCTTATTTAACTTAATTGATGAACTAGATGATAATGAAGATATTCAAGCAGTATTTTCTAATTATGATGTATCAGATGAAGACCTAAATAACCTTGCTTAGTTATTATTACCTTTTATTTATTATTAATTAAATTAATCTCTTAATTTAGAAACAATTCGATTCGATAAATTTATGTCTGGAAAAGCACCCAAAAGAAAAGGCGATGGCTACGAACGAGAGCTTGCCAAATATTTTAACAAGGTTGTATTTGACAGCGAAGATCTCGTACAACGTGCTCCGCTATCAGGCGGTGGATCAGTTAAGTCTTCTGGTGGAAGTGATCTAAAGAATACTCCACACATTTATGTGGAAGCAAAGAGAACAGAAAAATTTCAAATTCATCAATCAGTAGCACAGGTTAGAGAAAATATTGAAATATCTAAGTCCCATGCTATGCCAGTTGTTATTACAAGAAGAAATAGACAGGAAACAGGTGATTCACTGTGTGTAATAAAATTAGATGATTTTTTAAAATTGTATAAATTACTACTGGAAAGCAATGAAACAGAAAAATAACAACATTGCCCCAATTATGACATTTTTTTAATCCAATAAGTTATTATGGAAACAGACATACTAGACATAAGCACTCAAGTGAATGATGAATTTACGTTAATTGCACTCTTTTTTAGAGCTGATTTAGTTGTAAAGCTTGTGATTTTGATGTTGTTTGCTGCATCGGTGTTTTCTTGGGCAATCATTATTCAAAAAATCAAACTTTTTAGAAAAATAAAAAAATTAGGTGAAAATTTTGAAGCTAATTTTTGGTCAGGTAAATCAATTAAAGATATTCAAAAAGAATCTGAGGGCACTGAAGATTTTCCAGTAAAAAATATACTTGAAGTAGCCGTTGTTGAAATAAAACAATCTGAGAAAGAAATGAGTATTAAAACACTTCCTGATCGATTAGATAAAATAATAGAGTCTTCGATAGAACATGAGACTGAGAAGCTTTCGAGCATGTTTAATTTTTTAGCAACAATAGGATCGACTGCTCCATTTATTGGTTTGTTTGGAACAGTTTGGGGAATTATGAATTCATTTCAATCAATTGCTATATCTAGAAATACAAGTTTAGCGGTTGTAGCACCTGGAATTGCAGAAGCTCTTTTTGCTACAGCTCTTGGCTTATTAGCGGCAATACCAGCTGTAATTGCGTATAATTTATTTACAAGCCAAGTCAATATAGAGGTAGCTCGAATGTATAGGTTTAAAGATCAATTCAATAATATGTTCTTAAGAGGTTTAGATAAAAAAAAGGTTAATTAATTATTATTTATGCCGAGAAATACTAGATCCAAACCTTTCAGCGATATAAATGTAACACCCTTTGTAGATGTAATGCTTGTGCTGTTAATTATATTTATGGTTACAGCACCATTGTTAACTGTAGGAGTACAGGTGGATTTACCAGAAACTAATGCAGATTCATTACCATCAGACAGCGAACCTTTGGAACTGACAATATCTAAGGAAGGTAATATTTTTATTCAAGAAACTGAAGTAACTATTAACGAATTAATACCTAAATTGATCGCCATTACAGATAATAGACTTGATACAAAAATCTATGTTAGGGGCGATGAGATAATTAATTATGGAAAAGTAATGAGAGTATTAGGTGAGTTGTCAGGCTCAGGCTTTTCAAAAGTCGCGTTAATAACTAAGCCTATAACCAATTAACTTATGTGATGTTACAAATATGCAATTCTCAATTATTACTTCATCACTTTTACATGTTGGTTTTATAATTTTTACAATTCTGGGGTTGCCTATATTTAATAATCCAAACGTTGACATACCTCCTATAATTCAAGTTGAAATACTTGAAATAACAGAGCAAACAAATGTTCCAGAAATTAGTAAAAGAGAAGTTGAAGAAAAAAAGATTGAGGAAAAAAAGAAAGATAATGTAAAAATAAATCAACCCATTATGAAGCCAAAAATTGAAAAGTCAGATGAAAAAGTTAAAGATCCAGCTCCAGAGGAAGAAATTATTAAACCTGAAACAATTGCGGAAAAAAATATTGTTAACATGCCTATTAGAAAACCAGTATTAAAGAAAAAAGACAATTTTGATGAATTAAAAATTGCTGAACTTATAGATATGGCTCAAGATACTAAGCCCATAGAAGACGCTAAAGATGAGGAGTATGAATCCCTTGATTCAACTGAAACATTAAGTGATAAATTAACACTAAGTGAGGAAGATGCCATAAGGTCTCAGTTTCTGCGCTGCTGGAGTGTGCCACTAGGTATCAAATATGATGATAGTATGGTTGTAAAAGTTAAGATAACATTAAAGCAAGATGGTTCCTTAATGAAGCCACCTGAAGTTACTGACCATCAAAGAATGAATAAGCCGAGTGAAAAATATTTTAAAGTACTAGCTGAAAGTGCTTTAAGAGCAGTTAGGAGATGTGATCCAATAAAAGCCCCTGCTGCTGATAGATATGATAAATGGAAAGATATGCAGCTTAGTTTTGATCCAAGAGAATTGTTAAGATAGAAAAATGAGAATCGTAAAATATTTAATTGTCATAAGTCTTTTGTTTATCAATAGTGCATTTGCATTAATTGAGATTGATATAACTGAAGGAAATAGAGAACCATTACCAGTGGCGATCACTAGTTTTTTTTATGATGAAGTCGATTCAATTAAATTAAATGAAATTTCTAAAAATTTATCTGAAGTGGTTAGCGCTGATCTTGAGCGATGTGGATTATTTGCTGCGATAGATAAAGATGCATTTATTCAGAAAAATCCTGCAATGCATTTAAGACCCAGATTTGAAGATTGGAGATTAATTAAAGCCCAAGCTCTTGTTACAGGAAGACTTAAGCTTGTTGATGATGACAAGTTAAGAGTCGAGTTTAGACTTTGGGATACACTTGCAGAAAAAGAAATTGAAGCTCTTGTTCTAATAACAACGACCGATAACTGGAGGCGTATAAGCCATATGATTGCAGATAAGGTTTATGAAAGGTTAACGGGTGAAGGGGGTTATTTTGATACTAGAATTTTATATGTTGCAGAAAGTGGACCAAAAAATAAGCGAATTAAAAAACTATCAATCATGGATCAAGATGGAGCTAATCATAGATTTTTAACTAGCGGCAAAGAGCTTGTATTAACGCCTAGGTTTAATCCGGTTAAACAAGAAATTACCTACTTGTCATATTTTAAAAACCTTCCAAGAGTATATTTACTTAATATTGAAACTGGAAACCAAGAAGTAGTTGGCGATTTTCCAGGCATGACATTTGCTCCAAGGTTTTCTCCCGATGGAAGTAAAATTATTATGAGCTTAGCTAAGGATGGGAATTCAGATATATACGTGATGGAACTAAAAAGTAGAGTTGTAACTAGACTAACAACAAATTCAGCAATTGATACTTCACCAAGTTACTCACCAGATGGAAAAAAAATAACTTTTAATTCTGATAGAGGTGGTAGCCAGCAAATATATGTAATGGATAATGACGGTAGAAATCAAAAAAGAATATCTAGCGAAGGAGGAAATTATGCTACTCCAGTCTGGTCACCAAGAGGAGATTTAATCGCATTTACTAAAAACTTCAAAGGTAGCTATGCTATTGGAGTAATGCGAACTAATGGAGAAGGTGAGAGACTATTAACAGAAAATTGGTATCAGGAGGCTCCTTCATGGTCTCCAAATGGTAGAGTCCTTACTTTTTATAGGGAAACTCCAACAAATGAAGCAGGTCAAGGCCACTCATCTACACTTTGGTCCATCGATTTAACAGGCTTTAATGAAAGAAAAATAGATACCCCAGAAGATGGTTCGGATCCATCATGGTCTAATTTAATGCAATAAAACTGATACAAAATAGTCTTATTTTTACTAGACTTGGAACTATTAAATAAATAGAGTATTAAAAGGGCAAAATAACATATTTAGGAGAATACCAAAAAAATGACACACAACGTTAAAAGAATTAGTAACTTATTTATTATGTTGCTAGTAACTTCATTTCTTGCAGCATGTGCAACAGTACCGACTGGAAGCACATCATCATCATCTAAAAGTGATGTTGTTGGAGGGGTATACGTTGGCACTGAAACTATAGAGATGTTAGCAGTAAATGTGCCCGATAGAGTTTTTTATGCATATGATAGTTACTCGCTAACAGCTTCAGCTCAAGCAACCTTAGGCAAACAAGCAAAATGGTTAAAAGCAAATCCATCTGCATCAATTGCGATTGAAGGTCATGCTGATGAAAGAGGAACAAGAGAATATAACTTGGCACTAGGTGACAGAAGAGCATCTTCTGCAAAAGATTATTTAATGAGCCAAGGAATAAGCTCTAATAGAATAAGTACTATAAGCTATGGAAAAGAGCGACCAGTGAGCAATAGCTCTAATGATACGTCTTGGTCTCAAAATAGACGTTCAGTTTCAGTTAGAACAAACTAAAGTAACTTAACTTTTTTTACTTCAGCTATTTGCCTTTATTTGGACAAATAGCTGTAGTTGACTTGTAGTCTCATACGAGTCATTTTTTATGTACAAATTAAATATTAAAATACTTATTTTAACCTTGTTAACATTAGTTAGCTTAAGCTCAATTTCTAGCGCTGACACTATTGAAGATGTTATCTCTAAAATTAACTCAATTGAAAATAGAATCAAGGTTTTAGAGAAAGCTACTTTTAATAATACCACCTCAAGTACAAATAGTTTTAATGCTGGAAATTATGAAGCTATTATAACTAAACAGTCTATTCAAATTGTCGAGCTTCAAAATCAAATACAAGAACTTACAGGTAGTATTGAAGAAGTATTGTTTAGTTTGCAGACATTAATAAGTAACTATAATAATTTTAAAGCGGATACAGAAATGAGATTTTCTGATGTCAAATCGACAACAACACAAACAAGCAATCAAGCCCTTTTAATATCTGAGCAAACTGAAACAATTGATTCCAATCTAGAGCCTAAAAGTCTTGGTACTTTGCAAGTGCCTTTAGATGAAGAGGTAGATAGTAGTCAAGATTTTGCAGTCTTAGATAAACAAGAAATTATTGCAACAGTTGATCAGGAAAGCTTAATTCTATTGGAAGAAAAAAAACCTCAAATTTTATTATTACCAGAAGGTTCTGAACAAGAACGATATGAGTTTAGTATAAATTTATTAACTTCAGGTGACTATCCAGGAGCTGAAGCTGCCTTAAAAGAATTCATATTAATAGCTCAAGAAGAAAAGCTTTTATCCAATGCATATTTTTGGCTAGCAGAAACTTATTATGTTAGAGAAAACTATAAAGATGCAGCTAAAAACTATTTATCTATTTACCTAGAACATCCGAATAGCTCCAAAGCTCCAAATGGACTTTTAAAATTAGGCATATCATTAATAAAAATGGGGCAACTTGAACAAGGTTGTGCTTCACTAGTAAAATTAAGGATCAGTTATCCAGAAACAGATAAGTCTCTTTTAGATAGAGGCGATATTGAGATTCAGAGAAATGGCTGTAAAACTAGCTAAGCCAAAAAAATCTAAATCTTTTAAACAAGTCCCAGAAAATGATTTTTTTAAGAGCTTAGCAAAGATCAAATTAGTTAAAAAAATTGCAGTGGCTGTTTCTGGAGGACCAGATAGTTTAGCCCTAACGATTCTACTTAATAAATTTTCATCACTAAATAATGCCAGACTATATGCAATTAGTATTGACCATGGCTTGAGAAGCTCATCAAACAGTGAATTGAAGTGGTTGGCATCTGAGATGAAAAAAAGAAAAATCAATCATAAAATAATTAAATGGAAAGATAAAAAACCTACATCAAACATACTTTCTAACGCAAGAGACAAAAGATATAAACTTCTAATAGAGGAGTGTAACAAGCTTAATATTAAGTATTTATTTACAGGTCACCATCTAGATGATCAGGTTGAAAATATGCTCTTAAGGCTTATCAGAGGCAGTGGCATAAAAGGCTTAGCATCACTGCAAGCAGAGTTTAAATTTACAAATAGCAAGGTGAAAATTCTAAGACCTTTGCTGCCTTATCCAAAAAAATCTTTAATTTCTTATTTAGCCAATGAAAAGCAAGAATATATTATTGATCCAACTAATTTTAATAGTAGCCACGATAGAAGTAGAATTCGTAAAGTCACCAGTCATCTTGTCGAAGAAGGCCTAACTAATATTAGACTTTTAAATACCTTTAAATATTTAAAAGAAGCGAATAATTCTATAAATTATTTAATTAATACATCAATAAAAAATTTTATTAAGGTAGATCAAAATGGCTTAGTATCTTTATCAATAAATAAATTTAGCCCACTTCCAGCAGAAATTAAATTTAGATCATTGTCAAAAATACTTTCTTTTATTGGTAAAAATAAAAATAAACCACGTTCGAAAAGTATTTTAAATCTATTAAATAAAATTACAGCTATTGAATTTACGAATACCACTTTATCCAATTGTTTAATATTAAAACAAAAAAAACTTATATTTTTTTTACCAGAGACATCTAGGCAGATTAAATCTACTAAAATAAAATTAGATAATTTTATTTGGAATGATCAATACAAAATAACAATGAAAAAAAATCATACTAAAGGATTAAGTATTCGTTATTTAGGTCTAGCTGCTGCAAAAAAAATGCCAAAAAAATACAGTGAAGGCTCTGACCAAAGAACAACGGCAGCCCTTGTCAGTATATGGAAAGATAAAAAATTATTAGAGGTACCTACTTTAGGCTATAAGGATACTAAAAATACCTCAGTAAAGAAAATTGATATAATTGATATATATTCTTTTTTTGAGGAAAGATAATATAAATAACCCATTGATTTAATATGTATACTTGATTTACTATAATACTTGTAAGTTCAATATTAGGTATTACTTATATATAAATATAATTTAAAATATTATGAACATGAAAAATATCGTTACATGGCTCTTTATAGGCTTAATAATTATTGGATTATTTAATCTATTTAATCCAAACTCTAACAGTGCCCCTAGCGCACTTGATTTAACTTACTCGCAGTTTCTTGAAAATGTTCAAAACGGCTCTGTTAATGATGTTACAATTCGGGGTAATAATATTTCTGGGAATTTTTCAGACGGTAAAAAATTTAAAACTTATGCTGTAAATGATTCAACTTTAGTTGAAAAACTTACTAAAATGGGAGTTAATATTTCTGCAGCCCCACTTGATGATGGTTATCCTTCTATATTAGGAATTCTAATTTCTTGGTTCCCAATGCTCTTACTTATTGGTGTATGGATTTTCTTCATGCGTCAAATGCAAGGTGGAAAAGGTGGTGCAATGGGCTTTGGAAAGTCAAAAGCAAAACTCTTAAACCAAAATAAAAATAAAGTTACTTTTAATGAGGTTGCTGGAATTGATGAGGCTAAAGAAGAGTTATCTGAAATTGTTGACTTCTTAAAAGATCCAAGAAAATTTCAAAAACTAGGTGGAAGAATTCCAAAAGGTGCATTATTAATTGGCCCCCCAGGTACAGGTAAAACCTTATTAGCTAGGGCAGTAGCAGGTGAGGCAGATGTTCCTTTCTTTACAATCTCAGGATCTGATTTTGTTGAAATGTTTGTTGGTGTTGGAGCATCAAGAGTTAGAGATATGTTTGAGCAAGGCAAAAAAAATGCTCCATGTATAATTTTTATTGATGAAATAGATGCTGTAGGAAGAAGTAGAGGAGCTGGCTTAGGTGGTGGCAATGATGAAAGAGAGCAAACTTTGAATCAATTATTAGTAGAGATGGATGGCTTTGATGCCAATGAAGGTATTATTTTGGTGGCTGCAACTAATAGGCCGGATGTTCTAGATCCAGCACTATTAAGACCAGGGAGATTTGATAGACAAGTAGTAGTTCCCAATCCAGATTTAGTAGGCAGAGAAGCAATATTAAAAGTACATATTAAAAAAATATTAGTAGCTCCGGATGTTGATACAAGAACGATAGCTAGAGGAACACCAGGATTCTCTGGTGCAGATTTAGCAAATATCGTAAATGAATCAGCCTTACTTGCTGCTAGGAAAAATAAAAAAATTGTTACTATGGTAGACTTTGAGGAAGCCAAAGATAAAGTTATGATGGGCTCTGAAAGAAGATCATTAGTAATGACTGAAGATGAAAGAAAGCTTACAGCCTACCATGAAGGTGGCCATGCTTTAATTGCAATTCATCAGCCAGATTCTGATCCAATTCATAAGGCTACAATTATTCCACGTGGAAGAGCTCTTGGTATGGTTATGCGTCTACCTGAAAGAGATCAGCTATCAATGTCTAGGAATAAGATGTTTGCTGACATGACTGTTGCTATGGGTGGAAGAGTTGCAGAAGAGTTAATATTCGGAGCTGGAAAAGTTACTTCAGGAGCCTCATCTGATATAGAGATGGCTACTAAGCTTGCAAGAAATATGGTTACTAGATGGGGCTTAAGTGAAAAGCTGGGGCCATTACAATATGAAGAAAATGAGGAAGAAGTATTTCTTGGTCGTTCAGTTACTAGGCATCAAAATGTTTCTGAGGAAACAGCCAGACTAATTGATTCAGAAATTAAAAGCATAGTTGAAAAGTGCTATAATGAAGCACATAAAATATTAAAAGAAAATATTAATGATCTACATACTTTAGCTAAGGGTCTTTTAGAATATGAAACGTTAAATGGAGTTGAAATAAAACAGCTGATTGAAACAGGATCTATTAATAGACCAGACCCTGAAGAAGAGATTAAAAATGCTGGACCTTCTGTGCCTAGTAGTGGCAAGTCAAAGCCATCAATAAATCCTGACTTAAAACCAAAACCACAAACATCTTAAGGTTTTTTATAAAATAAAAGTTAGGGCAAAAATGAATTATTACGTATGCCCAATTATTTCGAATAAAAAATTAAAATCTAAATATAGTAAAAAACTTGGATCTTCAAACCTATATTTTGATACAGTTGAAATTACTAGTAGAAATAAAAAAGAAATAAAAAAGAAGCTAGTTAATCTAAGGGATATCAAATTCTTAGATCAAAATGAATATGATGTTGTTAACAAACAAATTAAATTAATCATAGCTCCAAGAAAACCAATTAAATTATTAAAGTTTAATAAGCCTAAGATTATGGGCATACTTAATATTACGCCTGATAGTTTTTCTGATGGAGGCAAGTATGCGTCACTTCATCTTAGTGCTAAGCATGCTAATAAAATGTTGCAGGATGGTGCTGATATCATTGATATTGGTGGAGAGTCTACTAGACCGGGAGCCATCACCATAAGCTCTAAAGAGGAGGTTCGTAGAATTTTACCCACAATAAATTATTTAAAAGATAAAAATAAAAAAATTATTATTTCTTTAGACACTCGTAAGTCAGAAGTAATGCTGGCAGGCATTAAAAAAAACATTGATATTATTAATGATGTCTCTGGGTTGAGATACGATAAAAAATCTATTCAAGTTATTAAGCAAAAAAATATGCCCTTTATATTAATGCATTCAATTCATACTCCAAAAAAAATGCAACTAAAAATTAAATATGATGATGTATTATTAGATATTTATGATTTCTTTAAAAAGAAAATTGAGTTATGTGAGAAAAATAAAATTAATAGAAATTCTATAATATTAGATCCTGGAATTGGTTTTGGTAAAACTACGCAACAAAATTTGAAGCTAATTTCTAATATAGCATTGTTGCATTCGTTAGGTTGTCCGCTCTTATTAGGTGCCTCAAGAAAAAGTTTTATTGGAAAATTGCATAAAAATGCATTAGAAGGAAAAAGAATGGGTGGTTCATTAGCTTCAGTTTTTTACGCATTATCTCAAGGTGTACAAATTTTTAGGGTCCATGATGTGTTTGAAACTTCCCAAGCAATAAAAGTTTTTAATAATTTATAAATAAATAAAGATGCAAAAAAAATATTTTGGTACTGACGGAATCCGAGCAGAATCGAACAGTCTAAAACTAAATGGCTTAACTATGATGCGTCTAGGTATGGCTTTAGGTAAGTTTTTTACAAATGGTGAACATAGACATAGAGTAGTAATTGGAAAAGATACCAGGTTATCAGGGTATATGATTGAGCAGGCCATAACATCTGGGTTGCTATCTATGGGTATCGACGTTTTACTACTGGGTCCAATCCCCACACCAGGAGTTGCTATGCTTGCAAAATCTATGCGTGCAGACTTTGGAGTAATGATATCAGCATCACATAATCAATATTCTGATAACGGAATTAAGTTATTTGATAAGAATGGAAATAAACTCTCTGATCAAATTGAACTTGAGATTGAAAAGTTAATGGATTCAAATGTTGAAGATTATTTAGTTAGTCCAGGTAAAATAGGAAGAGCAAAGCGTTTAGAAGATGCTAATGCTAGATATATTGAGTTTCAGAAAAATACATTTCCAAAAAAAATTAGTTTAGAAGGTCTTAAAATAGTCTTAGACTGTGCAAATGGTGCGGCTTACAAGTCAGCTCCAGTTATATTATGGGAACTAGGAGCTGAGGTCATTACTGTTGGAGTTGATCCTGATGGTACCAATATTAATAGAGACTGTGGCTCTACTAGCCCAGAGTTTATGGCTAAAAAAGTAGTAGAAGAAAAGGCTGATATCGGAATCTGCTTAGATGGAGATGGCGATAGAATTATTATTTGCGATGAAAATGGTAAGGTTATTGATGGAGATCAAATTCTAGGACTTTTAGGATTACATTGGAAAAAACATGGTCAGCTATCTACAAATGTGATTGTTGCAACTTCCATGTCTAATCTTGGATTAGAAAATATTTTAAAAGAGAATGATATAGAATTACATCGCACTAATATTGGCGATAGGTATGTCAAAGAAGCAATGTTAAAAACAAATGCGAATGTAGGTGGAGAACAATCTGGTCATATTATCTTAAAAGATTTTATTGACACAGGTGATGGCATGATAACTGCTCTGCAAATCCTAAGAATCCTAATTGAAAAGAATCAGAAAGCCAGTAAAACACTTGATGTATTTGATCCAATTCCTCAAAAACTTTTAAATTTTAATCTAAATGACAGTAACATTCTGAAAAAAGACGAGACAGTCAGCCTCTTAGATGATTGCCAGAAAATATTAGGTATAGATGGTAGAATATTCGCTAGAATGTCTGGTACTGAACCACTTTTAAGGGTAATGATTGAGTGTAAAAATGCCTCAATCCTTGATACAGTTATCAAACAAGTTGATTCATATTTTACAAATTTATAAAAGGCTCTAAATGACAGGTGTAGTAGTTATAGGCTCTCAGTGGGGAGATGAGGGTAAGGGAAAGATTGTTGATTGGCTATCAAGTAAGGCAGATGTAGTTGTAAGATTTCAAGGTGGACACAATGCTGGCCATACGCTGGTTATTGATGGTGAAACTTATAAATTAAATCTACTGCCATCTGGTATATTGCGATCAGATAAACAATCTATTATTGGCAATGGAGTTGTACTAGATTTAAGGGCTTTAATTTCTGAAATTAAAGGATTATTAGAGAGAAATATTAAAATTTCACCAAGCAATTTAAGAATATCAGACAAAGCATCAATTATTCTTCCACTTCACCAAAAACTCGATGAATTAAGAGAGTTAAATGCTGGAAAAGATAAAATTGGCACAACTAAAAGAGGGATTGGACCTGCCTATGAAGATAAGGTTGCAAGGCGCTCTGTAAGGGTCTGTGATCTATTTGATAAGGCCCACCTTAAGTTAAAAATAATTAACTTATTGGGACATCACAATGCTTTAATGCGTGGGTATGGTGAGCAAGAATATGACGCACAAGAGGTCACTGATAAGATATTTGAACTTGGTCAAGAAATAAAACCTTATGCAAAATCTATTATAGAAATTTCTAGAGAAATTAATAAACCTGATAACAAAATTTTATTTGAAGGAGCTCAAGGGTTTTTGTTGGATATAGACCATGGTTCGTACCCTTTTGTAACTTCATCAAATACTCATTCAAGTTATGCTGCCATAGGTAGTGGTTTAAATCCAAATAGAATTAATCATGTTATGGGCATTACAAAAGCCTACACAACCCGAGTCGGCTCAGGACCCTTTCCTACAGAAGAAGATAATGCGACTGGACAAAAGCTTGGTGAAATAGGCCATGAATTTGGCACAGTAACAAATAGAAAAAGAAGATGTGGTTGGTTTGATGCTGTTTTAGTAGAACAGGCTGTTCAACAAGCAGGTATTAATGGAATTGCATTAACAAAATTGGACGTTTTAGATTCATTTGAAATATTAAAGGTTTGTGTAGCTTATGAGTTGAATGGTAAGCGAATAGATTATTTTCCTAGCTCAGAATTCGATCAAGCAAATATAAAACCAATCTATGAAGAACTAGAGGGATGGAACTCAGTGACTGCAGGATGTCAAAAATTGGAAGATTTACCTGAAAAAGCAATTAATTACATTAATAGAATTAGAGATTTAATTGGAGCTGATATAGACTTAGTTTCAACAAGCCCTAAAAGAGAAGATACTATTCTATTAAACGATGTATTTGCCTAAGCAGAAATTAAATGAGTTTCTTTAGCTAAATTTATCATTTCGATTTGAAGCTTAGCAAAAGCTTTTTCTTCAATTTGCCTTACTCTTTCTCTGCTAATTTTATAATCTTTACTAAGCTCTTCAAGAGTTTTAGGAACTTCAGATAACTTTCTTGATGTAATAATATCTTGTTCACGTTTATTTAGAATATTAATGGCCTTTGATAGCAAGGCTCTTCTTTTAGTTATTTCTTCTTTTTCAGCAAGTTTAACTTCTTGATCAGCGTCCTCATCAACTAACCAATCCTGCCATTCAGTTTGGCCATCTTCAGAAATAATGGTATTTAAAGAATAGTCAGTTCCAGAAAGTCTGCCTTCCATATCTGAGACTTCAGCTTCAGTTACATTCAATCTTTCAGCAACTTCTTTAACTTGATCTGGTTTTAATGAACCTTCATTATAACTTGATAATTGGTTTTTAATTTTTTTAAGATTAAAGAATAATTTTTTTTGAGCTGCAGTAGTTCCAATTTTTACTAGACTCCATGATTTTAGAACATATTCTTGAATAGCTGCTCTAATCCACCACATAGCATAAGTAGATAATCTAAAGCCTTTTTCTGGGTCATATTTTTTTACAGCTTGCATTAGCCCAATATTACCTTCTGAAATTAATTCAGTGATAGGTAAGCCATAGCCTCTGTAGCCCATGGCAATTCTTGCAACTAATCGTAAATGACTAGTGACTAGTTTATGTGCGGCAGCAGTATCGCCCTTACTAATCCATTTTCTTGCTAATGAAACTTCCTCTTTTTGAGAGAGCATTGGAAACTTTTTAATCTGCTGCAAATAATGGCCGAGACTGCCTTCATTGGAGAGCGATGGTAAATTAACGTTATTAGTCATAGGTAATATATTGTACTTAATTGCATATATTTCAATAGAGCTAGGTTTTAATAGAATTTATTAAATTACTCAAGTATTCAGGTCTAACTGATTGAAATTCAACAATTTTATTTTTAGTAGGATGCATAAACCCTAAGAAGTAAGCATGCAATGCCTGTCCCGGCAATTCTTTAATTTGACTTTGAATAGAAGTATCTAGCCCTCGATATTTTAACATAGGTATTTTTCCATATACCTTATCACCTATGATTGAATTTCCTTTTTCAGTTAAATGCACTCTTATCTGATGAGTTCTTCCTGTTTCTAGAATGCACTCAACTAAACTAGCAAATGGATCTCCATTTTTATCGGAATAAACTTCTATAGTTCTATAGTTAGTAATAGCTTCCTTACCCTTAGTCTCTGAAGACATCATTTTAATTCGATTTCTATTGCTTCGAGATATGAGAGAAACTAATTTACCGGAGGCAGGCTTTAATTTCCCCCAACAAAGAGCCACATATTTTCTACTAATGCTATGCTCCTCAAATTGCTTAGCCAAGTATGCATGTGCGCTATCATTTTTTGCAATAACCAAAAGGCCACTTGTATCCTTATCAATACGATGAACAATTCCAGGTCTTTTGCTATCACCCATTGTAGATAAATTACTACCACAATGATGAATTAAAGCATTTACCAAAGTACCATCATGATTACCTGCGCCTGGATGAACAACTAAACCTGAGGGCTTATCTACTATTAGTAAGTCTGCATCTTCGTAAATAATATTTAATTTAATATTTTGTCCTGTTAACTGTGTATTTAAAACTTCTTTTTGATTAACAGATATTTGATCATTTAAAATAAGCTTATAATCAGGATCTTTTATATTTTTATTAACAGTGACTTGGCCTTTATCTATTAGCGCCTTAATCTTAGAGCGGCTTATATTAGGGAGCTTCTCAGCTAAAAATTTATCTAATCTATAGCCAATGTATTTATTTACATTTACTTCAAGATAATGCATTTTACTATTCATGTCTGACAATCAAAATAACCTGCGTGGATTAAAGTATATCGTTATATTCATGGGTGCCTTAATTATTCTAGGGGTTATAGTCATAATATCTACAATCATCTATAGAATAAATGATGAAACAATATTCTCAAACAATAAGACAGACATAAATATTCCAATTAATATTAAAATACCTGAATATACAGCCATTAATAATGTTACTAGTAACGATAAAACCATGACCATTCACTATTCAATTGATGATAAAAATTTGGTTAGTATTTTTTCTTTAGAGAGTGGTGAAAATATAAGAAATTTTAGTCTCAATAGAGATTAGCTTGCTTGATAAAATTCAGCATCATTAGAAACTTCAGATTGCCCAAGTATATAGTCGGATGCTTTTTCTGCAATCATTATAGTTGCAGCATTTAAATTTCCAGTAATAATTCTTGGCATGATTGATGCATCTACTACACGTAAATTTTCAATGCCATAAACTTTTAATTTTTCATCTACAACTGATAAACTATCCTTACCCATCTTACACGTACCAGATGGATGGTATGCAGTATCACCAGTATTTCTTATAAACTCATTAATTTCTTCATCTGAATTTAAATTGATAGGGTTAATTGCTTTACCTCTAAACTTATCAAATGCTTTTTGTTCAAATATTTCATGTGCTATTTTAATACCTTCTCTCATTTCTTTAAGGTCATGTTCAGTCTGCATATAGTTAAATCTAATTGATGGAGCAGAATAAGGATCTGTTGATTTTAATTTAATCTCACCTCTACTTGTTGGTCGCATAGGACCTACATGTGCTTGGAAAGCGTGACGGTCAGGATTGGTTCTTCCATGATCTAAAACTAATGATGGAAAAAAGTGATATTGTATATTTGGATAGTCTACTAAATCATTACTGCGTATGAATCCACCAGTTTCTAAATTTGAATGTGCCGCTGTCCCAGTTTTAAAAAGAAACCACTCAATTCCTGTGAGAGCCATTTTTAGAGGATTATATTCGTTATATAAAGTAACGGGTTCTTTACATTCATATTGAACATATGTTTCAAGATGGTCTTGTAAATTTTGACCCACACCTGCAAGATTTTGTTTTATTGCAATATCATGCTCGTATAAATCTTTACTTGATCCAATACCCGATAACATTAATAACTGAGGTGAATTTACTGCACCAGCAGACAATATTACCTCACCATCTGTAAAATAGCTTTTAGATTTATTATTACTAATGCACTTAACTCCAATAGCCTTGTTATTTTCTATAATTATTTCTTTTACTGCTGTATTTTTTAGTATTGTTAGATTTTTTCTGTTTGAAATAGGGTGTAGGTAGGAAAAACTTGCACTTTGTCTTTTGCCATTAAAAATAGTTGTATCCATTAAACCAAAGCCCTCTTGCTTATAACCATTCATATCATTATTAATTTCATGTCCTGCTTGAGTTGTAGCTTCTAAAAAAACTTGTGTAAGTACATTACCATTTTCTGATCTAGATAATTTTAATGGTCCATCGTCATTGCGAAACTCTTTTGACAAACCTTCAATATTCTCTGATTTTCTAAAGTAAGGTAGTACATTTGCATAATTCCAATCAGGTAACCCTAATTGTGCCCAATTCTCAAAGTCCATGGCATTGCCTCTTACATGTACCATGCCATTATGAGATGAGCAGCCACCAAGCATTTTTGCCCTTGGACAAAACATTTGCCTATTATTCATGTAAGTTTCTGGCTCAGTATTATAGAGATAGTTATATTTTGGATCATGCATTGTGTAGAGAAGAGCAGCGGGCATCGCAGTCTTCCAAGTTTTATCAGATGGCCCAGACTCAATAACTAAAACTTTATGGTTTGAGTTCTTAGAAAGTCGATTGGCTAAAACACAGCCGGCAGAACCAGCTCCAATTATTATGTAGGTATAGCTATCTAATTGCATTATGTTTAAGTTATTAAATTTTATAGTTATATTACTACAATATAGAATGTTTAAAAATATAAATCCAAGTTTAGCCTTAATTTATTCTACAATACTGTGGGGTACTTGGTGGTATCCATTGAGACTACTCGATGAGTACGCGCTAAACAATGCAATTCCACTTGCTTTAAGCTTTTTGATTGGTGGTTTTTTCGTTTTATATTTTGCACTAAAAGAAAAAATAAGTTTTTCAAAAAGAAATTTATACCTAACTTTAATTGCAGGTATTTTAGGTGGAGTTGCAATGTGTCTTTATAATGAAGGCATAATGAGAGGCTCAGTCGCGAGAGTATTAATATTTTTCTATTTGACTGCTGTTTGGAGCACAATGATAGAAGTGTTTTTCTTAAGTAAAAAATTAACTATTTATAGAAGCCTAGCAATCACATCCGGCTTTATAGGGCTATATATTATTAATGGTGACAGTGCATTTGGATTAATTCCTAGTTCAGTAGCTGACATGTGTGGATTACTTGCAGGCATTAGTTGGTCTGTCTGTGCAACATTTTTAAGAATTAATGATGAAGTGAGTGTAAAGCTTGTAACGGCTATATGTATATTATCTGGAGCCATATGTGTTGTAATTGCATCCTTCTTTCCCGAAGGTCAAACTTTGGCTGGCTTTAGCCTTTCAGTTTTAAATGATAGTTATCTTCTTATAATACTATTTTCTTTTGTATGGATTGTGCCAGCATATTATCTCACCTGCTATGGGTCAGACCAGGTAGATCCAGGAAAAGCTGGGATTTTAATGATGCTTGAGGTTGTAATAGGTATTTCGTCTGCATACTTGGTAGCAAATGAATTAATTACTACGAAAGAAGCAATTGGGGGAATTTTTATTCTTTTTGCACCCTTAACAGAACTATTTGTTAAGAAAAAAGAGTATTAAAAACAAATACTTACAAATATTTACTGAAACTTATAAACAATTCTTATTTTTACACTAGATCAATAAAATCTAACATGCTTCAATACATCTAATTTTAATAAAAATGGAGTAAGTAAAATGATTATAAAATCAAAAAAAATCATTGCTGTTTTAACGCTTTCAATTTTAGCAATTTTCACTTTCGTTTCATGCAGTGAAAAGCAAGTTGCTTCAACTGATGATTGTGGAACGGTAAGAATGGGAGACTTTGACTGGGATAGTGCAAATATACATGCTGCTATATCATCTTTTATTCTTGAAAAAGGATATGGTTGTACAGTTCAAATTACTAAAGGTAGTACCACCCCAATTATGGCCGCACACTATGACAAGCAATTAGATGTGCTTGTTGAAGTATGGTACGACAATATTATTGATAACTACAAGCCTCATGAAGATGCAGGAACAATTTTCAATGCCGGTATTAATACACCAGCATCGGAACAAGCGTTTTGGGTTGATGCAACTACGGCTGCAAAATACAACTTAAAATCTGTTGAAGACATGAAAAACCCTGAAGTTGCTGCATTGTTCAATGATCCTGAAAGTCCAGGCATGGGCAGAATGTATAGCTGTATATCAGGCTGGACTTGTTACACTATCAATCTAGTTAAACAAAAAGAATATGGCTTAGATGAGTTCTATACCAACTTTGATCCAGGTACTAGTGGAGCATTAGATGCTGCCATTGCTGGGGCATTTGCAAAAGGCAATCCAATCTTTACTTATTATTGGACGCCGACTGGCTTAATGGGCAAAGTTGACATGATTAGACTTGCTGAACCAGCTTGGACTGAAAAATGTTGGAGCGACATGTCAGGTGTAGTGGAAAGTATTAAAGCTGATGGACCAGAAGCTTACGTACCTTCATGTGCCTGTGAGTACAGAGATATGGCCTTAACGAAATCTATGTTAACTGAATGGGCTGATGCTCATCCAGCTGAAGCTGATTTTATTAGAGCATATACTTTATCAACTCCTACAGTGAACAAACTACTCGCTGAATATACAGACCCTAATACCGGTGGTGATATGGAAGCAACTGCCAGAATGTTCTTAAGTGAATACTCTGAGTGGAAAAGTATGGTTCCTGCAGATGTAGCTAAAAAGATATCAGCTGCTCTGTAATTTGTAATAAGAACAATAAAAAAAACCAGCAACATACTATTTTGTTGCTGGTTTTTTAATATTAATAGTTTTAAAATAATTCATGATTAAATTTCTCAAAAACCATTCTAACTATATTTTATACACTGTATTATTTGCTATATTTGTCTTCTTCTTAGTGAATGGATATCAGAACTCGCGATATAAACCAGAAGGCAGCCTAATGTCTGTTTTAGGCAGTACTGATTGGCTTCTTAACTGGCCAAAATGGCTAGACTTCAGATTAATGCATTGGACAAATGATGGCTTTGGAACGTTCATAAAGGCATATGGCAAGTATTTTGATGTTGTTAATGATTTTCTTTTAGGTTTAATTTATGGACTCAAAGGGATACTAGTTCTTGCACCATGGCCAATGGTAATTGGCATTGTAATTACAATTACATTTTTTGCTAGTGGTAGGAGTCTTTACACAACAACGTTTGTAGGAATTGCAACATTCTTTATTGGTTTTTTAAATCCTGTATTTTGGGATAAGGCGCTTGAGACAACTTCAATTCTATTTATAGGAATCTTCCTTTGTATGATTGCAGGTATTCCGGGTGGCATTGCAATGGCAAGGAGCGAAAGGGTAAGAAATTTCTTTTTACCTGTTTTAGATTTAGCACAAACGATTCCAGCATTTTGTTACTTAATTCCTGGAATTATGCTATTTGGATTAGGAGCTGTTCCAGCTATTATTGCAATATTTATTTATGCTGTGCCTCCATTAATGCGCTTAACAGATCTTGGAATAAGATTGGTCGACGAAGAGGTAATAGAAGCAGCTGATTCATTTGGAGCTTCAAGCTCACAGAAACTATTTGGAATTCAACTTCCACTAGCATTACCAAATATAATGCAGGGGATTAATCAATGTACGATGATGGCATTGTCTATGGTTGTTATAGCTTCCATGATTGGCACAAGAGGACTTGGTGATGAGGTATTATTAGGTCTGCAACAATTGAATATTGGCCGTGCACTAGAAGCTGGCATATCCATAGTCTTACTAGCAATTGTATTTGATCGAATAACACAAGCTTATGGTGCTACTTTACAAAGCCGTCGTGGCGGTCGTGAGATTAATAAAAAATAATTTATGTCAAAAATAGTTGCTAATAATATTTATAAAATTTTTGGTCCAGATCCGTTATCTATAATGCCATTATTACAAGAAGGCATTGGAAAAGATGAGGTCTTAGAAAGAACTGGTCATACAGTTGGTCTTGATAATGTTTCTATTTCTATAGAAGAAGGAGAAATCTTTGTTGTAATGGGATTATCTGGCTCTGGAAAATCAACTCTAATTAGACATGTAAATAGATTAATAGATCCAACTGCAGGTGAAATTATTGTAGATTCTCAAAATATTATAGATTTAGATAAGAAAAATTTAATAAATTTTAGAAGAGATAAAATGAGCATGGTATTCCAAAAGTTTGGATTATTACCTCACAAAAATGTTATTGATAATGTTGCTTATGGTTTAGAAATTCAAAAAAAACCAAAAGATGAAAGACACAGCGCAGCAATGAAGCAAATAGAATCAGTTGGCTTAAATGGATTTGAATATATGTATCCAAATCAACTTTCTGGAGGTATGCAACAGAGAGTGGGACTAGCAAGAGCACTAACTACTAATCCTGATATTTTACTAATGGATGAGGCCTTTAGTGCTTTAGATCCACTTATCAGATCAGATATGCAAAAACAATTGCTAGAGCTACAATTAAAACTAAAGAAGACTATTATGTTTATAACGCATGACCTAGATGAGGCGTTAAAATTAGGAGATAAAATAGCCATTTTAAATGGTGGGAGATTAGTACAGGTAGGCAAGCCCGAAGACATAATCATTAATCCAGCAGATCAATATGTATCTAACTTTGTTCAAGATGTTAATAGGGCTAAAGTTCTTAAAGTTAAATCAATAATGATTGATTCTAAGCAAGGATCCGAAGCTCCTAAAGTTAATATGAACGATAGCATCGAATCATGTCTCCCAATTATATTGGAAACAAGATCTAAGCTAAATGTTGTTGATGATAATGATAATATTGTAGGCTCTATATCTGATATGGAAGTCGCTAAAATTTTGAAGAATAATTAAACCCTTATTTTTTGTAAGTAATTTAACCTACCCAATATTTCATCTCTATCTAAATAGTATCCCTGTAAATGTCGTTTACCTGAGTTAGGGTCGTATTCAGTTCTGCCATGCAATATTCGACGATTATTAAACGAAAATATATCACCAGCCTTCATTCTAAATTTTATCGCAAAGCGTTCGTCATGTATTAAATCAGCAAAAATTCTATAAGCTCGGTAAAATAAATCCATTTTATCAGGTGCACAATCCATCACGCCCATATAAGCAATACTAAAACGAATTTCATTGAAATCCTTATCTTTGTTTAAGCCGATAAGAGGAGCATGTTGTACTCTAATAGTATCTTGTGTGTAATCTTGATTACAAAATTTAACAGGTATTTCAACTAATGCGTTAAAGAGATCTGGATGATTAGTTTGCATATATGTGGTTACTTTAAATCCATCTACAGCTAAAGACTGTCCTCCCTGAGCATCATTAATTAAACAATGCAAAAATTGATAACCGGGGGGTACATCATAATAAGGAAGATCTAAATGATTGTGTAGACCTAGTGCTGTATAAGCAGAGTTGTTTGGGTTCGGTATGTTAATTACTTCAAATGGTGTTTCAAAAAAAGTTTCTCTACAGTGGCTAATTTTCTTTAACACCTCATAACCAGATTTATTTGCAATAGGAGCATTCTCAACTACAGATATTCCATAATGATGTAACTGCGATAGCCACTTTAAGATACCTTCATCACCACTCATAATCTCGTCACAGTCAATTGCTATTTTATCCATTGAGGACATTAAAGAGCTATCCCAGAGATGATAAGGTGATTGATATGGCTTTAGATTTTTTAAAGTATAGCAGTTATGTCGTAACCATTCGGAACTGTATTCACTAACATTGGCTCCTTCACTCCAATTAACTTTTAAGATGCCATCAGAGGTTATTGAATAGTCTTGTGGATGAATGTCTAAAGAAACTGACATAAAATTAAATGTTCTTTCTCTAGCGGTGGGGTGTATATCTAAAGGACAATTATCTCTAAGCCACATGTAATGAAAAGTGCTTTTATGTCCATCACTCCATTCAATATTAAAAGCACGCTTATCTTGCTTAATACCTTTAATTGTAATTAAGCTAGTCATTGTTTTTTAAAGTTATTGTATTTTTTATGCCAATTAGGAAATTTATTATTTTGATTATTATTTAAAGTTTTCATAATTTCAATTAGAAAAATATCTCTTTGTTTTTCAAGCTGGTTAACACTAAATTTTCCAGCCTGTTTTTTTGTCCCTGATATCATGCGATCTTTAAGCATATTATTAAGTTCAGGAGCTTTTAATTTTGTCCATGGAAGCTTTAGTGCTGGTCCAAATTGTTCAAGCATATGCTTCATTCCCTCTTCACCACCTGCTAGGTGAAAAGTAAGACATACTCCCATAAATGCCCATCTTAAGCCAGGACCATAAACAATAGCATCATCAATTTCTTCAGTTGTAGCTATGCCATCTTTTACAAGATGCAGAGATTCACGCCATAGAGCTTCTTGTAATCGATCGGATATATAGCCTTCTATCTCTTTTCTTACCATCAGTGGCTTCATGCCAATATTTTCATAGATCTTTTTCAATTTTAAAGCAGACTGCTGTGAAGTTTTCTTACCTTTTACAATTTCGACTAGTGGCAATAAATAGACAGGATTAAATGGGTGACCAATTAATACTCGATTAGGAAATTTACATTTAGATTGTATTTTGCTAGGCAGTAAACCAGATGAACTTGAGGCAATAATAATTTTTTTATCAGTCAGATGGTCAATTTGCTTAAGTACTGATATTTTTAATTTTTCATTTTCAGGAGCATTCTCTTGTACAAAAGAAGTATTTTGCAAAGCATCTGACAAGTTATTATGGAAACTAAGATTTTTTATTGAAGCATTTTTATGCAAGCCTATTTTACTTAAGCTAATTAAAGCTTTTTTTACGTCAGTTTTAAGTTTTTTTAAAGATTTTGGATTTGGATCAAACGCTTGAACATTATAGCCGCCAGCAATAAATCGAGCGGCCCACCCAGCTCCGATTACTCCAGTTCCAATTATAGAAATAATTTTATTTTTAGTCACTTTTAAGGCCTAATTTTTTTCTAGTATCTTTGACGCTCATTACATTAGCGCCCATATTATTAATTATTGAGGTAGCACGCTCAACCAAAGATCCATTTGATGCATACACACCTTTATCTAGATAAAGGTTGTCTTCTAATCCTACTCGGACATTACCCCCAAGTAATATTGCTTGGGCAACCATTGGCATTTGCATGGCTCCAATTCCAAATGCAGCCCAGTTACTGCCTTCTGGTAACATATCAACCATATTTTTCATTGAGCCAGTACTTGCGGGCGCTCCATAAGGAATGCCAAGACATATTTGAAATAAAGCTGGATCATCCAACAAACCCTCTTTATGCATTTGGTTAGCAAACCACATATGTCCTGTATCAAAGACCTCTAATTCTGGTTTTACACCAAGCTCTTGAATTCTTTTCGCACCTATTCGTAACTGTTCTGGAGTACTTACATAGATCATGTTGCCATCACCAAAATTAAGAGTGCCACAATCTAAAGAACAGATATCAGGTAAGATTTTTTCTACATGACTCAATCTTTCAAGAGCATTAATAAAGTCAGTATTGGGACCAAATTTCATTAGATCATCTTCAGGACCTATTTCAATATCTCCTCCCATGCCGCTAGTTAGGTTTATAATTACATCAGTCCCGCTGTCTTTAATTCTACTTACGACTTCTTTGTAGAGCTCGTCGTCTCTGGTGCCCTTTCCGGTCTCAAGGTCTCTAACATGCATATGTGCAATAGCAGCACCAGCCGAAGCAGCTTCAATTGCAGCATTTGCTATTTGTTCAGGTGTTACAGGAATGGCTGGATGTCTCCCTACGGTATCACCAGAACCAGTAACTGCACATGAAATTATTACATCTTTATTCATAAAATATTTCTCTACTTTTTAATTAATAAAATTATATTAATAAATGAAATAAAAGAAAGATAATTAAGCTTTCTTCTCACGCACATAAATTATTTTTCAGAATGTAAGCCCCCATACACCCCCAATAATGGGGTGCAGTTTGTTATATATATTAGGGGAAATCTATGTATCTGTTCTCATATCTAGGATAAGATTTTGGAAAGAAAAATATGAATTTAGCTTATAAAAAATTTATGAATTTATTTGTCTAGATAGCAAAATTTCCCGTAGTATCAACTCAATCTTTAAGTAAAATATAAGTCATATGAATACAAAACACATATTTAATTTAGATGAGATAGAGGCTCTAAAACCTCAAGATTGGACCTTTCCAGTACCTATTGCATATGGCCCAGGAAGATTAAGTGAAATAGGCATATTCTGTAAATCTTTAAATATTAAGAAACCATTAATAGTTACTGACAGTGGGAGCAAAGAACTACCTTTTATTGAAAGCCTTAAGTGTGTATTAGTTGAATCAAATATCGATTCAGATCTTTTTTTTGATATATCTCCAAACCCCCGAGACAATGAAATTGTTAATGGTTGTAGTAAGTTTAAATTAGGAAATCATGATGCAATAATAGCAATTGGTGGTGGTAGTGCGATGGATGGAGGAAAAGCTATTTGTCTAACGGCTAATAATGATATTCCACTTTGGGATTTTGAATGGGAAAAACCAGCCACTAAGATTGGCAAAGACAATCAATTCCCAAAATTAATAACTATTCCAACTACAGCAGGAACTGGTGCTGAAACTGAGAGCACAGCAATGGTTACACACCTTGAAAAAAAAATGAAATTTTGCATTACTCATCCTGAATTGAAGCCATCATTAGCCCTTCTTGATCCAGAGTTAACATTACAGCTTCCAGCCTCACTTACTGCATGGACTGGTGCAGATGCAATGATACATGCTATTGAAGGTTACTGTGTACCAGGGTTTAACCCATTATGTGATGGCGCAGCCCTAGAAAGTTTATCATTAATTTCAAAATCTCTTTATTTAGCTTTAGAGGAACCTGACAATCTCGCAGCTCGAGGAGCAATGCTCGTCGCCTCATGCCTTGGTGGTATTGCATTTATTAAGGGCTTAGGGTTAGTGCATGCAATAGCACATATGGTTGGCGCAGAATACAATACTCATCATGGTCTTACTAATGCAATAATCTTGCCCACTATACTACGATTCAATCTACCCAATATGGAGGAAAAAGTTAAGCGTATGGCCGAAGCAATGCAGCTTGGGGATCATTCAGTAGATTCTTTTATATTAAATATTGAAAAGATTTTAGATAGAATTAACATACCTAAAAGTCTTCATGAAATTGGCATACCTGAAGATTGTGCATCTCGAATTGCAAAAAAAGCTATGGCTGATTCAGCTTTTGCAACAAATCCAAGGACTGCAACTCTTGATGAAGTTTATGAATTAGTTGTTACTTGTATAAATAAGTCTAGATAAAGGAAAAAAATAAATGGAAAATCTTCAAAAGTTTTATATCAATGGTAAGTGGGTAACTCCTCAGTCAAAAAAAACAATGCCCGTAATTAATCCAGCTACAGAAGAGCAAATTGCTATTCTAGGACTTGGCGATTCTGAAGATGTCAATATAGCTGTAAATGCAGCAAAAGCAGCTTTTGATAAATTTTCTCAGTCGTCAAAAACAGATCGCCTTAAACTATTACAAAGAATTAAAGAGATTACAAAAAATCGCTTTGAAGATCTTGCTCAAGCAATGAGTAAAGAAATGGGTGCACCAATTACTATGGCTAGAGATCCACAGGCTGATTCTGCAATTGGACACTTAGATGGATTTATTGGAGCTCTAGAAAAATTAGAAGATCACTTAACACTAAATAATGGAGATATTATGTGTAAGGAACCAATTGGTGTCTGTGCGTTAATTACTCCATGGAATTGGCCAATTAATCAGATAACACTAAAAGTTTTACCTGCTATAGCTACAGGATGTACCTGTATATTAAAACCGTCAGAACATACGCCAATATCAGCAATGATTTATACAGAAATTCTACATGAGGCCGGTGTTCCGCCTGGAGTATTTAACCTAATTAATGGAACTGGTGAAGATGTTGGTGTTGCTTTATCAAGGCATGCTGACATACAGATGATTTCCTTTACGGGCTCAACACGCGGTGGCATATCAGTAACTCAAGAAGCAGCTAAGACTGTGAAAAGAGTTACTCTTGAGCTAGGAGGAAAATCACCAAATCTAATTTTTGCTGACTGTGATTTAGAAGAGAGAGTTACCGCATCAGTTAATGAGTGCATGTTTAATACAGGGCAATCTTGTGATGCGCCTACACGACTATTGGTGGAAAAAAAATGTTATGATGAAGTTTTAAAAATAGCAAAAATAGCAGCAGAAAACATTTCAGTGGGTGACCCAAAGAAAGAGGGTGATCACCTAGGACCATTATTTGACAAAATTCAATTTGATCGTGTTCAAGCCATGATAAAAGTTGGAATTGATGAGGGTGTGCGATTGTTAGTAGGAGGTCTTGGCAAGCCAGATGGTTTTGAAACTGGTTGGTATGTTAAACCAACAATCTTTGCAGATGCAACTAATGACAAACGTATTGCCCAAGAAGAAATCTTTGGTCCAGTGCTAGTTATAATTCCATTTGAAGATGAAGCAGAGGGAATAAAGATAGCAAATGATACACCTTATGGGCTAGCAGCCTACTTGCAAACAGGTGATAAAGATCGAGCAGATAGAGTTGCAAGACAGCTTCGAGCTGGAGCAGTTCACATAAATGGAGGTGGCTTCAATTATGGCACGCCTTTTGGTGGGTATAAGCAATCTGGTAATGGGCGTGAAGGTGGTGAAATGGGCTTGGATGATTATCTTGAAACTAAAACCCTACATTTTGGTGATTAAAAATGCAGAAACTAGAAAAGTAATATCTAGAAAGCAATGAATGAATTACTTTGGAAACCAACACCAAGCAAAGGAGAAACTACAAATCTAGAGAGTTTTTTCGGCTTTCTTAATAAAAAATATAATCTTCAGTTTAATAATAATTATCAATTATTATGGGAGTGGAGTGTTAATTCTCGACAAGATTTTTGGAAAATTCTTTTAGAATACTTAGAGGTTAAATGTGTTAAAAATGATTCTGAAATAATTAATAAAGATAATGAAATCATTAACCAAAAGTTTTTTGAAAATATAGAAGTAAATTATGCAGAAAATATACTCTCAGCAATTAATGAATCTCCAATAATTTTTTTAAATGAAAAAGGATATAGAGAGGTCCTTACTAAGGAAGAGCTCACATATAAGGTCGGTAAGCTTAGTAATTATTTTAGATCAATAGGAATAAAAAAGAATGACCGCATTGCCGCTATAGCAGCTAACACACCAAATACTATTATCTCTTTTTTAGCCACAAATTCAATTGGTGCAATTTGGACTTCTTGCTCTCCAGACTTTGGTATTTCTGCAATTGTAGATCGATTTGGTCAGATTGAACCAAAAGTTCTTTTATTCAGTGACACTTATTTCTATGGAGGCAAGCAGATAGAGGTAAAAGAAAAAATAAAAGAAGTTTCTACTAAACTTAAAACTGTAACTAATAAAATACTTATCAATTACCCTGGGATACCTCATCAAGCTAATGAAGGTTACTTAGATTTAGAGTCGATTTATAACTATGACCAACTAGACGATAAAATCATTTTTGAGAAAAATTTATTTAACGATCCAATGTATATCTTGTATTCAAGTGGCACCACAGGTAAGCCAAAATGTATTATCCATAATACAGGAGGGCCATTAATACAGCATATGAAAGAGCAACAACTTCACTGTGACATTAAGCCAAATGATAAAATATTATATTTTACAACTTGTGGCTGGATGATGTGGAATTGGTTAGTTTCTGCTTTGGCCTCAAAAGCTACAGTAGTACTTTATGATGGTTCGCCATTTTTTCCAAACAAGGATTCAATTTTAGAAATTACCAATGAAGAAAATCTACAAATACTTGGTATTAGCGCAAAATATATTGATACTTTAAAGAATGAATGTATACATATCCAAGATAAGTATACTTTAGAGAATTTAAAATGTATTTTATCTACAGGCTCTCCTTTATCTAGTGAAGGGTTTCATTATGTATATGATCATATTAAAAAAAATGTTCACTTAGCTTCTATAAGTGGAGGTACTGATATTGTTTCTTGTTTTGTTGCAGGCAATCCAATGCTACCTGTCTATGCAGGCGAAATTCAGTGCAAGTGTCTAGGCGTTGAAGTGGATATTTTTAATGCAAAGGGACAGCATACAGCTGAGAAAGGTGAATTAGTTTGTAAATCTAGTATTCCAAGTATGCCAATCGGTTTCTGGAAGGATGATGATAATAATAATTATAAAAAATCCTATTTCTCGCAATATCACAATATCTGGTCACAGGGAGATTATGCTCAAGTTACAAAAAACAATGGTATTGTCATTTATGGAAGATCTGATGCCACGCTAAATCCTGGCGGCATTAGAATCGGAACTGCTGAATTATATAGAGTAGTAGAAGCTATTAAAAATGTAGACGAAGTAATTGCTGTGGCTCAAAATTGGGATAGTGACGTGCGAATAATTTTATTTGTAAAACTAAGCGATAATACTGAGTTAAGTAAAGACCTCAAAGATCTGATTTCGCATGAGCTAAGAAAACAGCTTTCAATTCGACATGTTCCAGCTCATATCATTCAAGTAAATGATATTCCAAAGACTAGAAGTGGTAAAATTGCTGAGCTGACTGTTAGAGATATTGTTAATGGAGAATCTGTTAAAAATCTTGAAGCCTTAGCTAATCCGAATAGTTTAAAAGAATATAAAAAAATAAGGACTTCATTTTTAAATGTCTAAATATTATATAACATTAACCATATTTCGAGTTACTGAGGAAGCTTAGCAGAAATAGCATTAGCCTCTAAATTTAAGTGGCATGTTTAACTACTCTTGTATGCGCCCCCAAGTTATTGAAGACCATATTCTCTCATGCACATAGTATATTGTCACCTTAGTAAGGATTTCAAAGCCTGCAATCATACCGGCTGTTTCAACTGCTGAAAAATCAGACTGCCAAATCACTAAATAACTAATAATAAAGGTATCTATTGTGGCTGTGAACCTCCAGGTAAAAGCCTTTACCAGAGATCTAGATTTACTGCTCTTAGTTATCACCTAATTATTTTCCATGAATTATTTAAGGGCTATTATACAAAATAATGAACCAAATATCACTTGTTTAAATGTTTATTAATTTAGCAAAATCAATAACATATATGGTGCTGTACTATTTAAGGTATATAGTTTAATAGTGTTTTTTTATTTGCAGCTGTAGCTCAGTTGGTTAGAGCGCCTGGTTGTGGACCAGGAGGTCGTCTGTTCAAGTCAGACCAGCTGTACCATAATTAATAAGTTATTTAATTAATTTTATAACTATGAAAGTTGATTTATATTTTTCATTTAGAAGCCCTTATTCATACCTAATACTACCAAGAATATTGGAACTAAGAGATAAATATGGCGTAGAAATAAACTTTAAATTAGTTTATCCGCTAGCAATTAGGAATCCAGAATTTTTTAAAAGCAAAAACTTTTTTACTTATTTTTTACCTAGAACTTTTGACTACTTTTCACAGGCTAAAAAACTAGGTATGAAATTTAGAGCTCCAAAACCAGACCCTATTAATCAGAGTCTTCTGACAGGAAAGATTTCAGATCATCAGCCGTATATTTTTTATATATGCCATGTCTGCCAAATGATTTGTAAAAAAAACTTAGGACTTGATTTTGCCTATGAGGTATCAAAGCTAATCTTTGGTGGTGTAAAAAATTGGAATAAAGATGAGCAGTTAGCTATTATAACTTCTAAATTTGGAGTAGACTTGTATGAACTGAAAAATGATACTGAATTAAATGAAAAAGAAATCGTTAAGGAAATTAAAAAAAACCAAGAAGAACAAATTCTTGCTGGTCATCATGGTGTGCCGATGACAGTTTATAAGGGTAAGTTTTTTTTTGGACAAGATAGGTTTAATGACTTGATGACTGAGCTTAGAATAAATGGCTTGAAATAGATTTTCTAATGATTTTTGTTTCAAGTAGCTATTTTTTTTTGTGAAAATGGTAAAGACAAAGCTAATATAAAAACAATTAACATTAAACACCCTGCACCTATGTACAAATAGTAAAACTCACCAGTAAGTTCATAACTTTTTGCAATAAACAAAACTGCTATTGGTGCAATTGCAAATGAAATAATAAATTTTATTCCATATACAAGACTTTGATATTTTTCTGGAGAGAATTTTGCTAGTAACAAATTTTCTGCAGGCAAAATACTAGAATTAAAAGCCACTGTCATCAGGGCAAAAATAATTAAAAGAGAGCTTGATGTGCTTGCCACAATAAATAACAATATTGCTTGACCAAGAATACCTAATATATAAATGAATTTTTCTGAATACTTATCGGCCAATATTCCACCTAAATAATTCATTAAGCCGCTAACAATGTAAATGCTTGAAACAGCAATTCCAATACTAGTAGTACTTAGGGCTAAGCTTTCACTTAATCTAATATCTATAACTTTTGGTAATGATGTTTGTAAGATCTGAAATATAAACCCCATACAAGTTATGCTAATCAGCATAATAATAATTATCTTAAAGTAATCTCCCGAAGGTGGGTTTTCTGAGAATTTTTGTGCAACTATATTTTTTAGTGAAATTTCTTTTGAGGTAATATGACAAATTAACATTGTGCCAAGCATAAGAGATAAGCACCCAGGTATAATAAAAGCCATTTGCCAATTTAAATAATCTATAATAATGCCCGAACTTAAAGCCCCAATACCAATTCCAACACCACCAAATATATTATTAAATCCTAGTGCCCTACCTGTTTTTGAAGATGTATTTACCACCCATGAAATACCTGCAGGATGATATATTGAGCAAAATAATCCAAGAATGGCTAGATTCGAAAGTAATAAAATTTTGCTTGAGCTTAAGCCACATAAAATAGAGGCAAACCCTAAGCCTATAAACATAATAGCTATCATGCCTGATCTACTCCAGCGGTCACTTAACCAGCCAGATGGAATGGCACCCAATCCTACAAGCAGTGAGCCTAAAAACCATAAATTGATTAGCTCATCATAACTAAACTTCCAATCATCTTCTATAGCAAGAACAATTACAAAATAAAAAGCTGCAAACATATGCATAAATAGATGTCCGGAAGCAGCATAAAAAGTAGTTAAATTTTTATTATTTTGTTTCATAGTAAAGATTCGATTATGCCTTTAAATATAGCTTTTTTGAGGAATAATAATTATATCTTTTTAAACTTGAGTATACAAAAAAAAATTTAATATTGACATTTTGAGGTAATTCAGGCATTTCATGCAAAATGATTAAGTTATTGCATCATCACTATCATATTTAAGTTTGTTAAAAACATTTTAACAGACCGAGACCCCCTATATAAATTATAAATAAAGTTTAAAGTATCAATTATTTGATACCATATTAGGAATATAGATTATGACTAAAAGTAAGATTGATAAGCCAAAAGCACAATTACCCAAGGGCTTTAAAGACAGCTTGCAAGAGAGTGTTGATATTAGGAATCAAATTATTGCTATTATCAAAAATGAGTGTGAAAAATTTGGTTTTAAAAATTTAGAAACACCTGCGCTGGAATACACTGAAGCACTAGGTAAATTTTTACCTGATATTGAAAGGCCAAGTGGGGGGGTATTTTCATTTCAGGATGAAGATGGCCAATGGCTTTCTATGCGCTATGACTTAACAGCTCCTTTAGCAAGATATGTAGCAGAAAATTATCAATTTATTCCAAAGCCTTTTAAAAGGTACCAAGTAGGTTCTGTCTGGAGAAATGAAAAACCTGGCCCAGGAAGATACAGAGAGTTTATCCAATTTGATGCAGATGCTATTGGTATTAGTAATAATTATATTGATGCCGAGCTATGTGTTATGGTTGCTAAAATATTTGTTAATTTAGGTTTTGCAGTCAATGAATTTAAAATTAAGTATTCAAGTAGAGTAATTTGGGAAGAATTATTTAAAAAAATAAATTTGATTGATAGTCTAGTGCCTGCAGTATTAAGAGCAGTTGATAAATTAGATCGTTTAGGAATTGATGGCGTGAAGGACTTGTTATTAGAAGGACGCAAAGACCAGTCAGGTGATTTTATGAAGGGGGTTAATTTAAAAAATGAGCAAGCTAATGAGATATTAAATTTTATTTCTAATAAGTCTACCAAAGATGTTCAGCTCAATATTTTTGAAGAATATCTAGAGAATTATAAAGATTTGCCTTTTGAATTTGATCCAACTGTAGTTAGAGGATTAGAATATTATACAGGTCTCGTTTTTGAAGTTGAACTTACTGCCAAGATACTGAACGAAAAAGGAAAAGAAGTAGTTTTTGGTTCTGTGGCTGGTGGAGGAAGGTACGATAAGCTGATAGCAAGATTTGGTAAGGAAGATGTTCCAGCAACTGGTATTTCTATAGGTGTTGATAGGCTTACATACGCCATTGAACAGTTTGATAAGATTAATTCAAGCCAAAAACCATTGATAGTTATAGCAAATTTACTGGCTGAAAAAACATCTACCTATATATCAATAGCAGAGCAAATTCGCTCTGAGGGATATGCGTGTGAAATTTATTATGGATCTAGTAATTTAAGCAAACAGCTTAAGTATTGTGACAAAAGGAAAGCCTCTATCGTAGTTATTATTGGAGAAGATGAGTTAAAAAATAATACTATTTCAATTAAAAATTTAAATATGGGTAAAGAGTTATCAAAAAATATAGACAGTCGAGAAGAATGGAAAGAAGTAAAAGCTGGCCAGCTTACCATTCAACCAAATGACCTTATTTCTGAATTAAATAAAATTCTTAAATAAAATGCCCAATAGTCAATCTATACAAGATTTAAATAATAAATTTAAAGAATTTTTTCTTTTAGAGGGATTTGAGTATATAGAACCTCCTCTAGTTGTTAAGTCTGATATTTACTTTGAAACTTCTGGGGAACAAATTAGAAAAGATATGTTTTCCGTTGCAAGTACACAAGAAACTGAAATGTGTTTAAGGCCTGACTTAACAATTCCAACCTGTCAGACTTATCTAAAAAATAACCAAAAATTTGAACAGGCTAAGCTTTGCTATAGTGGCCCAATCTTTAGGTCAGGAAGTATTAATAATTCAATTGAACTCAATCAATCTGGAGTTGAAATAATAAAAACTAACAGTACTAAAGATAATAATTACGAAGAAGAAGTGAAAATAATTAATCTAGCAATTAAAACTTTAAAATATGTTAAAAAAGATAGCATAGAAATTAATTTAGGCAATATAGCAATATTCATAGAATTTCTTAATTGTTTAGATTTGCCTCAACGCTGGAAGGATAGATTGAGAAGACATTTTTTTAGAAGAGACTATTTTGAATCACTTTTAAAGCGTATTGAACTGGGAATAGGATTTAATGAAACTAGAAAAGAAGACTTACTCAAAACTCACCTTGGCATTGATGCGGGTACATCAGATAATATTCTAAAAAAATACCTAGTAAACATCAACCCCATTGAGTTTGGGGAACGATCTATTGAAGATATTATTAATCGGTTAAATATTAAAAGTGAAACTATAGTTTCAAGCGAAAATGGCCTCAAAATAGTTAAAATCATAAGAGAATTCCTTAGTATTGACTGTAGGCTAGAGAAATTACCAGATGCCGTAAGTAATTTTACTAAGCAGAAAGTTGATAATAGCTTTGATTCTGTTGCTCAGATGGCTTTGGATTTTAGTAATAAAATTAGATTAGGTATTGGCAATCAAGACGTTAATTTTAAAACTGATTTTGGTCATTCTATTGAATATTACGACGGTATTATGTTCGAAATTAAAGATAAAAATAATATGAATAATAAAATCGTGGTTGGTGGCAGATATGACTCACTACTTATTAATTTAGGCTTAGAGAATAATGCTTCTGCAATTGGTTTTGCAGTAAATAATAACAATATTTAGAATATGAATAATGAATCTACATTAAAAATAGCTTTTCCAAGTAAGGGCAGACTCAGAAAAGATCTTGAAGACCTGCTTGCTTCTAAAAAGATTAATTTTATAGATCAAGGTAATGATAGAAACTATATTGCTAAATTATCTAATCATGAAGGTATTCTAATATATTTTATGGGTGCAAAAGAAATAGTTACTCAATTAGCTGAGGGAAATATTCACTTAGGAGTTACAGGTGATGACTTAATACAAGAATATATGTTTGATTATGAAACAAAAGTGTCTAATGAATTGGTATTAAATTTTGGTAAGGCTGATTTAGTAGTGGCAGTTCCAAAGATTTGGCTTGATGTTAGCACGATGGCTGATTTGGATGAAATTAGCCACATCAAAAGAATACAGACCTCTAAGCGCCTTAAAGTTGCAACTAAATATACAAATTTAACAAATCGGTTTTTTTCTAAATGTGGAGTTACTGATTATCGAACAGTAAACAGTTCAAGCTCAACAGAAAGCGCCCCATTTAATGGCATGTCAGATATTATAGTTGATATCACATCTACAGGTGAAACATTAAAAGCAAATAATTTAAGAATACTAGATGATGGATTGATACTAAATTCATCTGCAAATATTTTTAAATCTCAAACAGCCAATTGGAATTCTAATCTAGAGAAAATTAGTGAACAATTCTTAGCTTCAGTATCGTAACTATATTGTGAAGAATTCAACTCACACTAAATCGTTATCTCAAAAAGATATTGATAGGATTAT
>TARA_B110000285_G_scaffold42384_2_pt1 | contig 46855 bp, 93 predicted proteins | sample TARA_B110000285 | Tara Oceans TARA_B110000285 (sample SAMEA4397756) | marine metagenome | biome: Polar Biome; feature: [SRF] surface water layer (ENVO:00010504); material: water (ENVO:00002006), including particulate matter (ENVO:01000060) such as... | depth 5 m
GTTGTCGTTGAAAGAAAGTTAAATATTGTTGAGACAATCAATAGTATTGTAACAGAACACGCCGTACTTGCTGGTGATGGTCATTCACAGAATCCAACTGGAGATGGTACTGACTTATCATTAAACGATATCAAAAATGCTGAAATTCTCAAACAACTTAATGCTCACGTTGGTATGATAGGTGTAAGAGAATATGTTAACCCTAAAGGTGCTTTATTGCAACTTCAAGGTAAACTAGCAACGATTGGACTTGAGTTTGATATACCTGCAATGTCTGAAGATAAGGGTACTGAAAAGATGCCTTTGAAACAGTATGGTAATATCACAGGAAAAAGTATCACAACACCAATTGATGAGTATGATACTAGTAATCCTGCAGATGGGTTATCATTACAAGTTGAGTATGAGACACTTAAAACTGGAATGACAAAAATCTATTGTAAAATCGTTTAATTAGTTCATTATAGATATTACATGATGAATAGTGAGTTGACAAATAAAAATTTCTTGGTCTATGCAATGAAGGCGTATAATAATCCTAATTGCATGGACCTTGATGAGTTTCAAGAAGACTTGAAGCGTATTAAGTATATTAAAAGATTGTTTAAGAAATACCTTGATACTGGTAGTTTAAGAACAAGATTGATTATAAATCATATAGTCGTTTTATATAATGTATTTGGACCTGAAGCAACAAAGAAAATGCTTTTTCATAAAGTTGAGGGTAATATGTTAATTACGTTGAAAACATTTCTTGTATTCTTGAATTATATGCGTGACGATGAATATACGGATATACCACTGGATCAGAAAATAGTTCAAGAACTGAGAGATTTATAAATGCAAGATTTAAAAGAAAGCAAATTAGTCGATAATCTTATTGCATTAAGAATGCTTAGATTATTCACTGTCGAATATACAGAGACACAAGCATATAAATTAGGTATTATCAATGATACGGGTCAGCAACTAATTAAAATGCGTAACTTTGTTACTAACGACCAAAGTAATGCATACACACTTCTTCATAGATTAGTTTTCAGATTGCGTGGACTTTTAGAAAAAGTACCATTCGTTAAGTCACGACTTGCAAACTATGCCGCCGCATTGTTACTAGTGCGAGAGAAGATAGTAAAAGAAGAAGAATTCTTTGAGAATGATGATGTGCTACTAGAGAAACTATCAATGGCAGAACATCGTCCAAGTTATCATCTAGCAGAAAGAACTATCAGAAATGCATGGGAAGATGCCGCCGCTAATAATGTAGGGGGTGGAAACATTGCTGGAATGGATGCTGATAGTATAGGTGTTAGAGTAAAGAAGAAGAAACGTAAGACACAGATATTTAAAGTTACACCTGAAACATTTAAAAGATTTGCAAAAGGTAAAAAGAAATTTGAGCGATGGGGTAAATATCTCAATACAGAAGATGAAGTTGAAGCATCACTGTATAATTTCGCTAGACGCAATCCCGATGGAATGATTATTCTGCAATGTGCAGATACCGGAGACCAAAAAGGTATTCGTTTCAATCCGAACGGTGGAGGTGCGTGGAAGAAAATTCAACGTAAAGGTAAAAAGAATATGTCACTGAAGGAGTGGTTGGATGATAGCACAGATTAAAGTTGGTCTTATCATTGTAGCACTAGTTGGCGCCGCTGGAGGCGTCTACTACGTTAAAAAACTACAACATGATAATGAAGTACTAGTACTAAATCAAGCAAAGTTAGAGACTGCTATTACTGAACAACAAGAAGTACTTAAAGTTCAGAAGGAATCATATGAAGAGATATTAGTAGCAAACACAAATTTAAATAAACTAAACATAAAACTAAACACTGCTAAAGCGACACTACAAAAGAAACTTGCAGACCACGATATAAACTTCTTAGCAACTGAGAAACCCAAGTTGATAGAGAAGGTAATTAATAAGGGTTCACTGAAGGTGATGAATGATATCGAAGATATTACTAAGTAGTTTACTAGTACTAACATTGAGTAGTTGTTCTAGCATACAAGAAATTATGACAGTAAAGACTGAAGTTGAAAGACCTAAGTTGAATTTACCGAAACCTAATGCTTTAAGTTTAGGTGAAGTAAAATGGGTAGTTATAACTAGAGGAAATGCTGAAGCAATATTTGCAGAGTTAGAAACTAAAGGACAACCAATCGCATTGTTTGGTATGACCACAGATAGTTACGAAAAACTAGCACTAAATATGAATGATATCAAAGCATATTTGATTACACAAAAGCAGATACTATTACAGTACCGTGAGTACTATGAGGGAGAAAAAGATGACGCAAAGCAAGTGGAATGATTTACTAATTGGTGCATTTAAAAGACCAAAGAAGTGGAGATTAGAGAAACCTCTTACATTTCAATCTTCATTAACAGAACAAGAGATAAAGCATTTAGATGATTGTGGTGTAGATATTAAGATAACAAAGTCCGGTAAGATTACAGTACCTTTAGGGTATGTTACTGACTTAGCATCGGTTCCTAGAATTTGTTGGATTGCTATTGCACCATTTGATGTAGCACGACCAGCAGTAGTACATGATATTCTATATGAAAAAGTTAATGCGATGAGACCTCACACAAGCAAGAAAGATTTTGCAGAGTGTAGACGAATTGCAGATTTAGTATTTCTTCAAGGTATGGAAGCAACCGATCCGTTAGTTTCATCTTGGAAGAAATATTCAGCATACTATGCAGTAAGAATGTTTGGTAGATTTGCTATTAAGAGTTCTGCAAAGAGAACTTGGTAGTATATGTATTTTTTCCTCATTAAAGCAATCGCAGGTTCAATTGTTGGTGACGCATCTGCCGAGTGGTTCAAGAAAACAAAGATAGGTATCTGGTTCTATAATAAAGTAGAACGTGTTTATAATTGGGCGGCAAAAAGATATGATATCAAGATTGCAACTGTTGAAGAAGAGTTGTTAAAGAAGTATCCTAATATGATGAATAGAATAACTAATTTAGAGCAACGACTTATCACTTTAGAGGAAGAAAATGGCAGACGAACTAAAAACTGAAATCGAATTAGTCAAGAAGGATATCAATCAACTAAATCAAGTGATTGGTAAACTTGACACTGCTATCGATAAACTCTCTGAAGTTGCATTATCTATTAATAAGATGCTGGCAGTGCAAGAAACTAAGATAGCATATCAAGACCGACAGATAGATAAGAATGTCGAAATTATACATGAAAGAATTGAAAAGCATCGTGACGAGGTAACAGTGGAAATAGAAAAATCACATAGAGTAATAATGGACGAAATTCGTAAGTTAAGAGAAGACCAAGCACTACACCATCAATTAGTTAGTGAACGTCTACAAAAAGTAGAGCAGTGGAGATGGATAGTAGTAGGAGGTGCCGCCGTTGGAGGTTGGGCAATTGCTAATATTCCTTGGGATAGCATTTTGTAACTTTTACCAATAAAACACTTGACAAACGTATCAAATTAGAGTATATTATATATTATGAATCAATTGACAACAGACTTAGATTATATCCATTCAATCTCTCATAAACTGAGAAATTTCAAAAAGAAGAAAGATTATCTATACAATTTTTCTTGTCCAGTTTGTGGTGATAGTCATAAGAAAAAAACTAAAGCAAGAGGGTACTTCTTTCGTGTTAAAGACATGATGTTGTATCGTTGTCATAATTGTGGACTATCGACTACGTTTGGTAAACTCTTAGAACGTATTGATACAGATGCTTATAAACGATATATCATGGCGAGATATAGTAACGGAGAAACGAAGCACACTATGCATCAAGACATAGAGTATCAACCTGTTGTAATGAAGCAGACAACACTCTTAGACACCGTTAAAACCGTCTCTAGACTATCTCCAGAGCATCCTGTGCGAGATTATCTTGACAAACGTATGATACCTGAAGAGCAGTGGGATGAACTAAGATTAGTCAATAAGTTCTGTACATTTGTTAATAGAGTTGTTCCTGGTACGTTTCAAAATATCAAACAAGACCACCCTAGACTTATTATACCTTTCTATGATAAGACAGGTAAACTAATAGGTTTTCAAGGTAGAGCATTTGGTAGAGAAACACCTAAGTATCTAACTATAATGCTAGATGTTGATGCCCCAAAATTATACGGACTAGATAAAGTAAATTTTACCGAAAAAGTTTACGTTTTAGAGGGTCCACTCGACAGTATGTTTATAGATAATAGTATTGCAATGGCAGGTGCAGATGCATCAGGTTTAGATAAGTTATCGTCTACCAATGAATATATTTTCGTCTATGATAACGAACCAAGAAGTCCCGAGATAGTGAAAAGAATGAAGCGTCATATTAATAATAATGATGCTATTGTAATTTGGCCAAATAATATTGGCGAAAAAGATATTAATGATATGATTATGTCAGGTAAGAGCAAGTCAGAGATTATGAATATTATAAGTAACAACACACATAGAAATTTAAGTGCGAAGATGAGGTTCACAGAATGGAAGAAATGCGAATAGATGATGTTAGAATAGATGTAGTAGATAACTTTTTACTACCTGATGAACTAATACAGTTAAGAGCAGACGTACATCGTTTCCCTTGGAATCCTTTTGAGACTGACATCTATAAAGGACAAAGAGTTCAGAGTGGAATGATAGCAGATTTAACACCTGAGTGGAGAAAAAAACTAGACGATAGAATTATCGCTCAAGCGAAATCATTATCGGATCAAGATTATAGTATTTTTCGTGGATATATTAATGCATGGAAATGTGATGAAGTGAGTTTACCTCACCATGATGGTAATCATACAACTTGTGTAATTTATTGTAATAGAGATTATAACATAACGTATGGTGGAGAAACACTTTTTTACGATAAAAGCGAAGATGTAATAGGAGCAGTCTCGCCTAAAGCAGGTCGGGCAGTTTTTTTTAACGGATGGTTATTGCACAAAGCAGGAGCATTTAATCGTCTATATCAACATGACTATCGCTATACGTTAGCATATAAGTTGACTGTAGCAGGCGATGAAGAGTTTGCAAAAACCCATGGTGAAAGAATAGCAAATGAATATGGAGAAAAGTAATGGAAGATAATGATTTACATAAACAACCACATAATACATTGTGGGATAAAACTAGAGCAGAACCTTATCTAGAATTTTATGATAATGTTATAACACAAATGGATTTAGAATCCTTTGATATTAAAAAATTAAAAGCACAAGATATCGAGGCATTATGTGAAGATATTTTAGCACAACTACAAGAGACAGATACTAAATACAAAAAGTTTACTAAAGTTCATTTTCCATGTACTATCATTATGGATCATCAATCTTATCCAATGCCTTTTCATGCTGGAGATGGACTAGTAGTGACTGCTATGTTTAGTAAGTATTGGAATAAAACGTGGGGTGGTGAGATTATTACTTACCATGATACTGAACCTGAAGATATTGTATCAGCATTTCCTGGTCGTATATATGTTAGTCATGGAACACCTTGGAATAGAATACAACAACCAAACATCAAAGCGGATATAGAATTACAATTCGTACAATTTAGATTAGCAAATTAGGGAGCAGTCATGGAGAAAGAAATTATTAATGTCGTAAAAAGTGACGGCAGAACAGAAACACTCGACATTAGAAAGATACAGAAGATAACACAAGAGGCGTGTGAAGGTTTATCTGGTGTATCTTCATCACAAGTTGAAATGAACTGTGGTATACAATTCTATGACGGCATCGAAACTTCAGATATTCAGAAAATTCTCGTAAAGTCTTCAGCAGACTTAATTGATTTAGATAGTCCAAATTATGAATATGTCGCCGCACGTTTGTTATTGTATGGATTACGAAAGAATGTATTTCAATCATTTGACTATCCTATATTGTTAGACCATGTTAAACATAATATTGACCGTGGTGTATACGATAAAGATTTATTATCTTACTATGATGATGAAGAGTGGACTAAGTTAGATAATATGATTACTCATAAACGTGACATGAATTTCACATATGCTGGTCTACAACAAGTAGTTGATAAGTATCTTGTGCAAGATAGAAGTAGTGGTGACATATATGAAACACCACAGTTTATGTATATTTTAATTGCGGCAACCTTGTTTGCTCAGTATCCTAAAGAAACGAGGTTAACATATGTTAGAAGGTATTACAACGCTATATCACAATTTAAAATCAATATTCCTACACCTGTTATGGCGGGTGTTCGCACTCCTATACGTCAGTTCGCTTCTTGCGTACTTGTTGATATTGACGATACTCTCGATAGTATTTTTAATTCCGATTCTGCTATTGGGTATTATGTTTCACAGAGAGCAGGAATAGGTATTAATGCCGGTCGTATTCGTGGTATTAATGCAAGAATTAGAGGTGGTGAAGTACAACATACTGGTGTTATTCCTTTTCTAAAGAAGTTTGAAGCAACAGTAAGATGTTGCACACAGAATGGTGTTCGTGGTGGTTCTGCTACTACACACTTTCCTATATGGCATAAAGAGATTGAAGATATTATCGTTCTAAAGAATAATAAAGGTTCTGAAGATAATAGAGTAAGAAAGTTAGATTATTCAATTCAGTTAAGTGAATTGTTCTATAAGAGATTTCTAAACAGTGAAGATATCTCGTTATTCTCACCTCACGATGTACCTGGACTATATGATGCATATGGTACACCTGAGTTTGATGCAATGTATGAGAAATACGAGAGAGCATATTCTGTACCAAAGAAGGTTGTTTCTGCAAGAGAATTGTTTATCAATATCTTAAAAGAAAGAGCAGAGACAGGTCGTATCTATTTGATGAATATTGACCACTGTAACTCTCATAGTTCATTCTTAGATAGAATTTATATGTCAAACTTATGTCAAGAAATTACATTACCTACTAAACCTATTCAACATATTGATGATGATGAAGGTGAAATTGCATTATGTATTTTATCAGCAGTTAATGTAGGAAGTCTAAAGAATACTGATGAGTTAGAAGACTTATGTGAACTTGCAGTACGTTCATTAGATGAGATTATTGACTATCAAAAGTATCCAGTACTCGCCGCTGAGAAGTCTACAAGAGCAAGACGTAGTTTAGGAGTTGGATATATAGGGTTAGCACACTATCTAGCAAGACATAAAGTTAAATATAATGATCCGAAAGCATATGAGATTGTTGATGAGTTATCTGAAAGTTTTCAGTATTTTCTATTGAAAGCATCTAATCAACTTGCAAAAGAAAAAGGTGTTTGTGATTTATATAAAAGAACAAAATATTCTAATGGAATATTACCTATCGACACTTACAAGAAAGATGTTGATGATATTGTACAAAGGAAACTCAGTCGTGATTGGAATAATCTTAGGGAGGACATTAAGTCTTATGGACTACGGAACTCAACATTGTCCGCACAGATGCCATCAGAAAGTAGTTCCGTTGTGTCAGGAGAAACTAATGGAATCGAACCACCTAGAGGATACTTGTCCGTTAAGAAGTCCAAGAAAGGGACTCTTAAACAAATTGTTCCACAATATTCTACGTTAAAGAATTCTTATACATTGTTATGGGATATGCCTAGTAATGAAGGTTATATCAAAGTTGTAGCAGTAATGCAAAAGTATTTCGACCAAGCAATTAGTGGTAACTGGTCTTATAATCCAGAAAACTATGATAATAATGAAGTTCCTATCTCTGTGATGGCACAAGACTTATTGACAACCTATAAGTATGGATGGAAGACATCATACTATCAAAATACTTATGATGGTAAAACTGATGAAGAAGTAGAGGTAGATACAATAAAAGACTTGACAAGTGATACTACTTTAGTGTATAATAATGATAATGAAGAAGACGATGAAGCGTGTGACGCTTGTGCAATATAGGAGCAATAAATGACTGAAGAAGTAGAAGCAAAGTTTGAAGTAAAAAAGCAAGGTAAACTACAAGACCAAATAGAAAATATGGCATACGAATGGGCATTAGAAGATATTAAATCTTTCTATAAAGTTGAAGAACTTGATGAATTAAGTGATGAACAACTAGTTGAGATTTATGATTACTCAGAGAGTGAAGACTGCCATGAAGGATATGTCGGTATGGTGTTAAGAAGTATGTGTGATAGTATTGAGATTACAAGAATCCCACACGGATAGAGAGGGTACTAAATGCGAAGTGTATTTAATAAAAAGACTGTAGACTATAGTAAAGAACCTATGTTCTTTGGTGAAGACCAACAAATGCAAAGATATGATGAGTTTAAGTATCCTATCTTTGATAAGTTAACACAAAAGCAATTAGGATTCTTTTGGAGACCAGAAGAGATTAGTTTGCAGAAAGACCGTAATGACTATAATGAATTACGACCAGAGCAAAGACATATCTTTACATCTAATCTAAAGTATCAGATTTTACTTGATAGTGTACAAGGTCGAGGTCCAGCACTAGCATTCTTACCTTACTGTTCTTTACCTGAATTAGAAGGTACTATTATCACATGGGACTTCATGGAAACTATTCATAGTCGTTCTTATACATACATGATTAAGAACTTATATAGTCATCCATCAGATGTATTCGATACAGTTATCGATGATGAACACATTATGGAACGTGCAGATAGTATTACAAAGTGCTATGATGATTTTATTAATTATGCACAAAGATATCAAGTCACCGGTGAAGGTACTACAAAAGAACTAAAGAGACTACTCTGGAGAGCATTAGTAACAGTTAATATTCTAGAGGGTATAAGATTTTATGTATCGTTTGCTTGTACGTTTGCATTCGGCGAACTGAAGTTAATGGAAGGTTCAGCAAAGATTATATCGTTTATTGCAAGAGATGAAAGTCAACATCTAGCGATTAGTCAACATATTATTAAGAACTATAAGAACCACGAAAAAGACAAAGAAATGCTTGAAGTGATTGAAGAAGAAACACAGTTCATGTACGATATGTACAGACAAGCAGTAGATGAAGAAAAGAAGTGGGCAAAATATCTTTTTAAAGATGGAGCAATGATTGGTCTAAATGAAAAGTTATTGTCTGATTATGTTGAGTGGGTCGCTAACAAAAGAATGAAAGCGATTGGACTTGATCCTATCTATCCGATTAAACCTGGTGATAACCCATTACCATGGACAATGCACTGGTTAAACAGTAGTGGTTTGCAAAATGCACCTCAAGAAACTGAGATTGAATCCTATGTTATTGGAGGCATTAAGCAAGATGTTGAGACGGATACATTTAAGGACTTCAAATTATAGGAGAGAAAATGTCGAAACTAAAACAATATCACTGTACAGACTGCGAAGCAGAATTTAAGTTATCGCATACTATGGATGAAGACTATTTTAAGATAGAGATGTGTCCATTTTGTGGAGCAGAGGTAGAACAAGAATTAAACTTTGAAGAGGATTAGAATATGGACTTAAATGATTATGAAGAATTTGTTAGTACTGTGACATCAAAAGAGAGTAATGATACTATTGCAATGGCAAAACGTATTGATGAATTAAATAAGAGTACTGGTGGTATGCTCCACCGAGTTAATTTTTCATTGTTACTTACGGGTGCAATGGGTATGAGTAGTGAAGGAGGCGAGTTTGCAGAAATTGTTAAGAAGTGCTTGTTCCAAGGTAAACCCCTTGATGCAGACACACAATATCATCTCAAGCGAGAACTTGGGGATGTTATTTGGTATTGGATTAATTCATGCCGAGCATTGGGTCTCGACCCTAACGAAGTGATTAAAGAGAACGTATTCAAACTAGAAAGTCGTTATCCTGGTGGCAAGTTTGATGCATATTTTAGTGAAAACAGGAAACAAGGAGACTTATAATGAAGAATTTTAAAAACAATTGGATTATCTTAGCATTAGTACCTGTCGTGGTATTACTTGCTAACACTACTGTAATGGCAAATGAAGTGTCTAGAGTAACAGTTAGTGATGTTAATAAGCAAGTAATTAGCAAACAACCTTATAGAGTAGAAGTGTGTACAAATCAAACATTTCAAAATGACACTACAGGTGATATGCTTCTTGGTGGAATCATCGGTGGACTAGTTGGTAATCAAATTGGTAAAGGTGGAGGTAAGAACGCCGCCACTGGTCTTGGTGCATTAACAGGTGCTATTATTGGTAACAATAAGAATAAGCATTCAGAGAACAGAGTGGTTTGTAATCTAGAAACTAGATACAACGAAAGTTCTGTTACAGTATACAGTCATTCCATTGCTACGTTTACATACAATGGTAGACAGTATTCTCTTTCTTTTAAGAAGTAGTCCAGATTATGTGGGCGGGTATCGATTACTCGTTAAGCAGTCCAGGAATATGTATCTCTACGACTGAAGAGATGAAGTTCGATGACTGTAAGTTTTTCTTTTTAACGTCAAAGAAAAAGTACGAGGGTACATGGAAAAATATATATGGGGATTTGCACAAACCATGGAACAGTCCTGAAGAAAGATATCACAATATTTCTTCATGGGCATTAAGCATTCTACGACACGAATATGAAAGTATTACTATTGAAGATTATTCGATGGGTTCAAGAGGTCGTGTATTTCATATAGGTGAGAATGCTGGTATTCTAAAGTATAGACTATGGAAAAACAAACATATTATTACTACATTATCTCCTAGTTCAATAAAGCAATTTGCAACTGGTAAAGGTAATGCTAATAAAGATAAGATGTATGAAGCATTTCTCAATGAACATAAATATAACATAAAAGAGATTATGGGACAAGACACTCTAGACAGTCCTATAACTGATATAGTAGATGCATACTATGTCTGTAAAGCAGGAATTAATATATGAAATTAGCAATACTAACACTAGTTTCGGCATTGAGTATATCAGCAATCGCCGCACTATATTCATTACTAGGTCTCGCCGCAATCTTTAGTGCGGCGGCAATACCTGTGCTACTGATGGGTGGTGTATTAGAAGTAGGTAAACTTGTTACTGCATCATGGTTGTATCACAACTGGAAAAGAACCCCTATATTACTTAAATCATATCTGTCACTTGCAGTTGTTGTATTGATATTCATCACATCAATGGGTATCTTTGGATTTCTATCTAAAGCACATCTAGACCAGACAATGACAGTAGGTGATAATTCATTAGAAATTGCACAACTAGATAATCGATTAAAACGTCAGAATATGCTCATTACAGACGCAGATAATGTAATAGTACAGTTAGATGCACAAATAGCAACACTTATTGAGTATGACCGAATTAGAGGTCCTGAGGGTTCAATTCAGACAAGAATTAGTCAGAAAGATGAACGTGCAGAACTTAATGTTATTATAGAAAGTGCAATGGATGAGGTAAGTATATTACAAGATAAAAAACTTGTATTAAGTAAAGAACAAATAGAACTAGAAGCAGAAATAGGTCCACTTAAATATATCGCAGAACTTATCTATGGTGCTGATGCAAATCAGCATTTTGATGAAGCAGTTAGATGGGTTATATTAGTGCTTATCTTTGTATTTGATCCACTAGCAGTATTACTATTAATAGCGGCAAATCAATCGTTGAGAGATGCAAGAAGAGTGAAGATTGATAATGAAAACATTACAGACTTTACGGAGATAGATAGCAATGATATTGAGACCGTTGAAACGCCAGAGGACAAAACTGAACAAGAAATTAAAACTGAGACTAAACCAGCAGAAACATCCGAAGTTAAAATGATAGTATCAGAAGATGAACGTGAATTATGGGAGAAGTTTCAGACGAGCATTCGTAATGAGAAAAAGGTAGTTAACTCAGGAGTAACCCAAGTTGACTATATAGTAGAAGAACAAACGAAAAAGAAAGAATAACAGAATGCATGAATATAAAGCAACAATGCTTAGAATTGTAGATGGAGATACAGTTGATGTTGACATCGATTTAGGATTCGGCGTATGGTTAAGAAAACAAAGAATTAGACTATTTGGTATTGATACACCAGAAAGTCGTACAAGAGATTTACAAGAAAAGTATTATGGTAATCTTGCAAAGAACTATATCAAAGATAGATTACCTGTAGGGTCTGTTTTTAATCTAAAGACAGAGAAAGATGACCGAGGTAAGTTTGGTCGTATACTTGGTATTCTCATGTATAGTAGTGGTGATGGAGAATTTGATTTAGACCTTAATGAAGAGATGATTATGAATGCCTATGGTGTTAAATATCATGGTCAATCAAAAGATGATATAGAACAACAACATTTAGATAATCGTAAAATACTTGCAGAAACCGGCATCACATACGACATCACATTGGATAAATAGTACCATGACACATAGACTTTCAGAACACTCTCAAAGAGTACTCGATTTTAATCGAATAAGCGATAGCAAAGTATTTCCAGCAGAGATACGTTCATACCCTAATCGGTTCGTTGAAAGTCTAGTAGGTCAACAAATAACAGTTGCATGGAATGATAGTGAAGATAATTTTATTAATAAAGTAGCAGTACTAACATGGGATAATACTTCATCCGATCCTTGGGATTGGAAAAATGATACTTTTGAGTGTAGATTTGTTATACCTGAAGTATCACAAGCAGTAGATATGCAAAGTCCACGGAGTCCTAGTCCAATATTGGTCAAAGGAACACAGATGGAAGTCACAACACAAAAATAAATTTCATTATTGCCACTTTTTTACTTGACAAACATAAATAGTTCTGATATAATGTATATGTAAGATTGAGAATAAGGAGATAATTATGAAACTTGCATATTGCGACAAAATAGCAGATACAATCAAAAAAGGATTGTTGAAGTACGATGAACAAGGTATTATAGGTCTAATCGGTCCTATTCAGTGGGATTTACATCCTACAGAAGGTTGGTTTCAATCAACCACAAAGACCATTGAGATGTGTGATATGAATGGTAAGAAATACGTTATTACTATTGCTGAAAAGTAATAGAAAGATATCTGCCCCACTTGCTAGGACTCTTAGAGACAAGCAGACGAGGCGACTAGAGTTTTCGCCAATGATATTAGGCACAGTTCTACTAGTCTTAATGTGAGAAAACTGTATGATGCTGGTGCTTTTTTGCATATTTTTTTCACCCTATAAATTTAAAAAATATGCACTTTTTTTACTTTTTATGTGGATTTCCCTTGACAAATGGCAAAAGTTGTGCTATTATAATAGTATAATAAAGATTAACAATGAACGAAAGTGAGAATATTATGAAAAAATCAACTACTAAAAAGAATGTAATTCCAGAAACTTGTGGATGGATTGGAATGATCCTAATTCATGGAGCGACTGCTCCGACATCAATCTCAGTAATAATGGGATGGTCAAGTCAATTACCTCCCCTAAACTTTATACTACTAATCTGGTTAGGATTATTCTTGTTTCTAATAAGGGCAATCTATGCTAAAGATATGTTATATATCGTATCAAATTCAGTTGGATTTGCATTGAATAGTTTACTACTAAGTTTAATAGCATTTAATTAAAAAAGTGCTTGACAACTTGTAGTATTTGTGTTACTATGAATTATAAAATGAAAGAAAGTGAGAATATTATGAAATTTCAAAAGAAAATTGAAGACATTAAGTTTAATGCAGACAGGTATACTCCTACACTGCAAATCTCTGAACCAATTGTGATGGCATCTGCCGCTGGTTGGTATATAGGTGCAATCTGTAAAGACAAAACAGAGTGTGGTGGTATGATACAACCTTATGATAGGTACTCTGGATATATGCCTAAAGAAATGGCATTACAACAGTTAAGGGAGTATGTGTAATGAAAATCAAAGGTGCAATGACAGTCCTTAGAAAGGAAATGGAGTTCTTAGGATTAACATTTGAAGAATTGTGTATCTTTATTGAACGCAATCCTTATGCTATGAAGAATAGTACTATTGATGCATATGTAGTTTATAAAGGATATAAAATATGAACAGTATATTATATGATATTAATCAGTTGAAAGAAGCAAAGATATTGCTAGAAGAAGGTGCCAGTGATGAAAAACGCCAGGGTATATCTATACTTAATCATCTGATTGCAACTAAAGAGCAAGTAGCAGTTGCTTATGATAAGTGGGCAGATGAAGAAGAATTGAAATTTAATAATGTATAGTTGCTCACAGTGTAATGATAGTTGTAAAGCAGATGAATTTTCATGCACTGAATGTGAGACTTGTATTAACTGTGGTGGATGTAATTGTAAATTGAAAGGAGAACCAAATGAACATCAGGACTTTAACGATAACGATTTCGGGCAAAACGGATTCGAACCCTGGCGTTACTGACCTTATTCAACTACTAACTAGAGCAATCTGGCAAGTAGAAACTGATGGCGAATTTATAGGTAATTCTAATACAGGTTATCGTGGTGATACTGCTAATGGTATAAAATCTACTAAAGATAAAGTAGCACATTTCTATAACAATCCTATTGAGTTAGGAGTACCAGAAGAAATGTTTGATGAAGCACATCGTATTGTTAAACATTTTCGTGAACTATCTGTTGATGAATGGACAAAAGATTTTATTAAAGAATGCTATGAGATAGCACAAAATCCTGCCGTAAATATGTCAAAGATAGGTTTTGTAGTTGCAATGGTACCTACATATAGAAAGAAGTTAGAGATAGATAATCATACTAAAGAATTTGAAGACAGTGACTATGTAGGTGTTGTAGGTAAGAGACAGAATTTCTTTGTTAAGTTTTTATCTAAAAAGTATATTGCAACTAATGAAAGTTTTCTATATACCTTTATGGATAGACGAAAGAACATAGTTAAGACTTGGGTTAATATAGATAAAGATGAAGCATGGAATTTTCAGAAGTCTGATTGTATAGACCTAGATGCATTCGTAAGAAAGCATGAGGCAAACAAATTCAATGATATAAGAGAGACTTATATCAATCGTATTAAGATAATAGTAAATAAAGGAATATCAACATGATTGAAATATACACGAAAGATGATTGTGCTTACTGCACTATGGCAAAAGACTTGGTCGATAATCAACACTCAAGATTAGGCGTAGAGATTTTTCATATGCCAACTGATATTAGTAGAGAAGACTTGATGGTAAAATTCCCAAATAGTAGGTCTATGCCGATAATAGTAGTTGACAAAGTTGTCATAGGAGGGTATAATGAATTTAAACTTATGATGAAGGATATTGAAATGCGAGAAGAATTAATTGATGATTTAAATAAAGGTTTTGTGAAAGTAACATTCACTAAGAAAGACGGCACAGAGAGGGTTATGAACTGTACACTGAAGTCAGAATATCTACCTGAAGATTATAAGTCCGATGTAGCACCTGATGCTGAAAAGAAAGTTAATAGAAATATTCTAGCAGTATGGGATATTGATGTCAGTGGTTGGCGTTCATTCCGTGTAGATAGTGTCAAAGACTTCTTATGGAGTAGATATCCAGAGACATTAGAACCTTCAGAGGTCGAAGGACATCCAGTTTGAGTAGTGCATTAGAAATACCCGTTTCGTTGAAACGTGAGAATGATAATATAGAACTGCGTATGCTTCAACCAGCAAGATATGCACAAAAACTTATTCGTGTCAGAGAAGACGGAACTAAAGTTTATATGTATGAAATTGTAGAAGAGTCCCATTATATCAATAAAGATGGAACTAAACAATATGTAGGTCGTAATGGAGGTAGTCAACTTAAATGGTCAGCATCTTCATATGTGCCTAAGATTAAACGTAGAGATATACATACTACTATAGACAAAGCAATCTTTAGTGCTATTGATAACTTGAAACACGCCAAGAAAAGAGTTGTTATAGCAGAAGTTCGTAGAGTTATGTTAGCAAACGAAAAGTTAGCAGATATGTTACCAAAAAATCTTGGTACATCTATTAGTAGACGTATTGCACATCTTGTAGACAAGAGAAATCTTGCTTATGAGCAACAGACAAAAGCAAGACGAGTTTTAGTGAAAGGTAAATATCGATATGTCGGATAACGTCATAAAGTTTCCAAAAGCAATAAGCAATGAAATTAATAGTGAAGAAGATTTGGCCGCTACACATAACATTGTTGAAGATATGCAACAACAAAAAGTTGCATCGATGAGTAACTACTTAGCAGAAAGCATCTTAATGGCAGGTGCTAAAGAGATGTCTGCTCAAGGTGTTGATGTAACGTGTGATGAGTTTCTTAAAGACTATGCTTTTGCATTAGAGGCATTGAGAAGTTGTTTGTATCGACATGGTAAAGTACATCACGATATGCAGGACTTAGTTGATAGGTACTGTAAATTTACATTAAAGAAAAATCGTGCTGGTGAAATAGCACAGGTCGGAGTGGACTTAATGCTTGACGAATTAGAAGCAGATGAGAATATCGAAGACTAACAAAGGATAATATTATGATTTTAGTTGACTTAAACCAAGTAATGATTTCAAACCTTATGATGAACCTTCAAGGTAATCAAGGTGCAGTAGATGAAAGTCTAGTACGCCATATGGTTTTTAATTCATTAAGAATGTATAAGCAGAAGTTTAGTAATAAGTATGGAGACTTAGTTGTTTGTTGTGATGATAAGCACTATTGGCGTAAAGACATATTTCCTTACTATAAAGCATCACGAAAAACTGACCGTGCGAAGAGTCCATATGATTGGAATGAAATCTTCACTGCACTGAATAACATTCGTGACGAGATAAAAGAGAATGCACCATATAAAGTTATTCAAGTAGAACACGCAGAAGCAGACGATATCATCGGAACTATATGTCACGATAAAGGTATGCAATTAGGGGGCGACCCTATTCTTATTCTGTCTGGAGATAAAGACTTTCAACAGTTACAAGAGTATAGTAATGTAGAGCAGTTCTCTCCGATATTAAAGAAGTTTTTGAAGTGTAACAACCCTACTGAATATCTATTAGAACACGCTATCAAAGGCGACAGAGGTGATGGTATACCAAACATCTTATCTGAACCTGATGTATTCGTTAATGGTGGTAGACAGAAACCTGTCACTAAGAAGAAGATGTCAGATATGAAAAACTTATATCATACTAGCAATGGTCAAATGTGGAATGACCGATTTGATATTAATATGCAGTTAGTCAATCTATCATTAGTACCAGATAACATCAAAACAAGCGTTTTAGAGCAACTAAATAGTACTATAGAGGGCAGTAGACGTAAACTGCTTGACTTGTTTATATCAAAACGAATGAACATAATGATAGAAAGTATTGAAGAGTTCTAATGAATATATTATCACTTCACTTAGTTAACCATGATGCAAACGTGACATACTACTCTGACGAAACAGTTGTCAATGGTAAGAAGTCAACGTATCTTAATATAGAGCGTGTCAAAGGTATCAAGAAATATCACTACTATAAATGGGACTTTGCTAAGTTAGCAGATGACTTAAAAGGTATGGGTATACCTAAAGTATTAGATGCTATTGTTGTTACTGTTGGTGAACAGACTGGCACACCTGACCAAGAGGAAAAACTAAATTGGCGATATAAAGAAAATGATTTGATACATGAGATTTCTGAAGAAAAGTTTCTTAATGTATTTGAGAACATACCTTATCGTGCTGAGAAATACTACAGATGCGAACATCACTATGCACACTATATGAATGGTGTGTGGTTACATGGTATTAATAGTGGTCTTGTTATCGATGGTTGTGGTGACTATGGTGTGCATACAAGCGTGTTCAAAGGTCGTAAAAGAGTACTAAAATACTCTATGCAAGATATGTGTTCAATAGGCGACTTGTATTATGATATATCTGCAGACTTACTTGGTCGAGGTATTAAAGAAGAATGGGAAAATACTTTTGCAGATAGAAGTGGTAACTTCATGGGTCTTATATCATATGGTAAAGTAAATGAGACATATGCAAATCATCTAAGAAAATATGACTTTAAAGAGTTTGTAGGTGAAGCATTCAATCATCACAAATATTTTTCAGTAAGTGGTATGACAGAAGATAAAGTATATTTTGGTCATGGTCATAAAGCAATTACTGAAGATGGTCGTGGTAGTACAAAAGAATCTATATACCCTCATGCACAAGTTCATGTACACCCAAATGGACATCCATTTGTTAATCAATGGCATCTCGACTGGTTTCGTACAGTGCAGACAGTACTAGCAGAGAAACTAGTACAATTTTGTGCAGAGTATTTTAAGCATGATGAAGAATTCGTATATAGTGGAGGTGTTGCACATAATGTTGTCATTAACGAAGTTTTGAGTGCTATGTTTACTAACATGAAAATCCCTCCTAGCATAGGTGACGAAGGTCAAAGCATCGGATCGATGTATGCAATACTAGACCACTTAGGTATCGAAGCAGACGATTGTCCTACAACAAACTGGCAAGATGAAGTTATACCTATGATGGATAAAGAAACTGCATATACAGTAGCAGACTTGATGATACATGATAAAATCATTGCAGTATGTCAAGGAGAAAGTCATGTAGGTCCAAGAGCATTAGGTAATCGCTCAATCTTATATCTAACTAATCGTAAATACGCCGCACACTATTTCAATGAACGTAAGATTAAAGAACGTGAATGGTGGCGTCCATATGGTATAATGATTTTAGAAGAAGACTTATCTAAGTATTTACAAACAGAAACATTATCTCCCTATATGCTACATACGGCAAAACCTACTGAATTAGGCACAGAAGCACTATCTGGAGTTATACATACAGACAACACAGTAAGATATCAAACCATATCTGATGGTCCGTATCGATGGTTATTAGAAAGATTAAAAGAAATGGGACTACCACCTACAGTGATTAATACATCACTCAATGCACCTGGTAAACCAATGTGTCATACAGTAGGTGATACTATGTCTTTTGCTGATAACTATGGTCCTGATGTCGTAGTGATTGGTGATGAAGTGTTTCTAACTAATCACAGAGGAGTATTATGGTCGAACAACTAAGAAAATATGAAAGACCTTTAATTAAAAATGGTACTCATAGATATATGGGTCCATCAATCTATAAAGGTATACTTTCAGATAACGTATATAAGACGATAACTGATATGGTCGCACAGTCACAAGAGAGTGTGAAAGATATGCTATGTCACACAACAACTGCAAACAATAGACTAGAGTTTCAAGAGAAACCTGAACACTATGAAGCACTATTAGAAATATTTGCACACGTTTCAAACTTTACACAAGCACATAACCCTATGGACCACAGAGATATTGACGAGTTAGAGTTAGAGAGTGTATGGATGAATGTGCAACATGAAAATCAAACGATTGGACATCATACACACGAAGAGTCCGCATATGCATTCGTAATATATGTAAAGAATACTGTACCTGACCTGAGTATTAATCATGTATATGAAGATAGAAGCGTCAATGATCCTCAAGACGGCATGATTGAATGGCGATACGGCGAGACACATTTCTTGTCACCTAATCGTATGTTACACTTTCCTGTTGAAGGTGAAATAGTAGTATTTCCTGGTTGGTTAGAGCATATGGTACACCCATTCAAGGGTAAGAACCATGAGCGTATCAGTGTAGCAGGCAATATAAATAATAGCAAATAAACAATGGAGTTATAATGCAAAAGTTCGTACCTGAAATACTACAACAAGTGAATGATGCTAAGACAAAAGCAGAGAGAATTCGACTGCTTGAACAGAATAATATAAGACCTATTCGCAATATGTTAGCATTAAATTTTGATAAGAATTTAGAATTAGATGTACCAGAAGGTGCGCCACCATTTACGAGAGATGAAAAAGAACCAATTGGTCTGTCCAATGCATCATTATTTGTTATTGGAAGAAGACTAGCAAGAATTCTTAAATCAGACCCTTTAAATAAAACTCGTAAAGAGCAACTTTACATACAGATACTAGAAGGAATACATTGGCAAGAAGCAGATTTACTTAATCTTGTTAAAGATAGAAAGTTGAACGATAGTTATCCTAACATTACTAGAGAGATAGTGCGTAAAGCATTTCCTACTCTACTATCAGACGTTCAACCAAATCAATTCACTAAGGAGAAATAGACTATGAAAGAAATATACGCAATAGACGATATGGTTCGTGAATTTAAATTAGAGTTCACAACATTCAAAGAAAAAGGTAATAAATCTGCTGGTACTAGAGCAAGAAAAAATCTATCAGAGATAGCAAAATTTTGTGCGGCAGTTCGTAAATCAATCCAAGAAGAAAAAAACAATCCAGAACCTACTGTATAATGACGATAGAGGTTCTTGATAATTTATTAGATAAACACACTTTCGACACTATCAATCGTGTCGTTAGTGATCCTTTGTTTACTTGGATGTATAATTCAAATACAGTAATTACTGAAAGACCTGATACTAAAGACACACCACAGATGGTCAGATGTATTATGCTGGACTCAGGTGCAGAAGAGCATACAGATACAACGACACAAATACTCAACGAGTACATAAAGAAGTATCCAGAGTTTTACAACATAGCATACGCCGCACTAGAACGTAGTTGTCAACCGTTTCATGGTATAGATAGTTTTTTACGCATTAAATGTAATATGACTATGCCTTTTCATAATGCACCACCATTTAATCCTCCTCATTGTGATACAGATAGTGAAGAGTATATGTCATTAATATTTTATTTGAATGACAGTGATGGCGATACATTCTTCTTCGGAGATGAAAATAGAACAGTAACACCAAAAGCAAATAGGGGTGTTTTATTTAATAATCGTCATAAGCATTCGTCATCATCACCTAAAAACACTAGACAGAGACTAATAGTTAACTCAGTCTTCAAACCTATCTATGACTATAGATACTTAACATAGGATATAAATATGGATGCAATAACGCACACAATACTTGCCTGTATAACGATATACCTTTCATATCGTGTAGGTAAAAAGATGTCTACTAAAGTTGCTATACAACAGTATACTAAAACTCTAGAAGACCAAGGTTACGTCAAAATCGAACAGATGAGGGATGGTAGTTTTGAGTTCATCAAACACTGGAATACACAACGACAAGAAGAAAGCGTTAAATAAATATACGCAACGTCAATGGGACAGAACAGTCGGCATGGGTGAAGTCCCCATAGAGTACAAGGAAACTAGTCAAGATGATAGTACAAATAACAGAGAAGGCGAAGAATTATCTGAAAGAAGTCGGTAAACCTAATGTTTACTTATCAGTAAAAGGTGGAGGTTGCTCTGGTTTTCAATATGTGTGGGAGATGACAGATGCAGAACCTACAATAGAAAATCTTGTAGTAGACCCTATCGCAGAAATGTATGTCTTTGGTTGTACAGTAGATTACGTTACAGAATTAGGCGGGTCATACTTGAAAGTCTCTAATCCTAATGCTAAAGCATCATGTGGATGTGGTGAGAGTTTCGCAGTATGACCTACCTTTACTTCTCTATATACTCAGTGTTTATTATATTCACTGTATACTGTATAGCAAATATTTAATTTGCGAGAGGGTTATCTAATGCCCTCTGCAATTTCTTATTTAATCTATCTTCTAAATCTTTCAGTTGTCTATCAACATCAGTAGTAACTCTATCACGCTTATTATCGAAGCGTTGGTCAGCAATGTCTATCATCTCACGAACATCTGCTTCAACTTCTTTGATATCATCTTCAACTTCATCAACGACCTTCTCTATACGAGTTAAGTCATCTCTTACACTATGCTTGATATCTCTCGCATAACCTACGGACTCCGTGATGGACTCTTTGATTATTGCTAATTCTTCTTTAAACAGTGTGACTTCTTCAGTCACTAGTCTCATATCATTGTGTACTAGAGCGAGTTTCTTATCGAATTCTGATAAGTCCGGCGCAACGTATTCATCTATCTTTGCTTCCATTGCGGTATACCTAGAGAATAGTTCAAAACCACCCCATAATCCACCACCGAGCATAGAGATAAGTGGTATAATCAACATTAATTTACCTCCTCTTATCTTTGCTCCTGCTAGTTCTATTTCTGCCATTTTAGTCTCCTTATTTGTATTGCATATCTACCATTTTTTCATGTAGAATTTGTTGTGCTAGTCCATTTCGAAGTCCAGTCTTACTATCACTCATTTGTTTTGTGCTATAGGGTATCTCATTTGATTGTATATTACCACCAGGCATCGTATATCTATATGCACCGAACCCTTGATTGAAGTTAATCAACGCCATCGCTAAATTCTGTACTTCAATTTGTGCTTCTAAAGATGTCGCCAGTGCTAGTCTCTCAGTCATTTCTGCTGATTTCTTTGCAATGATAGTCTTAACCTTAGATTTCTTGCTAGACTTCTTATCCTTGTCTTTCTTTTTATCTTTTTCTTGTTGTTCAACCTCTGCTTCTTCAGTTTCAGTCTCCTCTACTACTATGTCTTCAGGTGCTGGTTCTTCTTCAGTAGTTTCTTCTACTACTTCTTCAGTAGTTTCTTCTTCAATCTCTTCTGGCGCCTCATCTATCTCACGCTCATCAATCTCATCATCGGCGCCATCAGGTAGTTCTAGCATAGTAATCTCTGTTTCTTCTTCTGGCGCCTCATCTGGTATCTCTACTATCTCTATCTCAACGGGCGCCACATCAATTTCTGGTACAGTGAAGTTAAAATCATCAAATTCAAATGAAATGATATCATCAATGATACTATCGCCAGTCACATCAGGTGTATCAAACGAGAAATCACCTGATATATCATCAGTACTATTGCCTATAGCGTTTGCAGTATCGTAACCAGGACAACCTGGATCGTATGTAGCGTCTATTGAGCATTGAAAGTTATACTCTTGATTACCAAGTGCTTCAGCATAACCATCACATAGAGGGTCAGATAGAGGTTGTGCTTCACATATAGATGCATTCTCAGGTACCCATACAGGTTGACTACCTTCTTCAGATGTCCAATAGTACCCACCATCTACTCTTGTATTATGCAGAAAGTACTGCTTATACTGATTTTGTTGCAAATCACCTACAGTACCTACGAATATCTGATGGTTCTTTATGTCTAATTTTGTGTAATTGTATGCTATATCGCCATCAGGTCTGATAGTCAAGTCGAATGTATTCTCTGTAGTAGTGTCATAGTACTCCATGACATTTTCCCAAAAGTAACGCTGAAATGTCTCATCACCTTGTATATAAAACTTACCTTGACCATTATGTTGTATCAAGTCAGTCAGAAAGGGTGATATAGAGAAGTTCAACGCATTGAGATTATTAAGTATATAGTTCTGATTGCCTGTATTAGTACCATTCAATAGACCTTCTACATCAGGTCCATCGCAACATAGACCATATGAAGCATTAGTATTAGGGTGAACAAACATCACCACACCATTACTAAACATGAATGATGTAGTGAAATTCTGCCCATAGAAAGGGAATGCGAAGTCTAAAGGGACTTCAACATAACCATCATCTGGTATGGTAACCTCTGTTTTTACTGGATCAGCGAGACTGCTATAAGAGTAGAAGCAGAAGACCCAAAGCACCAGCGCCGAAAAGACCGCCTTTAACCATTGTTTTAAGTTCATCTTTGTCCTTCATATCTTGTGGTCGTAGTTCAGGATAAGTGTCCCATAACTGTTTTGCTTCTTCACCGATTTTACCCATAAACGGGCAAGGTGTTCCTGCCATTTCCATAGCACTAAAGACACGATTATCTTGACACATATTTGACACGGCCGCCACCTTCATACCCATATCGTAGAGTACTTTCGATAGTTTCAAACGCTCACAGTTCATATCTCTGACTGCTGATCCGCCTGATATACCAAGCACTTGTGTTTGGACTGCACCACTAAATCCAATAGTACACACATCACTATTTGAATTATTGATACTAGGTGAGATAGCACTAGGTGGTGGTGACTTCACTGTTGTTTCTGCCTCACTCTTTGAGTTCACACTGCTATTAGTTGTTGATTGCGTAACTATAGGGTCAGCACCCATCGCACTTGTACTTATTAGCATCATAACGAATACAGATAGTAATATTCTATACATCGTTGTTTCCTTTTATATTGTAACAATCATACGTCATTACAGTAATATTTATATACGACTGTCAACATATTGACATTAAATCCACTTATATGCCTGTGAATATTTGACAAAAAGATATGTCAAATAAACATATCAAGTGAAATTTGACTAAATACTTGCAAGAAAGGTGCTAAATAAAATGATCCACGCATTTATGTTGATAGTCTTCTTCAATGGAGCAGAACAACGCAATTCAACAATGTATTTCTATGACATAAACAGATGCTTATACTTTGCCAATCGAATGAACACTCAAAACAGTGAACAAGGTAGCAAGTATGAAGCAATCTGTAAACTTACAAGAGTAGATGAAAACAAGACACAGGTCTATCAATGAGTATAGAACAAAAGACAATGCAAATCAAAACTGCTATTAGCGACTTTAAACGAAGACATATATACTTGTATCAACAACCAGTGGTTGTACAACCTTTACCCCAAGCAGTAGTAGAAAATGACATTGATAAGATGTCAGACGAGGAATATCATGCATACAAGAACCGTGAACCGACTAGAAGAAAATAACATCGAACAAGACATATGGTACAATGAACTCATCAAACTAGGTGAGTTATGGAGTAAACCAAGCGTCACTGCACTCGCAGAAGAACTAGCAGAAATAGAGCAACAACGAATAGCAGACGCACTGAATATGAGCAATGGTAATCGAACTCATGCCGCTAGTTATCTAGGTATTGGAAGAACGCTACTCATACACAAAATCAAGAAATACAACATAGGTGAATACATGACTAATGACGAGTTATATCTCAAAGGTACTGAGCAACAACTAAAAGAGAGAGAAGGCAAATGTTAATACAACTCGTAGACAAATACTACGCATTACTAGAAAAATATGGTGGCAAGATTAGCGTCTACGCATGGCACAAACGATGGAGCAATAGAAAGCATGGCACAGGATACAAAGCATTCAAGTAGTACTATATCAAAGTCCATCTGGACATACTGGTGCAAAGCAATGGGCAGTCATGCGTATGATAACAGTAAGAGGGATGACCATATACATCTGATTATACGAACACCATGGTTTCTTCTACATATCATAACGTGTCTATTCATCATAGCAGGTAATGGTCGAAATCTAGGTCTATGGTAAGAATACAAATAAGTCTTGACAAAGCACGCCAATGATGTTATTATATAAACAATGATAGAAGCAATTGCAATAACAGTAGTCATTCTCATATCTGCGTTTATCATACCAATCATAATGCTTATAGTCTGGAACAATGAAAAATAACATCAATCTACTCGTACCATCATATCTCATACATTCATATCTGTATTACGTTCAACACACATCAATCATAGAAGACGAAGACTTTGATAGACTGTGTAAGACATTACATGATGAATACGATAACATAACACATCATCATAAACATCTCATAGATAAAGAAAGTCTGTTAGCAGGTACAGGTTATGCAGTAGAGTATAATCAACGTATCATTGGTGGTGCAAATCATGTACTGAAGCATAATATAAAGAATATACACTGGTGAGATACACGCAATATTGTACTGTTTTACAGTCGATATCAGCAGATTATGCTAATTGTGAATAGCGAAAAGGGCAAATAAACAGTATTAAATGTCGAAAAGAATATTGTTCTTCATTCTCACACGAACCGCCGTTTGTCAAGGGAAAAATTTAAAAAAATAGTAAGATTTTCTGCCACTAAAAGTGTTGCATTTTTGCAACAACATAAAATAAAAAGGGCAAAAATGCAATTTAGTTGTTGACATCTACTCTTGCCTATGGTATACTCTTAGTATAATAGAGAAACAACTTAAAAAGGAGACCCAAATGGGCAAAGTAAAAGCGATGTATATGGACTTAGAAAATAAAGTGTACGATGTAGTAGACGAAGAATACATTAATGCGTGTGTTGACTATAGTGATTTCGTTAAGAGTGCGTGTATCGATGTGATTGATTGTTACCCTACTGTGAATGAGTACAGTATCATGCAGATATGTGCTGATATATGGTCAAGTTACTACAATGATGATCCTGCAGTGATGGCAGGAATGTAAAAAAAGTGAAATAAAGTGAAAAAAACACTTGACATCACGGTAATAGTAGTGTATAATAGTAATATAAAATGAAAAAAACGGAGAAAATATGACTGATATAATTTTTAAACTAGATGGCGAGACACAAATGATTGTCGCCTTAACTGAAAATCAAGCGAATGCTATACTCGCAGAGGGCACCTTTGGTGTTACTGCTGAGAACCTTATAGAGGTGAAGACATATGACGCTTAAATTAATAGGTGGTACACTAGGGTTTGTGGGGTTCTTTATCCTCGCCGGCGCTATGGGTAGCGACTGTGATGGTAAGTGTATGGAGAACGCTATGGGTATGATGGACTTGTTGAAGTACATGACCATGGGATTATTAATGATGATTGCAGGAATTTACCTGTATATGAAAGGAGACTAGCATGGCGAAAGCAATGGGTCAATACGAAAAGGTACTAGCAGTACTACTAGAACAGAATGGTGGTGACGTATCACTACAGACGTTCAAAGAACAGTGTGAAATCGCTGGTGTGAATATGTATAGAATTAGTACATATATGTGGGAGATTAAAGTGAAGACACCTTATGGTGTGATCCCTTTGAAAGACGGTCGCAAAGTTACCGGTTATAAACTAGTAGGCAACGGCATCGGTAAGACTGATGCTCCGAAACCTGCAGTCAGTAACGGTTTGCAGGCACCAGTCGATCCTACATATAAGGTACAATTAGATTCGGCATAGGGTTTTCTCTCTCCCTTTTACCTATGCATGAATGAATAGAACTCGTATAAGTCAGTAAATAATTCTGACAGAAGCGAATACACGATAACTGAAGTCACGGTCTGACTGAGAGTTCTATTTTCTTTCTCCCTCACTAGTTAATTCTAGTGGGGGTTTTTTTGCATTTAGTGCTTGACAACTGTGACTAACTGTGCTATAATGCTGACCCCCCACCTATGCAATGTGACAGTGATGTGTCGTTGCTTTAGTCGTGCGTATAGCGGTGGCACAATTCTGACACGCACGAAGTTTGCCATAAAACATCACCACTCTCAAAAACTATATTCGATTCAGGTTTAAGGAATACGAAAAATTTTTCCGGACAAAAAATTACGCCTCAGAGTCCATCAGTATAGTAACAGGATGGGAACTAGGATGTCATCCTGGATTTGTTTTTTGGATTAACATTTGGACTGTGAAACGGACTGCACAAAAAAAAACGAGAGGGTAACAGTTCCCTCTCACGCACTTATTAAGTAGTGACCCTATCTATTATGTTTATTCAATCTGCTCGGTTTACTAATACACACTAAGAAGATTTTATCATTAGGTAACGCATCACAGTATGGACATTTATATACACTCACAAGAATAGTTTTTTTTGTCCAAGACGTACACTTATTACATATGTAAGTATAGACATCATCTTTCTTTGTTACTTGTATTGTCACCAATCCCTCTTTAATTTCTTGTAACAGTTGTTCAAGCATTACGTTGTTGGCCAACCTTCAAGAAATATTTTCTTTGCTTTATCATTAAGATTGCTAGGTTTAATAAGTTTAGCAAGTATTGTTTTCTCTGAAGACTGTATTGCTTTATGTAGTCTATGGTTGCCATCGATGATCCATTCTATTTGACTTTGCTTTTCAGAGACCATAATTAAAATAGGATATTGAGTAGACACTGTATTAACTCTTTGCATTTCTTCTGAACTACCATTCCAATGAAGTAGTTTACTTTTTAAATTATCGTCTATTGGCAACTCTATTTGTTCAACGTCTTGTGTGAGATACAAAATATCTTCTAGTGTAATTGTATCTGTGCCATTAGACCAATGCATTTAGTCGCTCGTACTGTTGTCTAGTTCGACCTGCAGTTGCATAGTCTTTGTTCTGTATTGTCTTTACACGATGACAGTTCGCACATAGAGTTTGAATATTTTCTTCTCTGTTGTCTGATGGATCGCCATTGATGTGATCCGCATCTAACTGTCCTGCATTGATGATTGTTGCAGTGCAGATATAACCTAGTCGACCATCGGTGTTTTCACAATACGTTTTACGAAACTGTTTATATTCCCAACCACCGATTTCATATTTTGTGCAGTGATGAGCATGGCAAACGTAACCTTCTTCAACACCGAACTTTTCTTTTACCCATGATGCTTTACGCCATCTTTCATATCCTGCATTCTGTGCAGTCTTATTGCAACCTGGTACTTGACATTTTGGTCGTACATTATTAAGAAGTGTCTCCATCATATAGTTCCTTCATCTTCTTTACTAGTGGGTTGAGTTCTTCTGTTTTCTTATCTCTCAAGACTTCTGGAAGTTTAATCCAGTCTACTGCTTGTTCTTCAGTATCAAAGTCAGGTGACAGTCTTGAGAGTAACTTATCTCGTTTGCACCAGACCCATTTCATTTCAGTTGTCTGAAGAAGTAGTCTATCGATGTTAACGTAATCTGATACGTTATTTGATGGTGGCGTTTTGTTCAAGACTTCTCATCCAATGTTCTGCTATTTGTTTGTTGGCAAAGCGAGGACTAATTTTCTCTTGCTTACTTTCTTCAAACCAATAGTATGTTGTTGTTCGTGTCACTTCATTTGTATCTTCAATAAGTGTACACTCATATTCTTTGCTGAGTTGATAATCTGTCTGTGTCTCATAGATAGATGGTATAATAATTTCAGGCATCTCTATGACTTTCTCTTGCACGATAAAGTCACGAATATCATTTTTAAATTTTGTAATCCAAACCATGTAATTATTTATCTTCTTCTTCAACGTAAAACTGTTTAGCAACATCTGCCTCGATGTCAGTCATCAACTCATGTATCGATACATCATATAGTTCTAGAAATTGTTTTGTTTCTTTTGAAACCTTAGCGATATATTCTTCTCTACTAAATCTGTAGTTCATATAATCTAGATGTCTCATTTCATTTGGAGACTTTGAATTCTTATAAAGTTTCATTAGACACTCATTAAAAAGTTAGCACCTGCGATTAGTGCAATAGTCTGATATGGATGATGAACAATAAAAGGAAATATTGTAGCATCTAGATACCATAGATATTTATCCAAGAATTGTTTCATCTCTATTTCTCGTAATCGATACGATACATATCATCGACTTCTGTAATCCACAAGTCTAGTATCATCTTGTAAACATTTTTTGCTCTCTTCAAACACTTAGGATTAAAATGAACACCTCTTGCTTCTTCGGTTTCTGCTTTAATCATCATAGGACCAGTTCTCATAAATCTCTCAATGGTCTCTATCTTTTTTTCTTCAGGCATAGCAAGGATCATTTTTTTAAGTCTTGGAAGTGTTATTGGTCTAGTCATTATACAAGTTCCTTTGCAACAGTTTCACATTCAATCATATCGATACAAGCATTGACAATTCTCTTTGCATCGTCTTGATGGGCGAACCCAACTTCATCAGCAAAGTCCATAGTGCTTCCATAGAACATTCTGTCCATGAAGACATCAATCTTATGTGTCTCGAAAACATACTTCAATGCTTTCGCATCTTTAACTCTCGCAACACAATTACCAGCACCTTTGAAGACACCAATCATTTTGTTTTCTACTGCATCAATAAAAATAGTTTCTTTTTTCATAATAATTTCTTTCTTTCTGTTTCAATTCATCTTACTTATATAGAATAGCACTATATCCTACGAATGTCAAGGGAAATCCACATAAAAAGTAAAAAAAGTTTTCAGTAAAAACAATCACTTAGCAAATTAATTAAAAATAATTTAAGGTTTGTATTTGAATGCTATAGTAAAACGTCTAGAACCACGGAAAGAAGTTGCACGATGTAAACAATTACCTCGCATAATCATAACTCTTCCTGGTACAGGTAATATACTTGTCACTTCATTTTTATCACCAAAGAAGATTTCAGTACCACCTTCTTTATTTACAGTTGCATTGCAATAGTAAATTAGTGTAATAGAATTTTCATCTGAATTATCTTGATGAAAGTTTGTAACTTCTCTTTCGAAGAATACATTGTAATGACAATCATATAAAGTTAGTCCTTTAATCTCTTCAATGGTGGTATCTATGATTGATTGTGCTTTACTGAATACATAAGAATGTTGTGACATTGAAGCACTAGCACCAGAGTAGTGCTTACCATCGTCTGTACAATTAATATCATACATCTCAGACTTAGCATCTATTAGAAATCTACTTATCGTTTCTTTATCAAAAAGATTATCGTATACTTTATAAATCATATTATTATTTATCCCTAATACTACGGAGGCGAGGAGGACTAGTTGTGTGAGACTATTCCTCTACTCGTCTTACTCCGTCTGCTTTCGCAGAATTTAAAAATCAAATTCTAGTTGCTTACTATCTTTATGTAAAGCACTTACCACTGGTTGGTCATTATCTTCCCAACATAGAATACCATCTAAGTTTACATACTGATCCGGTTTTATAATTGTTGTCTTTTCCCCACCTGGTCCGATGGTTAACATCCAAGAACTATTTTCATCTATTTTCATAGGTCCAAGTGTATCATACTTATCTAGTTCGCCATATTTAAAAACTTGTTTATATTCGTTAGTCATATTAGTCTCCGTTTAAAGAGTTGAGTTGGCCTGTCCGGCAGGACTCGAACCTGCGACCTACTGCTTAGAAGGCAGTTGTTCTATCCATCTGAACTACGGACAGTTTCTACTCAGTTAAGAAATTCTGTCCAGGCGACTTGCTTTCTTGCAATTGCTTTTTCAGATTTTCATTTTCCATACGAAGTGCATCATTCTTAATTATCAAATCGTATTTCTGTTTTTCTAATTCGTGGATATCACGTTTCATAATATCCACGGTTGTGTATGTTACTTCCATGTAAACTCCTATGTGTTAAATAGTATTACATTATATATTAGTCTTAGCACCCAAGGATTTTTGAAGTTTTCTCATTGAATGCTTTGGTTGGATTTTCTACTAACCATTCTCTGAGTTGACCGAAGTAGAACGATGCATCGTTCTCTCCGTTTTCCATTAACATGACTTCTGCCTCAGTAGCAAACTTAATTGCTTGTCTAAGCATTGATCCATTATCATTGAACATTGCTTTGCTCTGATAATTTCCTGGTCTTTGATTACTCATCTTTTTTACCTCCTGTAATTGCTTGAGATAAAAGTTCTGCATCTTGTGCATCTTTCTTTGCAACTTTATTACCAGCAATCTTTACTGCGTTATCAAGTTCTCTAAATGCAGTAGTTGATGAAATTTTAGACATTAGCATTCTATCTTTACGAAGACGATTAAGAAGAATTTTCTGTGCTTGTAAATCTGAATACTCAAGTAAGACGAAAGCACGATATTGTGTACCACTAGATACAATCTTACTTTCTGCTACATGATATCCAGCAACATCAACATCAGCGATAAGATTTTTAGTAACCTTTTCTATCTCTGATAATATTGCAGTATCAGTTTCATCTGAACCAATCTTTGAAATAAAAGATTTCGCTTGACTACTTACTCGACCATTGATGCGGTCTGCTAGAGTTGTCTTTGCAGACATCGTTGCCATATCGACTGATAGTTGTAAGTCTGGTGTCTGCGAAGTTCCCACTGCGAAGATTGACCTATCATCTTTAGGCATTTGAGTAAACCATTTTGGGATCGTACCCACTTGGTCTTTTACCACGTTTGCTTTATATTCATACGAGGCAACATTTGCAACGAGGGGTGGTGCCACGTTTGCAGTTTTTACGTTTGTGTTGCTACAAGCACCTAGTGCCAAGATGGCGGCAGGTATAATAATGTGCTTCATTGTTTGTTAACTCCTTCTAACACATTAATGGTCTTATCTCTAAGACCACTATCGACAAACCAATCCAGCGGATTAATGTTTGCGATGATTTCAGGAAAGTTGTATGCTACAACTAGTCCCACTAAAATTCCAATCACATATTTCATAGTAAACTTTCTAGTATCTGTTTCGTCCTATTATTAAATCTATCACACTATGGATAGTTTTGTCAACAGGATTCGTTATAATGTACCCACTATTACCAGAACTTGGAATAAACTTTATAGTCGGCGTTGAAGGTTGTGGTTGAACATATCTTTCAATCACACGTTCTCTAATAATTACTTCTCTTGTAGGTGCCGAATGAACGACTGGTTGTTCTACAATTGTAACTACTGGTTCTGATTTAATAATCTCTACAGGTTTAACCTTACTTGATATTATTACAGGTTCTAATTTTTTCTTAACTGTACAATTCATTTCAGTTTTAGCAGTCAATACTTCTGGAGATACTTTTGATATAATATCTTTCTTTGCTTTAATAGTTGCTTGGGAACAAGCATAGTTTTCTGTAGCATCTGGACCGAACACATAAGTACCTGAGGTATAATGTTCTTTACCATCGATGACTACTTCAAACTTCATAACACATTTGCGAGTATCATCTACATACGGAAAAACATTTCGTTCAATCTTACCAACTCTTTCTATAGAGTGTTGCCAATTTGATTTGACTGCTTGTTCATAATCGCAAGGACTATCCATTATAAACTAAATCCACTAGTGTCACAGTATCTTCCGTTCATCCAGTCTCCTACACATATAATAGGACAGTTGTCTTGATACTTACATTGTTGATATACTTGTGTGCTAGTCTCTAAAGTACTAGTACAACCTGATAGTAATACAGATGCCCCTATTAAGGACACCAAATACCATTTCCTTTTGGATCGCTGAAACATTTACCTGTCCCCATATTACCGAGTTTATAATTTAATTTTGGTCGCTTACCATTAGGATAAGCACTACCATGATAACCACGAGGATCAATCACAGTACCAATCACTGCGCCGAGAATATTGTTCAAGTTAATATTGTTATTCAGAACATATCGTAGTTCATCATTCAATAAATGTTGAGCAGTATTACTCCCATTCCAAATACTCTTCTGAGGAAGTTTCCATCCATCAGCACAGGCGTTTGTTGCTACTAAAGCAAGGGCGGCAATCATTACTAGTTTTTTCATAACATCTCCTTTTTCATTATAGGTATACTATACCACAAATAAAGTTATATGTCAAGGGAAATCCACATAAAAAGTGATTTATTTTATTCACAGTTATCATTGAATTCCTTGATTAATTTTTGCTCTTCTATTTCTTCTTTGGTTTTTGCAACTTCTTCTAGAAGTGCTTTTAGATATATTTTCAATTTTTCTAGTTTAGTCATCTCACAATATTCCAGTCCATCGTAGTCGACCTTTCCAAGTCTCGCTATCAAATACAGTACCTCTTGCGAAATTAACTGCAGGTGCTTTCCAACTTGCGGCGGCAAGTATCTCACCAACTGCAAACTTCTTAGTTGCTTTCTTTACAATAAAAGAATGCACAGTGTTTTGACCATTTGACATTTTGCGAACTATCTTAATATAGTTGCGACCATCTTGAACTATAGTCTTCTCAGTTTGTGTAAACTTGATATCTGCATCATTACACCATTCTGCATAATCTAAGTCGATAGCAGTGATATATTCAGCGACATTTTCATTAGTAACTTGTTTCATAATATAACCTTTCTTGTTTCAATTCATCTTACTATTACATAATACACTATTTAATGTACTTTGTCAAGTACTTTTTTCGATTAATGCCATCTTTTTTTATTTAACATTTGATTGACATTATCAATAAATTCTTTCTTTGAAAAGACTGCACTGGTAGGACCAGATAAGTCTGTTATAAATCGACAGTCTTTTATAACTGTATGATAGACTTTACCAGAGTGTGTATTAGGTACATACACGAATCCTCTGAAATTATAGGTTGGAAAATTATCTACAAACATTTCATTCTTCTTTAAGTACCGCATCTGTTTCTCCTTATGCGACTAAGATATCTACGATTAGTTTTTATACTATACTATATTATTGTTTGGGTGTCAAGTCAATTGACGGCAAGAGTGGGTGGGAAGTGAGAATAATCTTTTACCATTACTTTCACCATGGTAACTATGGATTGGTCATATCAGATGTCTATATAGGGTGTCCCCTTTTCAGAAACAAAAGAACTTTAACCTTTCCACCTTTACCTTTCTAGTATTATATAGTCACCAAAGAATTTATCAAACACAGTTATTAAGTTCTCATAATCGCTCGATTTCATTTCAGTCAATATCGCATTCACATCAAACCCCAACTGGCGCCCGTAACTCAGAGCATAACCGAGAAGAACATTTGCATTCCCATCGGGACCCGTCAGGTCTATAACTATCTCTGACTTAGGTTGTTTACTTCTTATCATTTAATAACTCCTATCGCAAACTTCTTCTCTTAACATTTCATAAAAGGTATCAGCATTTTCTTCTTGCAAAGCAATCATCTGATTATCATCTAAAGGTAACAAGGTATTTTTAAATACCGCATTATCAAAATATGCCATCACACAATCTGGATAGTCTGCCATATCGATATTCTCAATGGTTGCATTTATAACTTCTTCGTTATTTAATTTTAATTTATTATTCATAATATTCTCACTTTCGTTCATTGTTAATCTTTATTATACTATTACTATAGCACATCTTTGCCATGATGTCAAGGGCAATCCACACAAAAGGTGAATTAAATTGGTAGTATCATATCAAAAGGAACAGAGTAGGTCTTACCTCTCATGTCAACTAATGCTCTAGACTTATTAATCTTTTTAATAATACCAGGTGTCTGCTTTGTTCTTTGCACAACTAAAATTTTTGCACCGACAACCAATGCTGACTGAGCAGTGAATTTTTTAAACTCTTTAACAAAACTTTCAAGTTGAGTTAACTCTGTTATTGTCATAGCAGTGATTTCTCTTTTTATTGATGTTGATAATGTATTCATATTCTATTCTCCTTTTTGAATATATGGTTTATTCCATTGACCGATATTGATATCAGTGTAGAATGAACGATGGAAGTAATCTGTCTGACTATCATCATTACAGAACCAACCCACACCTTTCATTGCAACAATCATCTCATCTAGGAATGCAGTTTGTTTAGTGTCAGTACCATAGAACTTTTCAATATGGTAAACATTAACTTGCTCATAATCGTCAAAGGTCAAAGGACCTTCTTTAACATTAACAACTAATGTGCTATGATGTTTAACACCAACAGTAACTTTCATACCGAACTTCTTAGCAACTGCTTTGATTGCTGGAAGACGGACTTTCTTTTCTTCTTGACTAATATACGCCATAATAATAATAACCTTTCTTTGTTTCAACTCATCTTACTTAATCAGTATAGCAAACATTTGCCACAATGTCAAGGGAAATCCACATAAAAGATGAAAAAAAAACCCTTGAAAAACAAGGGTTTAGTATTTTTTTTAAAATTAATTTTAAGAAAAGTTAAAAGAAAGGGTAACTCTCATGTCACTATTGTTATATCCTACATAATGTTCTAACCAAGATGGAAACAGAACTAGTTTTCCTGTCTCTGCTGATATGTTTATAAACTCAACATCGTAATCTGTACTACCTCCTATAGGTGGTTCGTACATCTTATGTGCCATGAGAGGATTAGCAAAAGTGATAGGTGCCGCATCTTTATCAGCGTGAATATAAAATGCTCCACTGATAACCGAGCGTCTATGATTATGTTGCATTATAGTAGAACCTTGCTTTTGAATATTGAACCAACTTCTACCTAACGTCACATCTTTCATATTGATACCGATTTGTTTTGCAAAGGTTCGCACTTCAGATGTGATGACAGACTTTGCTAAAGAAAAATATGAATGCTCTAAGATGTTAGTTTCAGTTGTGAAGGTGCTTTGTGATGCAAGTCCATGACCTTCACTTTCAATATCTAAGCAAACCTGTAGCATATTACTAGTATTAATGCGAGTATCTTTTATGTAAATTGCACTAGGAAAAATAGATAATATATTATTCATCATAACTCTTTAGCGAGTGGAAATATTTTTGCAATAACTTCAGCACAAGCAACTGCTATTGCCATATGCTCTTGTTGGGTTCCATTCTCTTTTCTTAATTCTATATAATGCATCCATGAACGTAGTGTTCCATTCATATACATTCTAGACATAGTATTACCTTCTGGTAGAACTGCTCTTGCTTGTTCTTTAGCAATACCTACACCTATTGCCCACTCATATACCTTTAGTGATTTATCAATAACTTCTTGTTGCTTCTTATCCCACATATCTTGTACATCTTGTGGAGCATCATCAGTAGAGTTTTGTCTATTCTTAGCGTCTTGCATTCTCGCTCTTCTATAAGAGAAATGTAAATCTTTGGTCGGGTCTGCATATCTCTGACTAAATTCTTGAAATGAAAAACTACGATGTCTTAAAATCTGTCTTCCTATATCTCTAGTAGTCTCAATCTCTAAACAAGCAGATACCATTTCAAATGGAGACCAGTGTTTATGTTTTGCTAGATAGTTCAGTAACTTTGCTGACGTATCTTCATTCAATTGATTTGATGGATTTGAAACTCTTGCACAATAAGCAATAAGTTCTTGTATATCATTTCCTACATAAAGTTCTTCTTCATGTGGTTGACTATAACTAATTAATCTGACTTTCAATATGTAACTCCATTATGTTTTAATTTGTGCAATATTTGCACTACTGTTATGCCTAATGAGTATGCTTAATTTTACACTCTACTGTATATATAGTTGTGTAAATTAGAGACAGTTTACGAACTCATATTAAACAGAAAACAAGTACACACTTAGTATAGTGATAACAAAGGTGCTTGTTATATAAGGAACGATTTAGATGATACACTGGTTAAAAAACTTATTCAAAAGTAAACCGAATACTGGAGACATGGTACAGTTCGTAAGAACCGAGTACGCAAAAGATACAAGACATATGAGAGATGAAGACTGCCTCGCTTTCTATAATTCATTTTTTAAAAACAGGAGACTATAATAATGACAATAGGTTTAGTACTACATAATGGTTACGAACTTACTTGTGAGATTTGCAAAAACGTAAATAAATTATTTACAATAGCATTGATTGCAATGGTAAGTTTATGTGAAACTGCTGGTAGAGCAAGAGCGGCAAACGAATTAACTAGAATGGGATATTATGAAGAAGCAAAAGCATTAATGCTTGGTAAAGAAATATTTCAAGAGGAAAAGATAGATGATTAATACGATTGTAAAATGGTGGAATAATTTAACGATGGATCCCATCGAAAAATACTTATCTAACTCTGCTGACTTAGTAGACCTAGAAAGTAGAATGAAAAATCTTAAACGTAAAGGAGTGTGGTTATGATGCACATACAACCAATAATGTTTATCACTGGAACTTTCGTATTCATTTTTTTAATGAGTGGTGGAATAGGAATACTATAATGTTTCCATATAACGATGACGAATTAGAATTTATAAACGGTAAGTAATTATCGTTTTTTGTTCCTGAGTTCTTTTGCTATCCATGCCTTCGCAAGATGATTAGTAATTTTTGATTTAACTAATTTTCTAACATTTTTCCATACAGTGAAAAGATACTTATCAGATGCATCATTATTATCAACAATAATAAAATTCTTATTACCAAATAGTTGTTGATACTTACCCATGTTTCTTTGAACTTCATTCCACATTTTAGAAACTTCTTTTGGATCAAGAGTTCTTTCTCTTTCAAGATTTCTTTTTTGAGCAACTTCTTCACTAGTATTAACAAATATCATATAAGTCTCGTAACCTAGACCTTTAAGAGATGCAACTTGTTTTTGTATCTTAGGATACTCTTTACCAGTGCCGTCAATAACTAGACCTAGTCTACCCATCAAATAATTAGATTGTTTGTTGCTGGTTACCTTTTTTGCTCTACCACGAATTTCTTGTCCTTTGTCTGAATAGATATCATCTGGTGTAGTTTGCAAACCAGCATCTTTGAGAAACTTTGTAAATATATCATCTGAGTTAACTATCTTGAGACCTGACGCACCAGTAGTTTTTTTCTGAACATATGATTTACCTGAACCAGGACCACCTGCTAAGAAGAATGCCTTAAAGATTCCTGGATCATAAACACCTTCGTTTAACTCTTTAACTTGTTCGATAAACAAGTCTGATTTAATATCTATAAATTTTCTTGTCATTGTTTCCTCAGTGTGCTATATATTATAGTATTATTTATACCTTGACAAAACGTATAAATACTAGTATACTAATTAAAGGAGTTAAAAGTGTCAGATTCAGACTATGATAAAACAAAACGAAGAATATTACCTAGTGGAATAACTCAATATGTTTCTGGTGGAAGTAGACATCAAAACTCTAATACTAGAGATGATGTGATTGGAAAAGTTGGAGTTATTAGTCCTGGTGATGTTATGGCGGCAATGGCAGATATGCTACCTCCTGAGATTTCTAGAAAGAATATGAAACAATTAGAAAGTATGGGGATAATAGACCAACTAAAATTAAAAGAAGAAGGTCTTAAATTTATATATGCTGATGAAACAGATGATGAAGTAACACATATCTATTATGGTAATAAGAGATATCCTAAAACTTCAAAGTTATTTCCTGGTGATGTTATAAAAATTGTACGACCTCATAATCGTAGACAACATGATATGTTAGCAAGAGTTGTACACGTTAGAAATTTTCAAGACTATTCAATTTCCTGTTCAATATTTGAAGGAGATTATGCTGGTATGAAAGAATTATTGACTGTAGATGAATATACAGTAGTACGAAGAAATGATGGCACACTTCCTAATGATATGAAACGTGTTCGAACTGATATCGTAAAAGAAGACGATGACAATATAGACAAAATATAAAGAAGGATCATTATGATTATTGATTATGTATTTCCACACGCCATAGGTAATGTGGACCTAACCGATGAAGTAGATAACGAAGCAATCCAAAATACAATAGAAGAATTAGCAGTAGGTGTTGAAGATGATACTGGTGCTAGAGTGTGGGATTGTAAAGTAAAAACATCTTTTGAGAATGATGTGCAGATGATGAAGTTTGCGAAAAGACATACTGAGTTTTTAGAGATTGTTAATAGAGAAGTAAATCAGTACATGGTTGAAGTTGGTTGGTACGAACCTAGTAAACCTAATAAAGTTACACAGTGTTGGTGGAACAAGTACGATGAAAAACATCACTTTCAAGAAGCACACCATCATGGCGCACATGAAGTCTGTGCAATCTATTATGTAAGTAATGACACTATACCAACTTTATTTCACAACCCAAATTACTATACAGTTCATTCTAACTTAACTGCCAGTCCTGGAAGAGAGAGTTCTGTAACGAATAGATATTATAAAACATTTCCTAAGACAGGTAATCTAATTATCTTTCCAGGGTATATGATGCATTCTGTACCTTATATTAGAACTGGTATGTTTCAAGATAGTGAATTAGCAGAAAAGAATAGAATTACTATTGCCATGAACTTTCACAAGCATGAAGAAGATATACTATCAAGGATAAAGAATGATGATGGCATGAGATATTTATAATCACTTTTGCCATAAAAAGACTTGACAAATAGAAAATAGTAGAGTATAGTGTGTAGTATGAAAACATTTAATAAAACTTATGATAAACCACGAAGACCTAATTTCAAAGAAAGACCTAGAGATGGGGGTTTAGAAGTTACTGTTCGTAATGGTGACCTTGAGAAAGCATTAAAGATTTTTAAACGTAAAATTCAAAAGTCTGGTCTTCTCAAAGATTTAAAACAAAAAGCATTCTACGAAAAACCATCCGAGAAAAAACAACGTAGAAAAAAAGAAGCAGTGAAGCGATGGAGAAAGATACAAAAGAAGTTGGAAGAACAACTATGAGTTTTTTAAAATTTCTTTTGTCATTATGTTTTGCTTTACTTTTGATTATAACTATGATAGCATATCAAATACATATTGAAATAACAGATATGAAACATTATATGGATTCAATCTATATTGAGATGCCTTTACTATGTGAGGAAACTGACCATGAATATATTCTACCTACACAATGATCCAAAACAATGTGCGATATGGCACGTTGACAAACACGTTTCGAAGATGCTTGTTGAGTATGCTCAACTTATGAGTACTGCTCATAGGGTCTTAGATGGTGCTGAGTACACTGCTTACAATGCGAACAACAGAAGAGTTAAGAGATGGCGATTAAGTAATACAAATGAAGAAAATACAATCTACAAAGCGTGTCATGTCAATCATCCGTCTGCTATTTGGGTTCGCTATTCTGCTTCTAACTACACATGGTTGTACCAACTATGGAATGAACTGCATAAAGAGTTCCAGTTACGATATGGAAAGCAACACCGCAGTTATACGCTTTTGCAAGAGTTTTTAATTCATCCACCTAAAAATATAAACACATCGATTAGTTTTAATGAACCACCTCAAGCAATGAAACAATTTCCAGAGTGTATGGTACCTGGTGATAGTATTCTTGCTTATCGTAATTTTTATAGAGTGGCAAAGAAAACCTTTGCAAACTGGAAACTGAGAGAGGCACCGTACTGGTATGAATATCCCCACAATCAATTATAAATTAAATCTTCTATATAAAGTAAAAGACAATGCTAAAGACCCTCAGTTTAAAAATCTATGGCAAAACGTCATCAATTATATGGAAGAACTCAAGCGAAAGCAAATGCACTAACTAAATAATAATACTGGAGTAAACTTTATAATGCCAACATATACATTTATTAATCAAGCAACAGGAGAAGTTGAAGACCATTTCATGTCTTGGACTGAACTAGAAGATTTTCATGCAACAAATCCTCACTTAGAGAAAGTAATTACTGCACCTGCTATTATTAGTGGAGTAGAAATTAGAAATAAACAGTCTGATGGATTTAAAGAAGTTATGTCTAAGATAGCAGAAAAGAATCCGGGTTCATCTTTAGATGGATATCGTAGCAAATCTCATAAAGAAATTAAAACAAAATCAATTGTAGAGAAACATAGGAAAATGAAAAAGTGAAAGAATTAATTCACGACTTTTCACAATGGTTAGCAAAGAAAAGTTATACTGCACCTAAGGTAGAATACTACTCACATATTCCTGGTATGCAAAAGTGGGCACCAGTTGAACCTACTGCTAAGTTTATGCCTTCTTGGTTTCGCAACTTACCTAAAATAGATACTGGTCCTGAACAAACACTAGAACACCACGAAGGTATGGCAAAAGCAAGAGCAATACCTCATGGTATTCATCCAGACTTTAATACTTGGGGTCATACTATTAAGTCGTGTCCTGGTATGCAAGATATTCTTACTCTTGGTTATACAATGCCCTTTTGGTCGAATAGTATTATTAGTACAACACATGATGGTAAACAAATACTAACTCATTCACCAACAAATGGTTCTGCTACTAATGTAGGGAATCCAGAAGATGCAAATGGAGACTTTAATATTGCAAAAGGTTTAGAACCTGATAGTAATGAAGTTAAAGCATATCTCATGGGATTAGGTTATACTGCAGAAGATGTTGGAGACTGGCGTGAATTTCATAAGAGAGAGGAAGTATCTCCAAGTTGGAAGATGCATCCTGAAAGTCAATACTCAACCATGATAGAACACTTACCCGATACTTGGTGTACTCAACTTCTTAAATTAGAAACTCAGTGGAGAGTAGTAACGCCTAAAGGTTGGAGTATGCTTTTGGTTGATCCTACATTTCAATTCAATGATTGCATACAAGCAGTTCCTGGTGTACTTAATACTGACTACTGGCATGAAAGTAATATGTTCTTTTTCGTAAAGAAAAAGGGTGTACAATTTTCAATCGATTTTGGTCAACCTATAATTACACATATTCCTATCAAGAGAGAAAGACTTCCTCTTGAGTTACGTCAAGCAAATGAAAGAGATTTAGAACGAGACAAAGAGATATTTTATCTTCACACATCTCAATGGCAAGGTTCTAAAGCATATAGACTAGCAAGAAAAGCATTAGGATTTAAGCAAGAAAAAGAGAAAGGAGATAAGTGTCCATATAAACACTGATGATGAGATTTTGATGACCTTATAAAATGCTGACCCATTCAACAAGGAGAACTCATGTCAAGACAACGAAAAAATAAACCCGTACCAGTTCGTGCTAAATGCTTAACGAAGACATCGTTAAAAAATATTAAACCTATGACATATAATCAAAGTAAAACTTTTGATGCTTTTGATGATGATAAGAATTTGATGTTACATGGTTGTGCTGGAACAGGTAAAACATTTATTATGATATATCTTGCAATGAAGGCAGTACTTTCACGAAGAGTAGACCAGACAAAAGTTGTCATTGTTCGCTCTATGTTACCAACAAGAGATATAGGTTTCTTACCTGGTTCACAAGAAGAGAAGATGTCTGTTTATACTGAACCTTATTATTCCCTATTCGATGAGTTGTTTCCTGACGTAGAGAACCCATATGAACTTGCTAAATATCAAGACATACTAGAGTTTATGCCCACATCATATATTAGAGGCATAACATTAAAAGATTCCTATATTATTGTAGATGAATGTCAAAATTTAAATTTTCACGAATTAGATACAATAGTAACAAGGGTAGGTGAAAATTCTCGCATCGCATTTTGTGGGGACTTTATGCAAACCGATTTAGTAAAACAATCGGAGCAAACTGGAATTATTCAGTTTATGGATATTATAAAGAATATGCCTTCTTTTGAAACGATAGATTTTTCAGAAGAAGATATAGTACGAAGCGGTTTAGTTAAGGAATATATCTTAGCGAAGAACCGTAAAGAGTATAAAGGATTGTTTGAGAGTGTGGATAAAAAACTTCAGCAAAATCTTTGTGCATAAATAATAGGAGAATCAAAATGACTAAATGGATTAAAAACAGAATTAAAGAAAGAACGAGTTGGGACGGCGCCGGATTAATACTCCTTGGTTGCCTAGTTCTATTCTTATCACCACTAGCAAAGATTGCCGCCGGCATTGCGATTGCTTGGGGATTTTGGACAATCGTTAAAAAAGGATAAAGTAAAATGGCAAAACATAATTTCGGAAACTGCGTTCATAAGGTACTAAGACATGAAGGTGGATATGTAAATCATCCTGATGATCCAGGTGGAATTACAAATTTGGGAGTTACTAAGAAAGTCTATGATGCATGGATTGGAAAAGAAAGTACAGTAGACCAAATGAAAGCATTAGGCGATGAAGACGTAAAACCAATCTACGAGGAAAACTATTGGAATAAAATCAAAGGTGATGACCTTCCTCAAGGTTTAGATTTATGTATCTTTGACTTTGGCGTAAATGCAGGACCTAGTCGTGCCGCCAAGATGATACAGAAGATGGCAGGTACTACTGTTGATGGTGGTATAGGTCCTAATAGTATTAAAGCAATTAATGCTCTAGTAGAAAAAGATGGACTTGAAGAAGTCATTAACTTATATCAGTTAAAACGTCAAGCATATTATGAAAGTCTAAAACACTTTGATACATTCGGTAGAGGTTGGACTGTTAGAAATACTGATACAACCGAATACGCTTTACAGATGGCAGAATTTCCTGCTGAATGGAATGAACAGTCGCCAGAAGAAATTACTAAAATAAAAGCAGAAGAAGAGGCGGCGAAATAAATACTTGACTTCACTATGTAAGTGTGTTATACTGAAGGTATAATTACAACTTGAGGATTATAATGTGTTATTTAAACATCTAAATGAAGACTACTATAAAAAATTAGTTGAACTAAAAACAATTAATGAGAACAACCAAAGACTGTATGTGACACCAGAAGGTAAGCAATATCCTTCAGTCACTACAGTCCTAGGTTGGGATACTAAAAAAGGTATCTTAGCATGGCGTAAACGTGTAGGTGAAGAAGTAGCGAATAAGATTAGTCGCCAAGCATCTGCCAGAGGTAGTCGTTTTCACTATCAATGTGAAGACTATCTTAATAATAAGGAACCTAAGATAGTAGGTCCTGCAGAGAAGATGATGTTCAATAGCATCAAACCTTTTCTCAATAGAATAAACAATATTCAACTACAAGAAAAGAGTTTGTATTCTAATCATTTAGAAACTGCTGGTCGTGTAGATTGTATCGCTGAGTTTGATGGTCGATTATCTATTATCGATTTTAAAACTTCAAGTAAACCTAAATCTAAAGAATGGATTACAAATTACTTTTGTCAAGGTTCAGCATACGCAGTAATGTATGAAGAACTAACAGGTGTACCTGTTGATACTATTGCAATCCTTATAGCAGTAGAGGGTGATGAACCTCAACTCTTTAGAGTGAAGAGAGATGATTATATTGCTAAATATATTGATATAAGAAATCGGTATAGACAGGCAAACGGAATCTGATAAGGAGACTATAATGAAAATAGATAAATATCTAATAGGTTGTGTTACCATATGGATAGTATTAATATCTTGTGGTTTTGCATTTGGAGAAGAATTACCTAAAGATACTGAAAAACCAGAGCAACCATTTACAGGTGAAATGTTTCGTTTACATAAACCAGTATCATGTACCAATGACAGTTATGAAGCAGTTAAAGGAAAACTATTATCATCACATGGTGAAGTAGGAGTTGTTAGGTGGATTTCAGCAGAAGGAACTATTATAGAAATATTAGCAAATCCTACATCTGGTAGTTCAACTTTATTAGAGTATCATGCACCATCCATGACAACTTGCGTATTATCTAGTGGCACAGGTGCAGAATATAATACAAATATATTTAAAGGTATCAAACCACCAGGGATTGAAACATAATATTGAAAAATCACTTGACAAAGTTGTTTCAGTATGATATAAATAAGATTACAGTTTGTTGATACAAACCAAAGACCAGGCAGGACATGGGGGCAGTACCCATCGCCTCCACCATAATTACTTGGGAGTTACATATGTTTGAGAAATTAGTTAATTGGTTTATCAAACGATTTAATATTAAGGAAGAAGTTCCTATCAAATATTTATCAGGTATTGGTAAATCAAGTAATTATGATGGGGGCGAAATAGGATCGACTGATGGAGATAGGTAAGAGTAGAACTGTCGGGTGACTGCGTAATTGGTCAAAAACTACAAACGCAAACGATAATTTTGCACCTATGGCAATTGCGGCGTAAGCAGTAATTGTTAATGGAGTTTCGGTAGGTTTCTTAGCAACAGAATAACCTACCACCTTATTTTCACTTTTACCATAAAAAGACTTGACAACCCATCTAAAATGGAGTATAATGCAACTATGAATAAAACAATAGTAGCAACATTATTATTATCATGTCTATCGCTTTCGGCATATGCAGATAATACAAGAGCAGAGGATCCACTAACTTGTCTAGCAAATAATATATACCATGAAGCAAAAGGTCAACCTGATGCAGGACAAGTTGCAGTAGGTCTAGTAGTTATTAATAGAATGAAAGATAATAGATATCCTAACTCTGTGTGTGATGTAGTGTATCAAGCGAGAATGAAAGAGAGTTGGAAGACTAAGCAACATAAATGGATGATGGATCGTCATAGAATATATTATCCTATAAGACACAAATGTCAATTCTCTTGGTACTGTGATGGTAAGAAAGACGTAATAACAGATAAGGTATCATATTCAAAAATTTATATGTTATCGAAAAGAATATTATCTGGAAGATATGATGGATTGATAGAAGGTGCAACACACTATCATGCAGACTATGTGAAACCGTCATGGTGGAAAACAAAAACTTATATTGGTCAAATTGCTGACCACATATTTTATAGATGGGATTAATTGAAATGAATGAAGTAGAACCGATGACGCCAAAAAGATTTTCTAAATTAGTAGAAGATATTGTAAAAGACAAACAAGTTAATTATATGGATGCAATTCTTATATATTGCGAAAACCATGAACTAGAACCTGAAGATGTTAAGAAGTTTGTGAGTAAAACATTAAAAGAGAAAGTAGCAGTGAATGCACAGGATTTACATTATCTTCCTAGAACAACTGCTGAATTGCCGGCATGATTTTAAAAACTCAATTTTCTGAAACTGTACGTTTATTTGATGATGCATCTCTTACTAAGATTATTGAGATGGGCGAATCCAATATTGAACCAGCAAAGATTGACAGTACCGAGGCAAATGAAAAGGACCATAGACTTAGTTCTGTATCTTGGTTTAAAAGAAATGCTGAGACTGAATTCTTTTATAAACCTTTACTTCAGATGATATATCTAGAGAATATAAACAATGGGTGGAACTTTGAGTATGATGCTTTTGAAGATTTGCAGTTTACGAAGTATGAAGGTAGTAAGAAGCAACACTATGATTGGCACGCCGACCAGAGAAGTCTCCCTTACGCCCCTAATGATGTTTCTGAGGTACTAAGAGGAAAGATAAGAAAGATTAGTTTCTCTATTATTTTGAATACTGATTACATTGGTGGTAACTTTGAGTTTGAACTAGGGTCACCACACGAAAAAAATAGAAATGAAGTCTTGACACCTAAGTTAGGATGTGCTATAGTATTTCCTAGTTTTACATTTCATAGAGTAACTCCCGTAACAGAGGGTACTCGTTATAGTTTAGTAGGATGGATATGCGGCAAACCTTATCGATGAATGAATTTGATGCTTTCAATGTGTACCTTGCTTTCAAGTTGCACTTTACAACAGACAGATACGATATAACAAAGACTAGAGGTGCAGTCAAAAC
>TARA_B110000285_G_scaffold233342_1_pt1 | contig 44661 bp, 50 predicted proteins | sample TARA_B110000285 | Tara Oceans TARA_B110000285 (sample SAMEA4397756) | marine metagenome | biome: Polar Biome; feature: [SRF] surface water layer (ENVO:00010504); material: water (ENVO:00002006), including particulate matter (ENVO:01000060) such as... | depth 5 m
AAAAAAAATGACTGGTGGCGAGGTAGTAATAGATGTAAATTATTCTCTAGGTACATTACATTCTTTTAAGCAAGACTGTTTTAAACTCAAGGTAGGCAAGTAAGAAAATAGTATGACTTTAGAAATCAGAAAAATGTGTAAGTTTGTCGATACAACTTATATTGAGGATTATAAAAAGTGTGAAGTTCCAGTGAAGCTGGTTTCTGTAGCAGCAGTTATTAGTAATCCTTGGGTTGATCAAGGCTATGTAGATGATTTAAAGCCTGCAATTTTAGAGATTGCACCAAAACTTGGAGATTTTTTAGTAGCTGAATTATTAGGTGAGATTGGCTCAGCAGATAAAGTTTTAGCTTATGGTAAGGCTTCAATGACAGGCATGCGTGGCAGCTTACAACATGCTAGTGCTCTTATTCATACGCTGCATTTTGGTAATAAATTTCGAGATGCTGTAGGTGGAACCTCTTACTTATCATTTACCAATGTTAGAGGACTTGCTGCATCTAAGATATCTATTCCAATGATGCATAAAACTGATCCGGGATTAAGACAGTTTTACTTAACCCATGAATTTACTATTCATGATGCACCTGGACCTGGAGAACTTGTTATTGCAATAGGTGCAAGTGAAACACCACAAGCCCATCATCGTATAGGTAACCGCTATGAAGATGAAGAGGAAATGAAACTTAAATAGATTTCATGGAATTTTTTGAAGGCTTAGATGATTATGGCACTTATTATCAAGTCAATAAAGTAGAAGGTACAGTTCCAATCTTATTCATTCATGGTGTTGGTCTTGATCATAGTATTTGGAAAACACAAACAGACTATTTCACAAATCAAACAACTATTATTTATGATTTAATATGCCATGGTCGTTCTACTTGCTTGCTAGATGAAATTCACATTGAAAATTTTGCAATGCAAATTGATGGATTACTTCAGATTTTAAGGGTAAATAAAATAATAATAGTTGGCTTTTCTTTGGGAGGTCTTATTGCAGCCCATTATGCTTCAACAAGACAAAGTATGATTAAAAAAACAATTTTGTTAGGAACGATTTATAGCCGAAGTACCAAAGAACAAAAAAGCTCAGCTCAACGATACCAAACTGCTGAAAAAACCTATTTGAATATTCCAGAGCAATTAGAGCGCTGGTTTAATAAAGATTATTTGGTTGCAAACCCTAAGGTTGGGGAAGCTATTTCAAATATCCTTAAGTCTAATAACGTCACAGATTTTTTAAAATCATACAAATTATTTTCATTTTTCGAGGATAAAATGATTAATTTTGATAAGATTATATCGCCTACATTGATTGTTACTGGGGAAAAAGAAGTTGGCTCAACTCCAGAAATGTCGCACAATATGAGTAAGGTAATTCATAAAAGTAAGGTTACAATAATTAGTGAAGGTAAACATTTTTGTAACATCGAGTGTGCAAAAGAAGTTAATAAAGTTTTTGAAAAATTTATAGAGACAAAAATATGAATAATTTAAAAGAATATAAGATGTACATAAATGGCGAGTGGGTTGATGCTGAAAACAATAGGCGGTTTGAAAGTTTAAATCCAGAAAACAATAGGCCTTGGGCATCATTTCCAGAGGCATCCGCCAAAGATGTGGATCATGCAGTGCATGCAGCCAAAGCTGCATTTGATAATGGTTGGTCGCAATTACCAGCAAGCGAAAGGGCTAATTATTTAAGAGCTATAGGAGATCAACTAAAAGAAAATGCTGCACACTTAGGTGAGATAGAAACAATTGATAGTGGTAAATTATTAAAAGAAACTAAATTTCAAGCCACCTATATTGCTGAGTACTATTATTACTATGCAAGTCTAGCTGATAAGGTCGAGGGCACTGTTATTCCAATTGATAAGCCAGATATGCACGTAACTACAACACGAGAACCAATAGGTGTAATTGCTGCAATTATTCCATGGAATTCACAACAGTTTTTAACTTCAACTAAAATAGCGCCTGCATTAGCAATGGGTAATACGGTTGTTCTAAAAACATCTGAATTATCACCCGCACCATTAATTGAACTTGCAAAACTTTTTGAAAAAATAAATCTACCTAAAGGCGTAGTAAATATAGTTTCAGGTGGCATTGAATGTGGCCATGCGTTAACCACACACCCATTGATTGAAAAAATTGCTTTTACCGGTGGCACTGAAACAGCTCGACATATTATTAGAAATTCTGCAGAAAATTTAGCCGAAGTTAGTTTAGAGCTTGGAGGAAAATCACCAGTTATTGTTTTTGATGATGCACAGCAAGATAATGCGATTAATAATATTGTGGCAGGTATTTTTGGCGCCAGTGGTCAGTCATGTATAGCTGGTTCAAGACTATATATTCAAAGTACAATTTATGATTCATTTCTAGAACAATTGGTGGCTAGAGCAGAAACAATTAAACTAGGGCCACCTTTGGATCCAGAGAGTCAAATGGGTCCGTTAAGTAGCTTATCTCAACTTGAAACTATTGAAGACAACGTAAAGAGAACTATTGAACAAGGTGGCATAGTGCGCTGTGGTGGATCACGATCTAGCTTTTCCAATGAAGCCTATTACTATCCAGCGACAATCATTGAATGTGAAAACCATAACTTGCCAACAGCAGAAAATGAATTATTTGGGCCCGTTTTATCAGTTATGAAGTTTGATAGCGAAGAAGAGGCTATTCGTTTAGCCAATGATAATAAGTATGGCTTATCAAGTGGCATTTATACTGAAAATATAGGCCGTGCTACCCGAGTAAGCAAAGCAATTCAAGCTGGTATTGTCTTCATTAATACATATCGATTAATTTCACCTTTAGCCCCTTTTGGAGGAATTAAAGACTCTGGTTTTGGAAAGGAAGCGGGCATTGATTCAATTAAAGACTATACTCGAGTAAAAACAACTTGGCTGAATACATCTAATAAACCAGTAGATGACCCGTTTAAAATTAGATAGATCTTTATATTGAGAATTTTTTTGAGTTTCTTTTAAAATCATCAGTCGTATTTTTCCACTTTAATATCATGGAGTTTATAATTATGTCTCGATCTTGCACTTTTAGCTCATCAGCAATCGGTGCGAATCTATAAAGTGTCTCTGAGCTTGTTTTGAAAGGCTCATGCAGATAATAGCTATTGATATCTATTGAATTTAGTCTTTCTATAAAATGATCTAAGGCTTTTCTTTTTTTCCCTTCATCTAGTTTTAAATCTAAATCATTAAGAATATCTTGAAAGAGTCTTTCCATCTGACCTTTGATATAAATACTTTTTTCTACTGACATAAATGAAGTAACATACAAAGCAAAATCTTCAAGGGAGGCTAAGTAGATTTCAACCTTAGCTATATTTACTGAAGTTAAAAATTGTTGATCATTAAAGTGACTCACGTATCGACTGCCAATACGTGTTTTTAAATATCCAAAAAGAGTTGCTTGTGAAATGAAAGCTGACTGTTGTTGTATAAATTTACTTAATTCAGCTATAGATGAGACTGTTCTTATTTTAAATAATGCTGTTTTAAAAGGAACTAAAAATCTTATATAATCAAGAAAATCTGATAAAAAAAGGTTAAGTTTAGCTTTCATGTTATTGATATGTATTGCTAATTATTAGTTATATTTTTTCTTAATAATTGTTTAACATAATACATTAAATAATAATTAAGAGGAGTTAATTATGGATAATAGAACTCAGCATTGGGCAGACACTAAGAGCCTAATGTTTAAAACATTGGGTATTTGGTTCATTTTTTCAATTGCTATTCATGCATTTGCTGGAGCACTTAATGGCACTAGCTTTTTAGGCTTTCCATTGGGATATTATATGGCTGCCCAAGGATCTTTGATAGTTTTCGTGGTCACGATCTTTTGGTCAACCTCACAACAAGAAAAAATAGATGAGAAATATGGCTTAGCCGAGGAGGATCAATAAATGTTTAAAGGAAATTTTATAGATAACTTACCGAAAATCTACGGTCTGTATACAGGTGGTTTTTTTCTATTTGTTATACTTATGGCGGTACTCGAGCAACTCGGAATGTCCGCACAAACAATCGGCATACTATTCGTTGCATTTACAATTGTAATCTATGCAGCTATTGGATGGCTGTCCCGTACAATGCAGACTGAAGCATATTATGTAGCAGGTCGAGAAGTGCCAACCGTATTTAATGGAATGGCAACTGCAGCTGACTGGATGTCAGGTGCTTCTTTTGTTGCCATGGCTGGAGGAATTTTCTTTGGTGGCCATAGTTATCTAGCATTCTTAGTTGGATGGACAGGTGGTTATGTACTGGTCTCTTCATTGATGGCGCCATACTTACGTAAGTTTGGATGTTATACAGTTCCTGATTTTATAGGAACACGTTATGGTGGTAACACTGCTAGATTTTTAGCAGTTGTAGTACTTGTACTAGCTTCGTTTACTTATGTGACAGCGCAGATTAATGCGACAGGCACAATTGCTTCACGTGCACTTCAAATTCCATTTGAACTTGGAGTTTGGTTTGGACTTCTTGGAATTCTGCTATGTTCAATGTTAGGTGGAATGAGAGCAGTTACATGGACTCAAGTTGCACAGTACATTGTATTAATTGTGGCTTACTTACTTCCAGTGTTTTGGATGAGTAATGCATTAGACTTTGGTTTAATTCCACAATTCTCATATGGAGCTGCTGTTGAAAGAATTAGTGAGCTAGAAAAATTACATGGACTTGGCATAGCGGCAACAGAGTCGTTCCCAGGACTGAAAATTCTATCTACTCCTCACTCTGATGTAGCTGGTGGTGCAATGGCATCTTGGAAATTTATTTCACTTGCGTTATGTATGATGTTGGGAACTTGTTCTCTCCCTCATATCTTGATGAGATACTTTACAACACCATCTGTTAAATCAGCTCGTAAATCTGTAGCATATTCTTTACTATTTATTTTCTTATTGTATTTCACAGCACCAGCATTAGCTACGCTGTCTAAAATACAAATGTTAGATCCAAATCTAGCAACAGGAATCATAGGAAAGGCTTTCTCAGAAGTTCAGTCGCTTGATTGGATCCAGAACTGGTCAAATGTTGGAATGTTAGCAATTTCTGATAGTAACGGTGATGGAATTCTTCAGTTAAATGAGTTCTTTATGAGAGCAGATATCGTTGTGCTAGCAACACCAGAGATTGCTGGATTACCCTATGTAATTTCAGGCCTGGTTGCTGCCGGTGGTATGGCTGCTGCAATGAGTACAGCCGATGGATTGCTACTTGCAATCTCAAACAGCTTAAGTCATGACATGTACTATAAAATTATCGATCCTTCAGCGGACACTAGAAAACGTTTACTCGTTGCTCGTGTTCTATTGATTGTCATTGGTGCCGCTGGTGCCTTTGTAGCATCTCTGAAATTAACGAGTATTTTAGGTGCAGTGGCATGGGCGTTTGACTTTGCTATGTCAGGCTTGTTCTTCCCGATTGTTCTAGGAATATGGTGGAAACGAGCAAACCGACAGGGTGCAATTGCTGGAATGTTCTTCGGATTATTAAGTGGTACAGCTTACCTATATTATGTAGGACCTAAGTTTATGGCTATGACGCCATGGTTAGGAATTGACCACCTAAGGTTTGGAATCATTGGAGCATCTGTAAGTCTGATAGCTATGGTTGTCGTTACTTTGATGACTGAAGAACCAGATGCTGCAACCCAGAAAATGGTTGATGATCTTCGCGTTCCTAAGGGAGAGCCAGTCATTTCTCAGCAGTAATAACTAACCCCATACTAACGAAGGGTAGATTTATATCTACCCTTCGTATAATATCAAAACATGCCAATCAGTGTTCTTGTTATCGACTATATTCTAGGAGTTATTATGTGGACTCTTATTGGAAGATCAGCAATGAATATTTTTCTACCTGAGACATCACCATTTTTTTTTATGAAGGCCTTTGTTAAATTAACAAATCCAGTAGTAGCTTTATTTAAACTAATTACACCATCATTTATTGTAGCGCCGTTAGTACCACTCTATATTGCTTGGTTTTTCTATATGTTTAGATTCTACTTTATGCCTTATGTTTTAGGCTATTCAGTAATGGGCATGTTGTCATTTCCATTAGAAAGTGAAGTTGCTAGCATGATTTACCAACTATTGAATTAACTCTTTACTAATACAAATTCAAACCTATATTCACTTTAACAACATGACCAATCCTCTTATTTCAATAAAAAATTTATCCAAAACTTACAACAATAGTTTTCATGCTTTAAAAAATGTTGATTTAGAAATTCATAAAGGTGAAATATTCGCATTATTAGGACCAAATGGTGCAGGAAAATCTACGCTAATTAATGTTGTTTGTGGCCTGGTAACACCAACCTCTGGATCAGTTCTAGTGGATGGTTATGATATTATTAAGGATTATAGAAAAACTAAATCTCAAATAGGTTATGTTCCTCAAGAGTTGACTCTAGAGCAATTTGAAACAGTTTTTCAAAATGTTTCTTATACCCGTGGACTTTACGGTAAAAGCGCTAATCCAAAGCATATTGAAAAAATTCTTAGAGACTTAAGCCTGTGGGATAAAAAAGATAGCCGTCTTGGACAGTTGTCTGGTGGCATGAAAAGGCGAGTGCTTATTGCTAAAGCCTTATCGCATGAACCTAAGATACTTTTTTTAGACGAGCCCACTGCAGGAGTAGACGTAGAATTAAGACAAGATATGTGGCGCATAGTTGAAAATTTAAGAAAATCAGGTGTTACGATTATTCTTACAACACATTATATTGAGGAAGCAGAGGCCATAGCCGATCGAGTTGGTGTGATTGATAATGGTGGCATGATTGTTGTAGATGATACAAAGGCATTAATAGGTCGTATGGGTCAAAAGAAATTAACAGTTAATTTAAAAAATTCAATTGTTGTGTTACCTGAGTCACTCTCTAGCTATAATTTAGAATTAGCAAATGATGGCTTATCATTAATTTATGCTTACGATTCACAAGCTAAGCAAACTGGAATTACAAATTTATTGCAAGATATTAGAGATGCCGGAATGAAATTAAGTGATCTAAATACAGAGCAAGGCACTTTAGAAGATATTTTTGTAAGCTTAATTAATAAGGAAAATAAATGAATTTTTACGCAATAAAAGCAATTTACTTACATGAGATGGATCGTTTATGGCGAACGTTGTTTCAAAGTATTTTATCTCCAGTGGTATCTACATCATTATACTTTATAGTTTTTGGAGCAGTAATTGGGAGAATGATCCCTGAAGTTAGTGGCGTAAGTTATGGATCATTTATTGTACCAGGGCTATTAATGCTAACACTGCTAACTCAAAGCATTTCAAATAGTTCTTTTGGTATATTTATGCCAAAATTTTCTGGAGCCATATACGAAATATTGGCTGCACCAATTTCGTCTCTAGAAATTGTAATAGGCTTTGTTGGTGCTAGTGCTAGTAAGTCATTAATAGTAGGTACAGTTATTCTTATTACAGCAACTTTTTTTGCCGAGGTAAGAATAGACCATCCATTTGTAATGGTGCTTTTATTAGTGCTAACCTGTATTACGTTTAGCTTGTTTGGTTTTTTAATTGGAATTTTAAGTGAAAATTTTGAACAATTACAAATTGTACCGTTAATAGTAGTTACACCGCTAGTATTCTTAGGTGGTAGTCTTTATTCAATCGATATGTTGCCTGAATTTTGGCAACAAATTAGCTACTTTAATCCTGTTGTTTACTTAATTAATGGTATGCGCTGGTCATTTTATGGGGTCTCCGATATTAATATTTGGATAAGTATTTTTACAATGCTAGGCTTCCTATCAATTTGTATATTTAGTGCAGTTTTTATACTAACTAAGGGCTATAGAATTAAAAGCTAAACTAGATGAGGTAATTAACTTCATGGCTAAAGAAAAAAATATTAATCTAGTTAAGCAATTACATCACATATGGAATACAGGAGAGGTTGATTTAATCCCTCAAGTATACGCAGAAAGCTTCATTGTTCATTGGGCAAAAGGATGGGGACCTGAATCAAATGGGCTAACTGAAATAAAAAATTCAATATTAGATACACGTAATATCTTTGAAAATTGGCATGAAGAAGTTATAGATTTAATAGCTGATGGTGAAAAAGTTGTATCACGATATATCTCTACAGGAGTGCATAGACAAGAATACTTAGGCATCCCAGCCACAGGAAAAAAGATAGAATTTCAAGAAATTTCAATATATCGTATTGATGATAATAAAATAGCAGAGCAGTGGTGCTTAGGTGATGATTTGCACTTATTGTCTCAAATTAAAAGTTAATAAAGATGTCAAACAACAATAGTTTAAATAAGGCAGTTAAGTCTCTTCCCTTAAGTAGCTATTGCAATACAAAAAACTTTGAAGATGAATTAACTGCGATTTGGCAAAATGAGTGGATATATGCGTCTCATGAAAAAATGCTATTAGAGCCACTTAGTTACATAACCTTAAATATTGGAAAATATAATATTTTAATTATTAGGGACAAAAATAATGAATTAGTTGCCTATCTAAATACTTGTCGCCATCGTGGATCAATTCTTTGTGAAGAAAAATCAGGAAAGTTAAAAAATAACCTTTTAGTATGTCGATATCATCAATGGTCATACGACGTTTCTGATGGAAAACTAATTAAAACATCTTCATTTAAAGTGCCTGATAATTTTAATATTGATGAGCATGGCTTAGATAGAGTTGGATTAAAATTATGGAATGGATTAATTTTTATTAATATAAATAATAAATCAGCATGGAATACTGAAAATACTTTTCAGGACTATGATCCAATTATCAATGATTTAGGGCTTAATAATTTTGAAGTAGGTCATACTTGGCAAAAAAATATTAAGTGTAATTGGAAAATTTTTTGGGAGAATTATTCGGAGTGCTTACATTGTCCAAATATCCATCCAGAATTATCTGATTTAGTGCCAGTTTATAGTAGAAGAATAATGGACATTAAAGATTCTCCAGATTGGGAGGAATTGAGTAAAATATCTGATCCAAAATTCCAAGGTGGATTGAAAGAAGGTATGGAATCATGGTCTATGAATGGTAGTGCACAAGGAAATAAAATTAAGATCATAGATGAGATAGAAAATTTTCCAGGGCAAATTTATTTTACCAGTTGGCCTTCTGTGTTTATGGCAATATTTATAGATCATGTGAGAATTGTGCGCATTATGCCTGTAGATAGTGAAACGATGTCTTTAAATGTTGAATGGTTATTTGAAGCAAAGACATTAGCAGATCCAAATTATGATATAAATAATGTAATAGATTTTGCTATTCTAGTTATGCAACAGGACAGTGACGCGTGTGAACTCAATCAAAAAGGTGTTTATAATCCAACATCTAAACCTGGAACATTAATGCCAGAGGAATATGAGTTAAAGAGATTTCACGAGTGGCTTCAAGAAAAAGTTAGCTACGTATAATTTGAAGTGACTCGAGCCTTTCCAATTTTATTTATAGTTTTATGGTCGAGTGCCTTTATTACAAGTAAACCTATTACAGTTGATGCCTCTCCATTTGCAGCCCTGTGTTTTCGCTTTGCATTTGTAACTTTAGGCTTTGCTTTTTTTAGCCTGCTTACAAAACAGAAATTATTTGGATCATTAAATAAAAGCTTAAAAGCAATGGTCAGTGGTATTCTGTTCCACGGTATTTATTTAGGTGGAGTTTTTTATTCAATATCCAAAGGGTTTCCGGTTGGTGTTACAGCTTTAATTGTTTGCCTGCAGCCAATTTTAACTTCAATATTAGCTGGTCCATTATTAAATGAAGTAGTGACATGGAAACAATGGGTTGGCATCCTCTTAGGTTTTCTTGGTACACTACTAGTACTTGGTTTTGATGTAGGTAACGAGTTACCGACTGTTGGAATTATTGCTTCATTCATAGCTTTGGCAGCTGTAACTACGGGAACATTATGGCAAAAAAAATTAAGTGAAGACTTGCCACTTTCTGTAAGTAATACTTACCAAGCTTTAAGTGCCTGCTGTTTTCATTTGATTTTAGCCTTAACCATAGAAGATTGGTTTATCAATTATTCAGTTAGCTTTATAATATCAATTAGTTGGCAAATTATTGCAGTTTCATTTGGTGCATTTACAATATTGATGTATTTAATTAAAACTGATTCAGCAAGCAAGACATCAACCTTATTCTTTTTAGTGCCACCAGTTTCTGTGTTAATGGCTTGGATCTTTATTAATGAAACTATTACTATTACTGACTTTATCGGCCTCTTGGCCGCTACATTTGGGGTCTATATTGCAACGAGAAAAAATGATAGCATTAATCAACGAAAGATTAACAAATGACTGAAGTAATAAAGAATGCATATTTTAAGATAGGTTTTCCAAATGATCCTGTTTTACAAGATCCTGCAATGAAAGTGAGAATTGATGTTGAAGCAGTTCGAGAAGTTGTTGAGGCATGTTTAAAGCCAGAAAAATCACCTCTTATTAAATCTGATTTGGCCAAAACTTTGGGCATAGAATCTTTATGGTTTAAAGATGAGCGCAATAGAATGAATATGGGTAGCTTTAAAGCTATTGGTGCGTCATATGTTTTAGCCAGGGAGGCAGCAGAAAAAGTTGGTTTGGATGCCTCTGAGGAAAAATTAAAAAATTCTCTCCAGGGTAGATCTTACGTTACGGCCAGTGCTGGAAATCATGGTCTTTCGCTAGCTAATGGTGCAAGATTATTTGGTGCCAAAGCAATTATTTATCTTTCGAAGACTGTACCAATTGAATTTGGAGATTACATTAGAACGTATGGGGCAGAAGTAATTACTGCAGGAGAAAACTATGAAGAAAGTATGGAAGCAGCGGCAAAAGCAGCAAGTGAAAATGACTGGACGTTATTATCTGATTCAACATGGGCAGGTTACTCAGCTGGCATAGATGTAATGGCTGGATATTTAATAATGGCATCTGAAGCATTTGAAGAATGTCCGGTAACCCCTACACATATTTTTCTTCAAGCAGGCATTGGTGGCTTCCCAGCATCTGTTGCTGCATATGCAAGAAAATATTATGGAGATAAACCTAAGATTGTAATAGTGGAGCCAACTGAGGCACCAGTTATTCAAGCCTCTATAGCAGCCGGAAAAACTTTAACTGTAGAAGGGAAGGTGTCCATAATGGGCCGTCTTGATTGTAAAGTTGCATCGTTGGCAGCACTTTCGTCCTTAGCACAAACTGCAAACTACTGTATGACGATTACCGATCACGAAGCAAAAGACTGTCTTAAAGAATTAGCAGATAATGAACTCTCTACATCCGAGTCAGGGGGTGCTGGGTATGCAGGGCTCAAGAAGGCTTTAAATAATAATGATTGCGGACTATCTCCAGACAGCAAAGTTATGCTAATTTTAACTGAAAAAGAGAGTAATTAATGCTTACTAAAAAATTTGAAAATGAATTAAAGCAATGGCGTCATGATTTTCATGCGTGCCCAGAATTAAATTTTGATGTAAACCAAACAGCAAAAAAAGTAGCTAAATTACTTAAGGAATTTGGTTTAGAGGTTCATACGGGCATAGGTGGAACAGGAATTGTTGGCACACTTAAGAAAGGTACAGGCAGTAAGAGTATTGGCATTAGAGCTGATATGGATGCATTACCAATTAATGAATTAAATGACTTTCCTTATAAATCAAAAAACGAAGGTAAAATGCATGCTTGTGGCCATGATGGTCATACTGCAATGGCTTTAGGTGCTGCAAAATTTCTTGCTGAAAGTGGTGATTTTGATGGCACTGTACACTTTATCTTTCAACCCGATGAAGAGGCAACTGAAGGCGCACAAGCCATGATAGATGATGGTCTCTTTAAAAATTTTAATATAGATGAAGTCTATGCCTTTCATAATTTACCCGGTCTAGCTGCTGGAAATTTTGCTAGTAGAGCAGGAGCAATTACAGGAAGTGAAAGTTTATTTGAAATAAAGCTTCATGGTCGTGGAGGACACTCAGCATTACCACACATGGGTGTAGACACTATAACTGTTGGCACACAAATAATTACAGCGTTACAATCCATTGTATCAAGAAAAATTAATCCAGCTTTAAATGGTGTAGTGTCAGTTACTGAATTTATATCAGATGGTAAAAAAAATATATTACCTGGCGAATCTATTATTATTGGTGATACAAGAGCACTATCACTTGAAGCAAATAAAATTATTGAAGATAGCATGCGACAAATAGTGGAAGGCCTTGCCAAAGCCCACAACATTGAATTTTCTTTTTCTTATGACGTTCAAACACAGATGACTATAAATACTCCTGATCAAGTTCATGCAGCAATTGAAGTTGCCAAAAATCTCGTAGGTAAAGATTTAGTTGACGGTGACTGTGAGCCTAAACTATTTTCTGAAGACTTTGCGCAGATGCTAGCCGTTAAACCTGGTTGTTATATTTTAATAGGCAATGGAATAGAAGGCAATCATGGGAGATCGCTACATAGTGCAGACTATGACTTTAACGATGAACTTTTAGTTGTAGGCTCATCATTTTGGTCTGAATTAGTTCTTAAACAATTATCCTAATGACATCATTTGATATTAATAAGATTGAGTTTGATACAGGCCGTAATAATAGAGCTAATTTAGGTTTTATTTTACTATCTACAGATTTAGCTTGTGAATTAGATATCTATAAAATGGCACCAGAAGGTGTTGGAGTTAGCTTTACACGATTACATACGGATGATTACACTACCAACGAAACTTTAGCTAAACATATAGATCAGATGGCAGATGCCGCTTCTAGAATTCAGCCAGATATAAAACCAGATGTAATAAGTTACTGCTGCACTTCAGGCTCTATCGTAAATGGTGAAGACAAGGTCTGTGAAGAAATTAATCGAGGAGCACCTTATGCAAAAGCAATAACCTTAGTATCAGGTGTTGTTGCGGCGTTAAAAAAATTAGAGGTAAAAAAACTAGTTATTGGAACACCTTATTTAGATGAAATAAATGTTGTAGAGGAAAAATTTTTTCAAAATAAAGGATTCGATGTTTTAGATATAAAAGGCTTGAATCTTGGTAGTGGAATTGAATTTGGAAAAGTAACACCAGCATATCTAAAGGACTTTGCACTAAGTTTAGACTGCGAAGAGGCTGACGCAATTTTTTTAAGTTGCAGTGGCATTAGAGCATTAGATATTATTGAAGAAGTTGAAGGTTTGACTGGAAAGCCAGTGATAACCAGCAATCAGGGTCAAATGTGGCATGCTCTTAGAACAGCAGGTATTAAAGATAATTTAAAAGGCTTTGGAAAAATTTTTGATCTATAGGTTTGTATGTGTGCAAATTTTATTACTATTGTGATCTCTCGTATAAGCATAATAAAAATTTCTAAATAAAAGCTATTACTTAATATAATCTAATTTTTGTTGAATTATGAATTGTCAGTTAATCTTATTGCAATGATATCTTATATTTCTCTTTTTCTAATATCTTTTTTAGCAGCTACTATCTTGCCATTATCAAGTGAGTTAACCTTAGCTAGTTTATTGAATACAGATAATTATAATTCCTTGATACTAATCGGAGCTGCTAGTTTAGGGAATATCTTAGGCTCCATATTTAATTGGTTATTAGGTTTTTATTTATTAAAATGTATTAACAAAAAATGGTTTCCTTTTAAAGAAGGTCAGATTGATTCTGCCTCTAGACAATTTAATAAATTTGGAGTTTGGTCTTTGCTATTTGCATGGGTGCCAATTATTGGTGATCCATTAACTTTAATAGCTGGGATTTTAAGAGTAAACTTTTTATTATTTTTAATTTTAGTTGCTGTAGGAAAAGTTAGTAGATATTTCATTGTATTTGCTTTGATAAATTAAATTATTTAACATATAATTTTATTAAATTAATGCTTAAGAAGAATCAGTCATGCAAATTGAAGCCTATTTGAAATCTTTTAGTACATACAAATGAAGAAGAAAATTATAATTGGTAGTGTGCTGTTTATTGGACTATCCATGGTTAGTATTCTTATCTGGAAAAACCAAAATCAATCTATCGTAAATCAAACTGTAAATGGGTCTGCAATAGTATCAGTATCAGTTCCAAATGAGTTATCTGTATTAGCCCAACGTGGGGAAGGTATTTTTTTGGCTAAATGTGCTTCATGTCATGGCATAAATGCTGCTGGAAAAACAGAGATAGCACCACCACTAGTGCATAAAATTTATGAGCCATCACACCATGGAAACGAAAGTTTTCAGCGAGCTGTTGCAATGGGAGTACGCGCACATCATTGGCCATTTGGCAATATGCCAAAGGTTGCAGGGGTTACTCGAGCTGAGGTGTCTACTATCATAACCTATGTGCGTGAACTGCAGCGAGCAAATGGCATTGACTAGAGCTATATTTTGTTTATAAAAAATAATTTGGGGCTATAGCTCAGCTGGGAGAGCGCATCGCTGGCAGTGATGAGGTCGTCGGTTCGATCCCGACTAGCTCCACCATAATAGATTAAGTTTAACTTCTATCTAAAAGTAGATAATTTTAATAATTATTATTTTTGCTTATCTGAATAAAAGGCAAAATAAACAGCAATTATAATTACTATTGGAACTACTATGAGCAGTACCAAGGGATCTTCAGTTATGATTTGATGAATATCTGGCATATACTCACATAATAGCACATAATTATTAAAAACATTTTAAAATATTGTATTTATTATCTATAGTTTTTATATGAGCAATTGTCATATTTATGGAAGGTCAAAAGTAGAGACACTTGCTAATCGATCTAAGATAAATAATTTATTTAACAGCATTAAGTCAAGAACATCAGTAATTGATACATACATTTCACATCTAGAATAATATGAAAAACTTTACACACGCCGAATACAATCAAAGAGTTCAAAAAACACTGTTAGTCATGTCAGAAAAAGGCATTGATACACTTCTTGTTGTTGATCCAGCTAATATTTATTATTTGAGTGGCTTTGACGCTTGGTCATTCTATATGCCTCAATGCCTAGTAATAAGTTCTAAATTAAAAGAACCAATTTGTTTTGTTCGACAGATGGATGTTGGTGGAGCTTATATTCAAACTTATTTAGAAAATGAAAGTATTATTCCTTATCCTGAGAAATTAGTGCATGTACCACCTCTACATCCATATGAATATTTAGTGCAAATTATTAAAGATAAAAAATTAGATAAAGGTGTCATTGGTGTTGAAATGGATGCACATTATTTCACCGCAACATGCTATGAGAAGTTAACAAGTGGTCTTATAAATTGTAGATTTACCGATAGTAGATTTCTTGTCAATTGGATAAGATTTATCAAATCAGAAAATGAAATACAGTTTATGCATCAGGCTGCAAGAAATGTTGAAGCAGGTATGCAAGCGGCCATTGATACAATAAATGTGGGCGTTAGACAGTGTGATGCAGCTGCAGCAGTTTATTCTGGTTTAATTAAAGGAGTAGAAGGGTATGGAGGTGATTACCCAAGTATAGCACCAATGTTTCCAACTGGCCAAGGCAGCTCAGCAGCGCATTTAACCTGGAGCAATGAACTTTTCAAAGAAAATGAAGCCACAGTTATTGAAATTTCAGGAGCATACAAAAGATACCACTGTCCAATGGCACGAACTGTATTTCTTGGTAAAAAAGATTCTGAAAAATTAGATGTTATGAATAAAACAATAGAAGCACTTGAAACAGGTAAGGCTGCTATACGTGCGGGTGTTACAGCAGACAGTGTGGCTCAAAAATTTTGGAAGATTTTAGATAAGTATAATATAAAGAAAGATTCAAGATCTGGTTATTCTATTGGTGTGGGCTTTCCACCAGATTGGGGAGAACGTACTGTTAATATTTCAAAGGGCGATCCAACAATATTGCAAGCCAATAGTACCCTTCATATGATTGCGGTAATGCAGATGGGTGATTGGGGTGTTGAGGTAAGTGAAGCTATGCGTGTTACAGACGAAGGCTTTGAATCATTTTGTAATTTTCCAAAAGAGTTAGTTTTTAAAAACTAATTTAATCATACTAAGTTTCTAGGCTTACCCAAATAAAACCTATTAATATTAAGTATCAGTTGGTCTAAAGAAGTTTTTAAAGCTTCCTCAGATGCCCAAGCGGTATGAGGTGTCCAAATAAAATTACTATGTTTAATTATTTGATAATAGGGGTGGTTTTTTTTAGGTGGTTCAGTTGTGGTTACATCAATTCCAGCACCAGCTATTATTTTTTTACGTATAGATGTAACCAAGTCTTGCTCATTAACAATGCCCCCTCGAGCAGTATTAATTATTATTGCAGTTTTCTTCATCAATTTTATCTCTTTAAGTGTTATTAGATTTTCAGTATTTTTATTTAATGGACAGTGCAAGGAAACAATATCTTGTCTTTTTAGAAAGTTTTCTAATTGATTTTTTTTTAATTGTTGTACAGATAAAAATTCTACACTCATTCCAAAAGCATTAGCAAATTTAGCTACCTGCAGGCCGATTGAGCCCTTGCCAATTATACCAATTTTTTTTCCATGTAGATTAAAAACACGACGGTTAACCATTGAAAAGACTTTTTGTTTTTGCCACAGTCCAGAAGAGATATCATTTTCTAAACCTTTGATTTGCCTCAATAAATTAAGTATTAATGCAAACACATGTTCGGCTACTGTAACTGACGCATAATTTCTTAGATTGCATACCTTGATATTATTTTTTCGACAATAGTCTAGGTCTACAGTATTAGTACCAGTTGCAGTTAGAGCGATAAGCTCTAAATTTTTTGCATGTATCAATTCTTTTTTACCAAGATTAACTTTATTATTAACTAATACATGTGCTGTTTTAATGCGAGTAATAACTTGAGTTGAGCTTGTAGTTTTATGATTCTTCCATGTATGTGGAAAATTAATTTTATTAAATTTTAAGTGATTAGGAAAAGTTGCACTATCCAGAAATACTATGCTTTTTTTCATTTTGTTAATCTATTATACCAGCATGAATTAATGAATCTTTAATTTCATCCAAAATCAATGGATCATCAATAGTAGGAGGTAGACTAAAGCTTTCTTTATCTACAATTTTACGAATAATTCCACGCAAAACTTTTCCAGATCTAGTTTTTGGTAGACGCTTTAAAACTAGTGCCTTTTTAAAAGCTGCAACAGGACCAAGTTTTTCTCGAATCATTTTTATGCATTCTGTAGTGATAACCTCATCAGAATTTGTTGTTCCATTTTTTAGAACTACAAAACCTAAGGGCAATTGACCTTTGAGTTTATCGGCAATTCCTACAACCGCACACTCAGCAACATCGGGATGTTCTGACAAAACTTCTTCCATAGCTCCAGTTGACAATCTATGACCAGCAACATTAATAATGTCATCGGTTCGAGACATAATCCATACATCACCATCTGCATCAATATAACCAGCATCATAGGTTTGATAGTAGCCAGGGTAAGTACTCATATAGTTTTCTTCATATCGAGCATCAGCATTCCATAGTGTTGGAAAAGTACCAGGTGGTAGAGGTAATTCGACTACAACATCACCCATTTCGCCAACTTCACATTCAGTGCCGTCACTTTGTAATACTTTAACATTATAACCAGGCACAGGCTTGCCAGCAGACCCATACTTAGTTGGAAATAAACCGAGTCCTGCACAGTTTGCAGTAATTGCCCAACTAGTTTCTGTTTGCCACCAATGGTCAATAACAGGTTTATGCAACAAATCTTCAGCCCATTTAATAGTATCTGGATCAGCACGCTCACCCGCAAGAAACAAGGATTCAAAATTTGAAAGATCATGTTTTTTAAAGAATTTTCCTTCAGGGTCTTCTTTTTTAATTGCTCTAAATGCTGTTGGTGCTGTAAATAACGTTTTAACTTTGTATTCTGAAATTATTCTCCAGAATTCTCCAGCATCTGGCGTGCCAACTGGCTTGCCTTCAAATAAAACTGTTGTACAACCATGAAAGAGTGGAGCATAAACAATATAAGAATGTCCAACTATCCAGCCAATGTCACTTGCAGACCACCACACATCACCAGGGTCAATATTATAAACATTTTTCATAGTCCACTTTAGTGCAACAATATGACCACCTATATCTCTTACTATGCCTTTCGGCGTTCCAGTAGTTCCAGATGTATACAGTATATAAGCTGGGTCATTTGCATCCATTACTTCACATTCAGCAGGATCAATATTTTTTATAAAATCATTCCAATCAAGTTGGTTATTTTCTAAAACTATTTTCTTTTGTTCGCGTTGAAAAAAAATTGATGCACTGGGTTTGTGTTTAGCAATTTTTATAGCTTCATTTATTAGTGGTTGATACTCAACTATACGTCCAGGCTCAATTCCACACGAAGCAGTAAGTATTAATTTTGCCTCTGAATCATCAATACGATTAGCAAGTTCAGCTGCAGCAAATCCACCAAATACTACTGAGTGCACAGCCCCAATTCTTGCACAAGCGAGCATTGCCATCACAGCCTCTGGAATCATAGGCATATAAATAATTACGCGATCACCTTTTAATACACCTTGTTGTTTTAGAGCCCCAGCTATTACAGCAACACGATCTCTCAGTATTGAATATGTAAAAGTCTCTTTGGAATTAGTTATTGGACTATCGTAAATTAAAGCAAGACGCTCACCATTACCTTCATCTACATGCCTATCTAAAGCATTGTAGCAGGTGTTAATTTTTCCATTTTTATACCAACGATAAAAAGGAGGTTTATCCGTATGCAATACTTTGTCATAAGGCTCGTACCAAATAACATCTTTTGCTACTTCATTCCAAAAAACCTCTTTATTTTCAATTGATTGATTAAATATTTCTGAATACCTGCTCATAATTTTATCAATAAAACCATAGGCTTATCATATAGGCAAATAAAATAATCTGTAAATATAATTAACCATTTATTATTAAGATTTTTTAATAAAAATAACTATTAATTGCTTGTATTAACTTCTTAATAGGATCAGAATTATAACATAATTTACTGGGGAGTAATATAAATGACACAAATAAATATAAGCACTTCTTTGGATACAAAGCATCTTGACGTTGCCTATCCTTTCAAAGCAAAATATGGAAACTATATCAATGGAGATTTTGTTGAACCATTATCTGGGCAATATTTTGAAAACTGTTCGCCTATAACTGGCGAAGTTATCTGTGAAATTGCTAGATCAAATGCAGAAGATGTTAATGCTGCTATTGAAGCTGGTCACGCAGCGTTTCCAGCCTGGGGCAAAACTTCTTTAGCCGAACGAGCAAATATTCTTAATAAAATTGCTGATGTAATGGAAGCCAATATCAACTTATTAGCAACTGCGGAAACTATTGATAATGGAAAACCAATCAGAGAAACTATTAATGCAGATATGGCGCTTGCAATAGATCATTTTAGATATTTTGCAGGTTGTATTAGAGCAGAAGAAGGGTCAATTGCTGAAATTGATTCCAATACTTATGCCTATCACTTTAAAGAGCCTCTAGGTGTAGTTGGACAAATTATTCCGTGGAATTTTCCAATACTTATGGCGACCTGGAAAGTTGCACCTGCTTTAGCTGCCGGTAACTGTGTTGTTTTAAAACCTGCGGAGCAAACACCTGCTTCTATTATGGTGCTTATGGAACTTATTGGACACCTCTTACCAGCTGGAGTGCTTAATATTGTAAGTGGATACGGCCTTGAGGCTGGAAAACCTCTAGCATCATCACCTAGGATTGCAAAGATTGCATTTACGGGTGAGACAACAACTGGGCGTTTAATAATGCAGTATGCATCACAAAACCTAATTCCTGTTACACTAGAACTAGGTGGAAAATCGCCTAATGTTTTCTTTGAGGATGTGATGCGAGAAGATGATGCCTACTTTGATAAGTGTCTAGAAGGCTTTACAATGTTTGCTCTAAACCAAGGAGAGGTATGCACTTGTCCTAGTAGAGCATTGATTCAAGAGTCTATTTATGATGCTTTTATGGAAAAAGCTTTGAAGCGTGTTGCCGCAATTAAACAAGGTAATTCTTTGCAGATGGATACCATGCTTGGAGCACAAGCTTCAACTGAACAGATGGAAAAAATCTCTTCTTACTTACAACTTGGTAAAGATGAAGGTGCAGAAGTACTAGCGGGTGGTAATGTTGCCAAATTAAATAGTGGCTTAGAGAATGGTTACTATATTGAACCGACAGTCTTTAAGGGTAATAATAAAATGCGAATTTTCCAGGAAGAAATTTTTGGCCCTGTAGTTTCAGTAACTACTTTTAAAGATGAGGCTGAGGCACTTGAGATAGCAAATGATACCTTGTATGGATTAGGTGCTGGTGTTTGGTCAAGAGATGCTAACTTAGCATTTCGAATGGGAAGAGGCATCCAAGCGGGACGTGTATGGACTAACTGTTACCATGCCTACCCAGCGCATGCAGCTTTTGGGGGATATAAACAATCAGGTATTGGCAGAGAAAATCATAAAATGATGCTTGATCACTATAGACAAACTAAGAATTTATTAGTTTCCTACGATCCTAATAAGCTTGGCTTCTTTTAAAATCTAATAATTTGGCCTCTCATTAGTTATGAGGAGCCTTTTAATAATTATTTTTTAAGGAAATAAATGACCGAAAAGCACATTATGCAAGTAAGCGCTACCGATGCTGCGCTTGATTTGATCAAAGATCTTCAAAAAAAATATGGTGATGCATTAATTTTTCATCAATCAGGCGGCTGTTGTGATGGTAGTGCGCCTATGTGCTATGAGGCTAAAGATTTCTATTTGGGAGATCAAGATATTCAGCTCGGCGAGATTGGAGGAATTCCATTTTATATGAATAAAGATCAGTATGAGAGATGGAGAAATACAGACCTCATTATAGATTCAGTATCAGGTATTGGAGGAATGTTCTCTTTAGACAACGGAACCGGTAGAAGATTTCTAACGCGTTCAAGTGTTTGTGCTGTTTAATCATAGTCTTTTCCTTTAGTAAAAAAAATACAATATTTCTAGAGAATCTATTAACTTTTGTGTATTATAGGCAAAATTTCAAAACCAGGATTTTCTATGGGTATTCATCACGATTATAAGTCAAAAAGAGGCGAAAGAGCCATGGCTAAACAGGAAAAGCGCGAATCTAAATTTTCGGATAAAGCTGATAAAAAAGAAGAAGAAAAATTAGTTAAAGAACTAAAGAAGGCTGGTCTTAGTCCAGAAGACATTAAACAATTCTTAATTGGCCGTGCAAAAGGGTAACAAAAAAACAGAAGAAGAAAGAAAAGAAAAACTATCTTCAGCTTTAAGAGCTAATTTACAAAAGCGAAAAATTTTTCAAAAAAAAATTAACAACAAGGATAAAAATTTATGACAATAATGTCTGATAACTGGATTACAAAGATGGCGCATGAGCACGACATGATCTCACCTTTTGTAGATGGTCAAAAAAAAGATGGAAAAATTTCATATGGCGTATCATCCTATGGTTATGATGCCCGAGTATCTAGTGAATTTAAAGTATTTACCAATGTTGACTCTGTAATAGTTGATCCTAAAAATTTCAACGAGAAAAGTTTTGTCGATCGTTCTGGTGATGAATGTATTATCCCGCCAAATTCATTTGCATTAGCCCGCACTGTAGAATATTTCAAAATTCCTAAAGATGTTTTAGTCATTTGCCTTGGTAAATCTACATATGCACGTTGTGGAATTATTGTTAATGTTACCCCCCTTGAACCTGAGTGGGAAGGCCATGTAACCTTAGAGTTTTCAAACACAACTCCACTGCCAGCAAAGATATATGCGAACGAAGGCGCATGTCAGTTTTTATTTTACAAAGGCGAAGCCCCACCAGCTGTTACATATAAAGACCGCAAAGGAAAGTATATGAATCAAGAAGGTGTTACACTTCCAAAACTTTAAGATATTTAAATGCAAAAAATAGTTATAGTTGGAGGAGAACCTCTTCAAGGAACTATTTCTATAAGTGGGTCAAAAAATGCAGCTCTACCATTAATGGCAGCAAGTATTTTAACCGATGAATCTATTGCACTAAAAAACACTCCTAATCTTGCTGATATTCACACTATGGGCAGCGTCCTTGATTCACTTGGAGTTAATTTTGACAAAGCAGATTTAGTCAGCAAGAATGAAATCAAGTTAACCTATGCAGATAGTAGTAAAGCTTTAGCGGAATATGATCTAGTAAGAAAAATGCGTGCAAGTATCTTGGTTTTAGGACCCTTGCTGGCAAGAAAAAGAGAAGCTACAGTATCATTGCCAGGTGGCTGTGCTATTGGTGCACGCCCAATTAACATCCATGTTGACGCCTTAACTCAGCTTGGTGGAGAGTTCAACTTAGAAAAAGGCTATATTAAATGTGAGGCAAAATCTGGATTAAGAGGTGCTAAAATTAATCTTCCTATGATTTCAGTTGGGGCGACAGAAAATATTATTATGGCAGCTACTTTAGCAAAAGGTGAAACAGAAATTAATAATATTGCCACTGAACCTGAAATTATGGATCTTATAGACTGCCTAAAATCTATGGGTGCAATTATAGAAGTACAAGATAATCGGAGAGTGCTTATTCAAGGTGTCGATAAATTACATGGAACCACGCACACTGTAATACCAGATCGAATTGAAGCTGGTACATATATAATTGCAGGAGCAATTACAAAAGGTGAGCTAGAAGTTACTAATCTTAATTTGGAGCACATTGATAATATGATTTCAGTCTTTAAAAACATAGGTGTTAATATATTAAAAGAAAATAATACAGTGCGCGTTAAAGAATCGAGTCTCATTAATAATATTGATCTTGATACGAAAGAATTTCCTGGGTTTCCTACAGATATGCAAGCCCAAATTATGGTATTGTTGTCATTGGCAGGTAAGCCTTCAACAGTACGAGAGAATATATTTGAGAATAGATTCATGCATGTTCCAGAATTAAATCGTATGGGTGCAAATATTGATACTGATGGCTCTAAAGCAACAATTAATCCATGCAATGGGTTTTCTGGTGCTCAAGTTATGGCGACTGACCTAAGAGCTTCTGTAAGTTTGGTTCTAGCCAGCCTTATAGCAACAGGTGAAACTACCATAAATAGAGTTTACCATCTAGATAGAGGCTATGAAAGATTAGAAGATAAACTTGCTTCCTGTGGTGCCAACATTCAAAGAATACAGTAACATAGTTCAATGCGATTAAATGCTATTGATACTGATGAACTAAAAATAATTTCAACAGTACTTAAAGATGGGTTGATTGAAGTTAGTGATGTCAAATATTTGCCTTCAGTCAGATCTTTTGTAGCTATGATAACTAGATTCATGTGGGAAGAGCAGGCCATCAATAATGTTAATTTGAGAACTAAAGCAGTATTATTTTTTGAAGATGTCTTAACGGTAACTTCAAAAAATATTGATCAAAGTGATAAAAAGAATGTTATTGAGCTCTTAGATTTTAATTATTACACCAATAATAACAAAAACCTTGAAATTGAATTGCTTTTTAAAAATGATGCCACTATAAAAATTGAAGCAGAGCTTGTAAAATGCAAGTTAGATGATCGTGGCGAACCATGGCCAGAAAATAAAGTGCAACCAAAAGAAAAATAGTAATGAAAAGATTAGTAAGTACAGACTTAGATTTTGATGCTCAATTGGATGAATTAGTTTCACATAGTCGAGAAGTTTCTTCTGACATAGGTGACACTGTTGCAGAAATAATTAGTGATATTAAAAGCAATGGTAATAAATCACTCTTAGAATTAACCAATAAGTTTGATAACAATCAATTAACAATTAATAATCTATTAGTTTCAGATGCGGAAATAGAAATTGCTGAGAAATCTATATCTGTAGACCTTAAAGAAGCAATACAGTTATCTTATGATCGAGTTACTGCATATCACTTAAAGCAGATTCCAGAAGACTTAATTTATAAAGATCAACTGGGTATTGAATTAGGTTTTATTTGGAATCCAATTGAATCAGTAGGTATTTATGTGCCAGGAGGCACAGCAAGCTATCCAAGCTCAGTAATAATGAATGCCGTGCCAGCTAAGGTCGCAGGTGTTGAAAATATAGTTATGACTACCCCAGCAAATAACGGCAAGATAAATCCTTTAGTGCTATATGCAGCAAAGATTGCAGGTGTAGATAAGATTTATAAAGTGGGTGGAGCTCAAGCAATTGCAGCACTTGCCTATGGCACAGCTACAATTAATTCAGTCGATAAAATTGTAGGACCAGGAAATGCTTATGTTGCTGAAGCTAAAAAGATTGTATTTGGTGATGTTGGCATAGATATGGTTGCAGGCCCTTCTGAAATATTGGTTATTGCTGATGCAGGAAAAGATCCTAAAATTATAGCAGCCGATCTAATCTCACAGGCTGAGCATGATATCAGTGCCCAAAGTATATTTATAACAAACGATATATCTTTATCTCAAAGTGTAGAAAATGAAGTGGCGGAGCAACTTGTCAGTCTTCCTAGAACAGAAATTGCAACACAAAGTTGGACAGACAATGGTGCTATTATTCTTGTTGAAAACATTGATGAAGCAATCAGAATATCTAATAAACTTGCACCAGAACACTTAGAGTTAATGGTTGATAATGCGAAGACTCACCTCAAAAATGTAAAGAATGCAGGGGCTGTATTCTTGGGTGTAAACACGCCAGAAGCCATAGGAGATTATATTGCCGGCCCTAGTCATGTATTGCCTACCTCAAAGTCAGCTAGATATTCTTCTGGACTATCTGTGTTTGATTTTCTAAAAAGAACTTCAATTGTAGAGTGTTCATTTGACAATTTAAATAAAATTGGATTTGCAGCAAAAGATATTGCTGTTAATGAAGGACTTGACGGACACGCAAGATCAATAGATTATAGGCTTAAGAAAAAATAATATATGTCAAAAGAAGAGATTTTAGAATTTAAAGGAAAAGTTTCAGATATTCTACCTAATGCAATGTTTAAAGTTGAATTAGAGAATGGACATACTGTACTTGCTCATACAGCGGGGAGAATGAGAAAAAATAGAATCCGTGTATTAGCAGGAGATGAAGTTTTAGTTCAAGTTACTCCATATGACCTAACTAAAGGTCGAATTACATTCAGATACAAATAATCAATAGAGAATTATATTGCATTTTATTCTTGGCAGCGCATCACCTAGACGACAAGAACTGTTAAAAAGTATTGGTGTCGTCCCAGATAATATCATTGCCCCAGACATTGATGAAGCTATATTAAAAAACGAGCTACCAGTAAGGTGTGCTGAACGATTAGCTAAAGAGAAAGCTACTAAAGTTTTAGAGATGTATCCAGAAGCGACAGTTTTAACTGCTGATACAGTAGTATTTTGTGGAAGACGTGTCATTGATAAAACAGATAATATAGACACAGCAAAAAAATATTTAGAATTACTTTCTGGAAGAAGACATAGGGTAGTAACTTCAGTTTTTATAACTAATAATTTAAAGAATATTTCTAAATCAGTTCAAACAATAGTTAATTTTAAGAGCTTAAATAAATTAGAAATTGAAACTTATTTAGAAAGCAATGAGTGGGTAAATGTTGCGGGTGCCTATAAAATTCAAGGTCAGGCAGCTGCATTCATTAAATCTATTAATGGATCCTATACAAATGTCGTGGGATTGCCTCTATACGAGGCTAAAAATATGCTTTCATCTATTGGTTATTTAGATTAAAACATTAATTCTGGTTTCAAAAATCAGGGCTCGATAGCTCAGTTGGTAGAGCATAGGACTGAAAATCCTTGTGTCGGTGGTTCAAGTCCACCTCGAGCCACCACTATACAGTTAGAGATATTTTTATTAGATAATTTGTTAAGAATTTTGAGGCTTTATCTAGTCCATATGATCTAAAGGAATATCAAAATATTGCAGAATTAAAAGTTTAATATTATATTCAAGCAATGGATAAAGTTAAATTCAAAACAATGCAAGATGGTGACAAGGAAGATTATGATCTTCTTAATACCTATGAAGAAAAATTTGCAAAAGACTTGCCAGACAGGATTTTAAATTTTTTAAAAACCTTAGATGGATCTTTAGATGGCTATCAAATAACTAGGTTAGAACATAGTTTGCAGACTGCAACGCGCGCAACAAAAGATGGTGCAAATGAAGAGATGGTAGTGGCGGCTCTGATGCATGATATTGGCGATGGATTAGCAACTTTTAATCACAGTCAGTTTGCTGCATCAGTATTAAGGCCATATGTTTCAGAAAAAATTTATTGGATAATTAAGCATCATGGATTATTCCAAACTTATTATTATAACCATCATTTAGGCAAAGATCGGAATGTGCGAGAGACTTACAAAGACTCACCTTATTACCAAGATACTATTAATTTTTGTGAGAAATGGGACCAAGTATCATTTGATCCAAATTATGAAAATTATACGTTAGAATATTTTGAGCCAATGGTTAGAAGAGTATTTTCTAAGGCAATTAATAATCTAGGTTAATTTTTTTACAATAATGTTTCCAATAGAATAGCCTGCACCAAAAGAACATATTATTGCTAAATCATCTTTTTTAAGATTATTATTATGCTTATGAAAAGCAATAATAGATCCTGCTGAACTTGTATTTGCATACTCATCTAATACTATTGGTGCATATTCTTTTGAAGCTTCATGCCCCAGAACATACTTACTTATAAGCCTGTTCATATTTTCATTAGCTTGATGAAGATACATTGCTTTAATATCAGGAATTTCAATATTACTTGATGCAAGGTGATCCTTAATAAGAGAGGCAACTTTTGGAACCACCTCCTTAAATACTTGCCTACCATTCTGGTGAAATAATTTATCTGATTTGCCAACTCCTTCAGGAGAAGAGTTGTTTAAAAAACCATAGTTATTTCTAATATTGTTTGAGAACTGAGTATAAAGCTTTGTTCCCAGAATTTCATATGCATTAGAACTTTTTGGCTGATCTTTTAATTCTTCTATTATAACAGCAGTAGCTACATCACCAAAAATAAAGTGACAATCACGGTCTTTAAAATTTAAATGCCCACTGCAAATTTCTGGATTAACCATTAGAGCAGATCTTATTGAGCCACTTTTAATCATATCATGAATTGTTTGTATTCCAAAAGTTGCAGATGAGCAGGCAACATTCATATCAAACGCAAAACCATTAATATTTAATGCACTCTGAATCTCAATAGCTATTGCAGGATAAGATCTTTCAAGGTTGGAGCATGCAACAATAACAGCATCAATTTCCTCTATATCAATTTGAGAATTTTTTATAGCCTCTTTAGCAGCAGCAACTCCCATTTCTGCAAGGTTAGATAATTCATCCTCATTACGTTCACGCAATCTAGGACGCATAAATGCTGTATCTAATATACCAGATTTATTTTGTACATACCTTGCTTTTACGCCAGAAGCTTTTTCTATAAATTCTGAACTAGATTTTTGTAATTCAATTATTTTACCTGAATTAATTTTTCCTTTATTTTTATAATTAAATTCATCAACATATTTGTTAAACGATTCCACCAATTCATCATTAGTAAGAACTTCACTAGGGGTAAAAAGACCAGTACCTGAAATTTGAATTCTTGTCATTGTGTATGACTATACTATGAAAAAAATGAGAATAATTGAATAAAAATAAAACAAAAGTAAAAAACCGACCTTATAAAAATATAAAGTCGGTTTTTATGAAATTATATTCCAGGAATATAAGGAACACCATCACCTTTGATGGTTTCGTTTATACCTTGCAAAGTAGTGCAGGCTGTAATCATGAAACTTATAGCTAGTACAGTTAATGTAACTCTCATAGTTTTATCTCCATATAAATAATTATTATGCATACTATAAGTAATCTTGTGTTTAATACAATTTATTTATAAACTAAATTCCTGGTATTAATGGAATATTAATGCAGCTGACTGTAGGCAGTGTCAATAAAGCTATTATTATAGTTTTCATCATGCCCTTATTATAAGTATATATAATCAAATTAATATTAATTAAATATTAAGATCAAAATGTCATATTTCATTTATATAATTGGAAGTCACAATAAGTCAAAATTTACTACTTATGTAGGCTGGACAAACAATATTGATGAAAGATTAAAAAAACATAATTCAAGTCAGGGCGCAAAAAGCACGAGGGGTAGGCAGTGGGAATTAATTTATTATGAGGAGCTTGATTCAAAGTCAGAAGCTTTAAAAAGAGAGTATGAAATTAAGAATGATAGAAAATATAGAAACTATATTAAGGCTGAGTACCTAAAGATTCACCCATAGCCACTACGATCATTTTTTCTTAATCCATAAGGCCCAGCAATAAATATGGTTAAAGCCTTTTTTCCTGGCTCAAGATCAATTCTATGAAGCTGGTCAGCAGATCTGTAACCAAAATAACCTGCGGCTCGCCATCGTTTGCTCTCTGAGCCTTCTAAAGTTTCCCAGTAACCACCCATTAAAATAATTGTAATAAATGGGAACGGATGATTATGCAGTCCTTTTCCGTGATCATCATTTATTATATGATTGATTATAATATTGAATGGAAACCATTTTGGTCTCCTTCTAAAAAATGGATAATATCTAATAGTCCAAGGTTTTGCTAAGTGGAATTCAGGGTGAGAGGCGCCACGATCCATTACGGTCCTCCTTCTTCCTAATTTTTCTAGTATATTTAATACATTCATGTTAACTCGAAATACTATATTATTAATAAATATTATATATAAATAGCGCCCGTGGCTCAACTGGATAGAGCATCAGATTTCGAATCTGAGGGTTGCAAGTTCGAGTCTTGCCGGGCGCACCAGAAATAAGGAATATTATGAATTTTTTTAAGCCTTTTGGACCAACTATTAGCAAGACGACACTGAGTAAAAATATTATTAAAAATATTAACGGTTATTGTGATGATGTTATTACCAGTAAATCAAAAAGTAAAAAATTAGACCATTCCAAGAAATTAATAGGGAATGTAGAGCAGCAATTTTTAATTACTAAATCTGTTTTTAAAAAAAATATAGAAAAACAGATTTTAGCTTCTATCAAGGAATATTATTTAAAAGTACCTGGAGTTAAAGTAAAAAAAATTACCATTGATTCGGCCTGGGTAGTTTGTCAGTATGCGGGAGATTTTAATCCACCTCATATTCATCGAGGCAATATTAGTGGAGTGGGTTATCTTAAAATCCCCAATTCAATAAAAAATGGAAATGAAAAAGGACTCGCAGGACAAATCTCATTTATGGATGGCAGAGTATCTATGCCACGAAATAGTCCTCCATTAGTAAGTCATAGACAGACATTTAAACCAAAAGTAGGAGATTTATTTATTTTTCCATCTTTTTTAATGCATGACGTACATCCATTTAGAGGTGATGGTGAACGTAGAAGTTTCTCTTTTAATGCTTTTGTGGATGCTTAAGTAATTTTTCTATTATTTTTTTCCCAATTCTACCTTTGCGAATTATTTTAACTTTATCATTTTCTAGACTAACAATAGTAGATTCATTTCCCTCAATTTTATGCATACTAGTAAGAGCATAAGATAGATTTTTTTTACCTAGTATTTCTAATTTATCAATATTTTTTTGTATCTTTCCCCCATGAACATTAGCACTAGTACTAGCAAGTGGAATGTTTATTTCTTTTAAAAGAGTTAATAAAGCTTTATGTTTAGGAATTCTAATGCCTACAGTTGCCAAAAGATTATGACCATAAAATATTTTTTTATTCTTTTTCTTCACTACCAGAGTTAGATCTCCAGGCCAGAAAGCTTTTGCAATTAATTCTTCTCGTTTAGAGAAATAACCAATTTTTTTAGCATCAGCTAAGGAAGCGACAAATATTATTAATGGGAGTTTTTTAGGCCTAGATTTTATCTGAAAAATTTTATTTACTGCTTTTTCATTATACGCATTTGCTACTAATCCATAAACAGTATCAGTTGGGACAGCAATTACCTCTCCATTTACTAGACTTTCTTTAAGTAATTCAATATTATTTTTAGAATATTTAATAATTTTATTATGCATATTTATGACTGTTACTAAAGTATTTTACCACACAGATTTTGAAAATCATATTCCCACTTTAAATAATCCTGAGTGTTCTAAAAGAGTAGAGAATATAATAGATTTAATTAATAAAGAAAATTTAACTAATTTATCAATAATTGAGCCAAATAAAATTAATAAAGAATTAATATATGCAGCTCACGATACCAATTTTGTTAAAGATACACTAAATAAATTTCCTCAAAATGATGATATTATCTACCTTGATCAAGAAACTCCTGTTTCCAAAGGCTCGCTAGATGCGACATTAAGAGCTGCTGGAGCAGGCATTGATGCCATTGATTTAATTTTAAATAAAGAGTGTAGGAATGCATTTTGTATTGTACGTCCGCCAGGGCATCATGCATGTATTGATCGATCAATGGGCTTTTGTGTATTTAACAATGTAGCAATAGCAACTTACTATTTAATTAATAGATATAGATTTTCAAATATTGCTATTATTGACTTTGATGTGCATCACGGCAATGGAACACAAGATATATTTTATGAAAATAAAAATGTGAGTTATTATTCAACACATCAATACCCACTTTACCCAGGTACTGGAGATGTTAATGAAGTAGGTATTAATAATATTTTTAATGTTCCACTTGAAGCAGGAACTAAATCAGCTGTTTATCAAGATTTATTTGATGAAAAAATAATTAAACAATTAATAATTCAGAAACCAGATTTTATAATTATTTCTGCTGGTTTTGATGCCCATAAAGATGATCCGCTAGCTAATATTAATTTATCAGAAAACGATTTTTCAATAATCACCAAAAAGCTTATGAATATTGCTAAAGAATTTTGCGATGGAAAAATACTATCTATGCTTGAAGGTGGTTATGATATAAATGCCTTAGAACGTTCTATGTTAGCACATATAAAAACTTTACAGGAATAGAATCATGAAAAAGAAAACTATTAAAGATTCTTATGGCAAACTAGTTGAAGTAAAATCTTTTGATGAATATTGGGATGAGTTTCATAGAATAGAAAGTCTTTCTATGAAAGAATCAATACGCCAAAAAAGAGAGAGACAATCTAAGTTTGAAAATAAAAAATAATAGTTACTTAATTGCTTGTACAGTTTGCCAAGCCATTTGAGCAAGAATAGGTACAAATGCTCCGTATTGTTTAGCTTGATCACTCGACGCAGTCCCATCTCTAACACGCCCAGCAATTCCTTGTGTAATCCCAGCTAATCTAAACATGTTATAAGCCAAGAAGAAATCCCAATCTTGAATTTCATTTCTATTAGTCTTCTTATAATATGCTTGAGCATACTCATCCTCATTGGGAATATTCAATTCTTTCAAATTTGCACCAAGTATTCCAATTCCTTGTATTGCTAACGGCATTCTCCAAGACATCATGTGGTAAGTAAAATCAGCAATTGGATGGCCTAATGTAGACAATTCCCAGTCCAATATAGCTATAACTTCATTAGAATTTTTATCAAAAACCATATTATCTAGCCGAAAGTCACCGTGAACAATAGATGTTTCTTCACCAGATGGAATATTTTCTGGAAGCCATTGAATTAAATTATCCATTTCAGGAATGAGCGTAGTTTCTGAATCTTTGTACTGCTTTGACCATCTAGTTATTTGTCTAGCCATATAGTTTTCATATTTTCCATAATCACTAAGCCCTATACTTTTAAAATCAGCATTATGTAACTTTGCTATAGTATCATTCATAGACCAATAGATTTTACTTCTTTCTTCTGAAGAGCATTTAGCTAAAGTTAGATCCCAAAATATATTTCCATCAACATGATCCATTAGAAAAAAGGGTGTTCCCACAACATTTAAATCTTCACATAGATCATAGGTTTTAGGAACGGGCACATCTGTTTGATTTAAAGCTGTCATAACTTTATATTCACGATCAACAGCATGTGCGGATGCAAGAAGTTTTCCAGGAGGCTTTCTTCTTAGTACAAAGTTTTTTAAATTTGTTTGAATTAAGTATGTGGGATTTGATTGGCCACCTTTAAACTGTTTTACATCTAGAAGACTGGTATCATTACCTAATAAATTTTTTAAATATTTTTCTAGGGGCTCATGATCAAGTAAAAGTTTTGGATCAACATCTTTGGTGCCACTAAACTGAGAGGTTCTATCCATTATTTATTGCTCTCCATCCTATATCTTTTCTATACGTGCTTTCAGGCCAATCAATCTTATCTATAGCAGAGTAAATATCATTTAAAGCAGACTTCAAATCATTTCCACTTCCAGAAATAGAAAGGACTCTCCCACCATTAGCAAGTATTTTTTCATCCTTTAGCTCAGTACCAGCATGAAATATTTTAATACCTCCTTCATTTTCTGCTAATTCTAAATTTTTAATTTCAGTGCCTTTTTTATATTCATTTGGATAGCCAATACTTGCCATGACAACTGTTGCAGCATGATTATTAGCCCAATCGGCCTTTATCTCATTTATATTACCATTGATGGTTCCCAACATAAGTTCAACAATATCTGATTTAAGTCTTAACATAAGAACTTGGCACTCAGGATCACCAAAACGAACATTATATTCAACTAATTTTGCCTTGTTATCTTTAATCATTACGCCGGCATACAAAATTCCTTGATAGGGGGTTCCAAGATCTCGCATAGCCTTTAAAGTTGGCTCAATCATTTCTTGATTAACTTGTGTTTGTATTTCTTTAGTAAAGACTGGTGCAGGTGAATATGCACCCATACCTCCAGTATTTGGTCCAGTATCTCCGTCACCAATTCTTTTATGGTCTTGTGCACTTGAAAGAGGAACATAATTAGTGCCGTCAGTAAATATAAAATAACTTGCTTCTTCCCCATCCATAAATTCTTCTATTACTAATTCACAGCCTGACCCAAATTTATTATTAAAAATATCTTCAATTGCAATAAGCCCATCATCAAGTGAAGTAGCAATAGTCACTCCTTTTCCAGCAGCTAAGCCACTAGCTTTTATAACCACTGGCAATGAATGGCTTTTTAAATAATCTTCAGCTAATTTTTTTTCTGTAAAACTTTTATATGTGGCAGTAGGTATATTGTACTGTGAGCAAATATCTTTCATAAATATTTTTGATCCTTCTAGACCTGCTGGAATTTTTTTAGGACCAAATGCTTTAATATTTTTACTATTAAGAAAATCAACTACCCCATTTACTAGAGGAACCTCAGGGCCAACTACAACTAAATCAATTTTTTTTGTTATACAAAAGTTATGTAAAATATCAAAATTATTAATATCAATATTATGTGCTTCAGCTATTTGTGATATGCCATAGTTACCTGGGGCACAAAACAACCTAGATAATTGCTTGCTTTTGGCTATGGAAAAACACAAAGCATGCTCTCTAGCGCCATTTCCTAAAACTAAGATATTCATAATATTATTTTTAGACTAATTAGTATGATAATATATATTAGTTTATATTAAAAATGACCAAAGAAAATATCCCAGAGTATTCAGTTACAGAATTATCAACAGCACTCAAGAGCACAATTGAGGAACAGTTTGGATATGTTAGAATTAAGGGAGAGTTATCAGGAATTAATAACCATTCATCAGGTCATATATACCTTACTTTAAAAGATGAAAATGCTGTTATTAATGGAATTATCTGGAGAAGCAGCGTTGCAAAGATTAAAATTCGACCTGAAGAAGGCTTAGAAGTTATTTGTTCTGGAAAAATTAGTACTGGCTATAATCCGGGGCGATTTGCTGGAAGATCAAACTATCAGATAACCATAGATAGTATGAAGCCAGCTGGTGTTGGTGCTCTCATGGCTGTGCTGGAAGAAAGAAAGAAAAAATTAAATGAAGAAGGCTTGTTTGATGAACGGCATAAGAAAAGTATCCCATTATACCCTAAGGTAATTGGTGTAATTACCTCTCCCACTGGGGCGGTGCTTCAAGATATCAAACATAGAATTTCTGAGAGATTTCCATGTAATGTTTTGTTGTGGCCTGTTCCGGTTCAAGGTAACGATGCTGCAGATCTTATTGTTAGTGCAATAGAGGGATTTAATAATTTAGACAGTAATTCAAATATACCAACGCCAGATATCATAATTCTTGCCAGAGGCGGTGGTAGCATTGAAGACTTATGGTGTTTTAATGAAGAAAGTATCGTTCGTGCAGTTTCTAATAGTAGAATTCCATTAATTTCAGCAGTAGGACACGAAACTGATACAACATTAGTTGACTTTGCTTCAGATCGAAGAGCTCCAACGCCTACAGCTGCAGCAGAGATTGCAACACCGTCAAAAGAAGCCCTGCTATCTGAGCTATTTGAAAGTGAGAATAGAATAAATGCCAGTATTAATAGCTGTATCAATATAGCCAAAGAAAGAGTTGTTAATGTACAAAAATTATTTCCTAGCTATGAGTATTTATTTAGCACCAAGACAAATGACCTAAATAGTTTAGCCCATAGACTACCAGGAGCACTAAAATTATATATTCAAAAAGAAATGACTAATTATAAAAATATTGGATCAAAATTAAGCCTTAATACCTTAAAAGAAAAAATTAAAAATAGTCAAAGCAACTTATTGATTAGCACTAAGCAGCTGGTAAAAGTTAACAAGAATAATTTTAATAACTTGTCAAATAGATTAAATTCAACAAATAAACTTCTAGAAAGCTTAAGTTATAAATCAGTTATAAAAAGAGGTTTTTCTGTAGCACGTAACAGTTCTAATAAGATAATAAGTGAAAAAACCGATATAATCGAAGATAATAGAATAAATATAGAAACTAAGTTTGGAATAATTCAAACAGAGGTAAAAAAATGAATACTAGCAAAGGAGTGTTAGCTGAAATTATGCTTGAACATGGTAATTTTAATTTTGTAAAAAATGGTGATCATGTGCTTTGTTCAATAACTCAAAAAATAATTCCAATTGAAGAATTAAAGTATTGGAATGTTGACTTACAGGAAGTGTATGCGTCGCCTGAAGTGGCCCTAAAGAGATTCAAAGAACTAAATGAAGTTTAAATTAGCAATTATATTCATTATTATTTTTTTTACTAAAAATAGTCTCAGTCAAGTTTTACCAGAAACTACATTACAAGGTAGTTTAATTGTTGGGCAGCTGTCTCAAGGTGATCAAATAACATTAAATGGCAATAAATTAAAGCTTAGTAAAAATAAGTATTTTGTATTCGCAGTTGGAAGAGATGAGCTTGGTCCATTAAATATTGCCATATTTGAGAACAAGAAATTATTATCACTGAATCAAATAAAAATTATTACAAGAGAGTATGATATTCAGAAAATAAATGGTTTGCCAGAAAAAATGGTTACACCAGATGAAGAAATACTTAAAAAAATTATTGCAGACAATAAAATTATATCTAAGGCTAAACTGCTTGATCTAGACAATGTTTTTTTTAAGAAAAAATTTCTTATACCTACGAATGGAGTAATTTCTGGAGTATTTGGAAGCCAAAGAATTTTGAATGAGAAACCAAAGAGTCCACATAGGGGGCTAGATATAGCCGCACCAAAAGGTGAGCTTGTTTATGCTACTAATGATGGAATAATAACATTAGCTGAAGATAATCTGTATTATACTGGTGGCACCATTATAATTGACCATGGTCACGGTGTTAAATCTATTTATGCGCATCTGTCTGCTGTAGATGTGGTAAATCAGCAGCGGATAAAAAAAGGAGAAATGATTGGTAAAGTTGGCTCAACAGGAAGATCTACTGGACCACATTTACATTGGGGAGTCATGTGGTTTAATGAATACGTTGATCCGCAGCTTTTAATTAGTCAATAAGTTTAACTTTGCCAATTCTATTCAATGATAAGCTTCCAATTTGTGGTTTATATTTGGATGGCCATAAAAAATATATAGTTAATAGCAATAATGTTGATACAAAGATTAATAATAAATAGATGAAAAATTTTATAATTATTTTAATCATTATTTATTACCATCTATTATGAAGCCAAAAATATTGACCAGGATTTTCAGAGATTTTTTTTTCAAAAAACTGGTTAATTTGATCCGTTATTTTTTTAATGTTTATACTATTATTCTCTATATTATCAGAGTTTATTGGGCTAAAGAACTCTACTTCAAAATTAGATTTTTGAGTTCTTTTTGCCCAAGCTAAATAAATTTGACGCTTATATTTTAATGCGATTTGAGCTGGTAGAGTTGTAGTTTTAGCATTTATATCAAAAAACTTACTATCAATACCAGAATTTAATTTTAAGTCTGCTAACAAAGCTAATGAATTTCCATTATTAAAATCATTTATTATTTTTTTTGTACCTATCATATTTTTTTCATAACACTTTACACTAAATTTATCTCTCAAACTATTTATGATATTTCTTGCGTATGGATTATTCGGTTGCCGCACTATTCCAGATATTTTATTTGATTTTTTTCTACATGTAATCCCCATAACTTCCCAGTTTGCATTGTGGGCAGAGACTAGAATTTTTGAACCACTATCATCAAAAAATTTTTTAAAGTGCTCATTTTCTATAATCTTTATTCGATCACTCTTTGTAGATGCCAGGGTAGAAATGTGAGAATATTCAGCTGCCACTCTACCAAAATTATCCCAAGTTTCATTATTAATTTTCTTATACCAAGCATCATTCATATCTGGATATGCTCTTTTCAAATTTCGTAGAATTACTTTATTTACATTTAAATTTGGACCTATTGCCCTAGTTATAATTGAACCTAATTTGCTTGCAGTATCTAAAGGCATTAGTTTGAAGATTGAATAAATAAACATAATGAACAAACCTTCTACGGGGTATCTTATAAAATTATCTAATAGTTTTTTCATGTTATTCTAACTGAGAATGGATTTAATAAATGATTGTTGATTATCTATCTCTATTTTTATTGGTAGTTGTTTAATAATATCTTGGTACTCTTTTTTCAGTCTAACCCAGTCTTTTGACGTTGTATAAACATCTACCTTATCTTTAATAGCATTATTAATTATTTTTTTAATCTCTATATCTGTAAAGTTATAATGATCTGGAAATGAAGTTTTATTAATTATTTTGAAATCTTGTTTCTCCAAAGTATCAAAAAAATTTTCATTATCTGCAACTCCACTAAAAGCATAAATTTTATTGCCATCGCCTTGAATATTGCTTATTAGTCTAGCTTGATAAAGAGTATTCATATGATTTTCATACTTAGGTATGATACTTGTCTTGTCATCGCCAACGATCAAAAAAATTGAGTTATTCTTTGGTACCGTTGATATTGTTTGTCTCATTGGTCCAGCTGGCAGCACTAATTTATTACCAAAACCACGCCTACCATTAATCGCAATAATATTTTTATTTTTATTAATTGACATATCTTGAAGGCCATCGTCTAGAATAATTAAATCTGGATTCTCATTTTCAATAATTTTATTGATAGCATTTTTTCTATTTGAGCAGGTATATGTAGAAACAACTTGAGAATAAAGAAGTGCCTCATCTCCTACATCGATTACAGTATGCTCAGGTTTTACTTTTGTTAATTCTTTTAAATTACCTTTATACCCCCTTAAGAGTACCACAATTTTTTTATTTGGAAGCATTTCAATTAAAGATAAAGCAATAGTAGTTTTTCCAGATCCACCAACTACAATATTTCCAACACAAATAATATTAGCACTAAAACTGTTTTTTTGTGTAAGGGTTTTTTTAAGATTAAAGGTTATGTAGTAAAGTATAGAAAAGGGTATTAAGGAAAGTGCAATTATTCTAAACAAGAAATTATTATTGTACCAAATTTTTAGGAATAAATTGTTTAAAGCCTTATGAATCATTTGTTTAAAATTTTATTGTTTAGCTGCTCGATAGTACCCTTAATAATATCTAGACCTTCAGATTTAATTTTTAATTCTAATGAAGCTTCATCATTTATTTTAGTGTCACTATAGCAGTTTAATAGTTTTATCTCTAATTGCCTTTGGTTTTCAACTATATCAGTTATAGAAAAGTGATTTAATGTTTCATAAACTTCTAAAAAATTCTCTATATGTTTTCCATGGAATATATTTTTACAAAAGTATGCAGCTTCAATAGGGTTTTGTCCACCATGAGGAACAAGACTTCCGCCCATAAATACAAAATCTGCCAATTTATAGAAAAGGCCTAATTCTCCAAATGTATCTGCTAAGTAAACATCTGTATTTTGATCAATTAAATCTTTTTGAGACCTAACTGCAAGTGTAGAAGAATTTATCTCACTTGGTAGATGTTTTCTATTAGGGTGTCTTGGTACAATTATTGAAATAAATTCTGGATGGGTTATCCTAATATTTTTAGTTATTTCAGAAATAATTTTTTCTTCTCCAGGGTGAGTACTTGCAGCAACAAGAATTTTTCTACCTTTAAAATCTTCTTCTAATTGTTTAAATAAGTTTAAATCAATTGTGAATTTTTCTGTACAAAACTTAAGATTACCTATGTAGCGAGTATCTTTGATGCCAAGTTGATCAAAAAAAAATAAACTTTCTTTGTTCTGTGTTAAACACAAGTCAAAATTGTTAAATAGTTTTCTAGATGTTTGTTTAAACTTTAGCCACTTTTTGTAAGAAGAAAGAGTCATTCTGCCATTAATAATTGCTAGATTAATATCTAATTTCTTTATTTGAGTTATTAAGTTAGGCCAAATTTCTGATTCTATGAAAATAGCTGCGTTAGGTTTCCAATATTTTAGGAATCTTTTATTAAAGCTAGGTATATCTAGAGGTAGAAACTGATGAACGGTCTTACCAGTTAACTTATTGTCTAATATTTTAGCTGAACTAACTGTTCCTGTCGTAAGTAAGATTTGTGAGATTGATGCGTCTTTTTCAAGCGCATGAATTATAGACAAAGCAGATAAACTTTCTCCTACACTAGCGCCATGAATCCAGACAATTTTTCCTGACTTCCTAGCTACACCAGCATAACCATAGCGTTCTTTTATTCGCTTAATATCTTCTTTATTATTTTTAATTCTTTTACTTAAATATAAGTAAACAAAAGGTCTAAATAAAATAGACATTATTTTGTAGACAATAATTAACATTATTTTAATTTAACTTATTTGCTGCAAGATTAGTAAGTTTTATTAGGTTTTCTTGGAGTAAAATCTGTTGTGAAGATATAGATTCTTTCCTTCCACTTACAATTATCGGGTCTCCCCAGACAATACAAATCTTATTAAATGGTTTTGGGACTAAGAATTTATCCCATGTATTTAAAGTCCATTTTTTTTTAAAGGATAAGGCCATTGGAAGTATCTTTTTTTTACTTATCCTAGCAATATTAATTGTTCCTTCGCTAACCTCATGTCTTGGTCCTCTTGGACCATCAGGAGTTATGCCAATTGAAATATTCTTTTTTAGAGAATTTAAAATCATTCGAATAGTTGCTAGACTATTTTTTTCCTTTTCCTTATTAGGGTTATTTGTGGAGCCGCGAATTGAATTAAAACCATGAAATTTAATAGTATCAGATATAATATCGCCGTCTTTATGTTTAGAAATTAAGATATCTATCCTTGTCTTGTTTTGCCAAGTTGATGGCGACATTAGAAGTTGATCATGCCATAAAGCGTAAATAAAAGATTCTTTTTTTAGAGTTAGTTTATCTAGTGCACCCTTATTAATTAAAATTTTTTCTGAAGTAATGTAGACAAAATAAATATATAAAGCGCCAACCAAAGAAAGAAATTTTTTAACAAGGTAAATATTTAAAATATATTTAAACATTTAATTAGAACTGGCGTTCATAAAGCTTTTTATAAAGACCATTCTTTTCTATAAGCTGTTTATGATTACCAGATTCTTTAATTTCTCCTTCACTTAGTACAATAATTTTATTAGCATTTTCAATTGTGCTTAATCTATGTGCTATTACCAAAGTTGTTCTGTCTTTCATAAGTATTTGTATAGCCTCCTGAACAGCGTGCTCAGATTCAGAATCTAGGCTTGAAGTAGCTTCATCTAATAAAAGTATTGGTGCATTTTTTAAGAAGGCTCTTGCAATAGACAATCTTTGCTTTTGACCACCTGAAAGACTATAGCCTTTTTCGCCAATTAAAGTTTCATATCCATTTGGAAGATTTAATATGAAATCATGAGCAGAAGCAGATTTTGCAGCATTAATAATATCTTTATCAGAGGCATTTTTTCTACCATAAGAAATATTTTCTTTTATAGACAAGTCAAAAAGAATGGGCTCTTGACTTACAAGGGCAATTGCAGATCTTAACGAATAGAGACTAAGGTCTTTTGTATTAATTCCATCTATTGTAATTGATCCACTTTGTGGATCATAGAATCTAGGTATTAAGTTTAGAGTTGATGTCTTGCCCGAGCCACTAGGACCAACTAAAGCAGTGATACTATTTTGAGGTAGCAATAAATTTATATTATTTAGAACTTGTTTAGATTGAGCATATGAGAGATTAACATTTTTAAATTCTATTTCTCCATTAGAAACGACTAATTTTAGTGCATCTTTTTTTTCAGCTATTTCAACAGGCTGATCTAACAATTCAAACACCCTTGCTCCAGCAGCAAAACCTTCCTGCATCATAGTGTTAACCTGGGCAAGACTTCTTAGTGGCTGAAAAGCTAGCATCATAGCGCCTAAAAATGATATAAATTCATTTAACGGCAGATCACCTTGTATTCCTCTAATTCCAGCATAGTACATAGCTCCAGCTATACCAAAACCAGCTAAAAATTCAGAAAATGGAGCAGCCGCAGCCTTTGTTTTTGTAACTTTTATTATAAGTCGCATTCTTCGATATATAGATTCCGAAACTTTTTCTATTTCAGCATCTTCTTGTTGATAAGCTTTCACAATTCTAGTGCCATCGAGGTTTTCACTTAATAAAGATGCAAGCACCCCAGTTTCAACTTGAGTTCCTGTAGAAGCTTTTTTCATTCGTCTTCCTAAGCGCTTTGAAAAATAGCCAACTAGAGGAATAGCAATCATTGCAATTAATGATAATGCCCAGTCTTGATAAAACATTACTGCCAACAAACAGATGAGAGTTAGAAGATTTCTAAAAGCATTTGCCAAACAATCGCTAACTGCAGATTGAAGCAAAGTAACATCATAAAGAAAATTTGAAATAATTTTACCTGAGTGATTAATTTGAAGCCAGCCTAAGTCAGCATAAGTAATTTTAGTAAACATTTTGATTTGAATATCAGCAATTATCTTTTGACCAACCTCAGTTAAAATTGAAACCTGAAAGAACGTAGCAGTGCCTTTAACTAATAAAATTCCGATTATTCCAAGAGGTATCATCCAGACCATTTGTGGATCACGGTCTAAAAATATTTTCTCAATAGCTGGATCAAGCAACCAGGCTGTTGCACCCGTTGCCAAAGCAATTATTAGCATAAATATAAAAGACGAGCTTAACTTGGCCATTTGAGGCCTAATGTTCTCTTTAAAAAGTCGACTTAGGATTTCTTTGTTATTCATATATGAAAAATAGATTCTATCATTTTCAGCTTAGTAGTTCTAATTATTGAATAATTAAAATAAGGCTATTTTCCGGCCAATGTCATGCCTTCTATGCATATTGTAGGAGCATTTGAGCCAAATTTAAATTCTAAATCGTTAGCTGCAGACAAATTTAAGAACATCTCAGTAAGATTAGATGCAATTGTTACCTCACTAACAGGATAGGCTAATTCACCATTTTCAATCCAAAACCCACTTGCACCCATACTGTAGTCACCTGTAATTAAATTAATACCCATACCAATAAGCTCTGTTGCATAAAAACCATTATTTATAGAGCCCACAAGATCATCATAAGAGAGCATTCCATTTGCCATAAATAAATTAGTAGTTCCTGTGCCAGGAGGTGAGCCAACAGATCGTGAGGCATGACCGGTAGTCTTAAGATTTAATTTTTTTGCGGTAGCGGTGTTTAATAACCAAGTTTTTAAGACTCCATTACTTACTAGTTCAGTTTTCTGATTCCTAACTCCCTCACCATCAAACAAGCTTGATTTCAAACCTCTAGTAATTTTTGGGTCATCAATAATTGAGATGTCTTTTCTAAAAATTTGCTTATTAAGACTGTCTTTTAAAAAACTAGTACCACGAGTTATCGAGTTGCCTGATATTGCTCCAGCCACATACCTAATTATATCACTACTAATTCTTTTGTCGAAAACAACTGAAGTTTTACACGAGTTAACTTTTCGAGGATTCAATCTTTTTAATGTTAGACGAGCAGCATTAGCCCCAATCTCTTCTGGATTTGTTAAATCTTCATGATGTCGAGCAACTGCATAATCATAATCGCGTTCCATAGCTAAACCTTCACCAGCAAGAACAGAGCAAGATATAGAATTACTAGATGACTTATAGCCTCCAACAAAGCCATGACTCGTTGCTAAAAAAAATTCCCCAGTTGAGTAAGATGCACCTGCGCCCTCAGAATTACTTATACCTTTTACACTTATAGCTTGATCTTCACATTTTTTTACACTCTCAACCATTATAGCCGTATCAGTTTCATAGTTTTGACATAAATCAAGTTCAGCAAACTCAGTTTCTAATTTAGATGAATCTCCTAGACATGCCGTATCATCTTCTGGGGCAAGCTTGGCCATCTCAACAACTTTTGTAACAAGAGTATCAATATTTTTTGTATCAAAATTTGAAGATGAAACGAATGATTGCCGAGAACCTATCAGCGCTCTAATTCCAAAAGTTTTATCAGAAGATTCTTCTATGTCTTCAATCTTTCCCAATCTACATGAAACTGATTTACCTGTTGCTTTAGCAAGTACAATGTCACAGTCTGTTGCACCAGCTGCTTTAGTTTTTTCGATGATTTGATTAGCTAAATTATTGAATTCCATATTAGTAAATATAACTTGATACCAGTCCTATACAAATGAGTAATCCTAGATACTGATTACTTTTAAATATTGCAAGACATACCTCAGGTTTTTTAATATCTAGTTTTATTATTTGACTAATTTGTTGGGCAAAAATGAATATTAAGCAGATATAGAACAGTACATTTTGAGATGAAAGATAGCCAAACATCAAAAGACTTAGTGTCATAAAGCCATAAAAAGATGAAATCCAGTATTTTGACTGTTCTCCAAATAGAATGGCCGTTGATTTAACTCCAATCGAGAGATCATCATCTATATCTTGATAAGCATAAATTGTGTCATAGCCTAATGTCCAAAAAATTCCTGCTAAGTATAAAAACAACACATCAATTGATATAGAGTTAGTTATAGCAGAGTAAGCAATCAACACTCCAGTATTGAAAGTTAATGCTAACATTAGTTGAGGCCAATGAGTTATCCGTTTTGTTAGAGGGTAGAGTATTAATAGTACAAATGAAAAAAAGCCAATTTGAATCGATATCCAGTTAAGACTTAATAAAATACAAAGCCCTATTAGGGATAAGGTAAAAAATATCACCAGAGCTTCATGCAGTGTAATAGAATTATTAGCCAAAGGCCTGTCCTTGGTTCTTTCTACTTGTGCATCTATGTTTCTATCAAATATATCATTTATTACGCAGCCTGCAGATCTCATTATGAAAGAGCCTAAAATAAAGATTATAAATAAAAAAAAATTATATTTTATATCTGAAAATGATTTACATGCGGCTAATAATCCCCAGAGACATGGAAACATTAGAAGAAATGATCCTGTAGGACGATTTAATCTTGTTAGTATTATATAAGAATTTAATTTAGTATTCATCAGTAGTAAAAGTATAACTAATAAAGAATTAATAATAGCTAAATATATCATGAAAATTAGAAATAGAATCTTTCTAGATCAAATAATTAAAATAGAAGAACAAATTATTCTTACGAATAAAATTGCGCATTATCTATTAAACGTATTGAGATGTAAGGTTGATGAGCAAATTCTTATCTTTAATAATGATGGAGAATGGCTGGCAATAATTAAAAATATTCAATCAAAAAAAATAATAATTGCTATTGATAAAAAGACTAGAGATAGAAAAAATAATAAGGAAATAAAACTCTATTTCTCGCCGCTTAAAAGAACGCCCAATGAAGTGCTTATTCAAAAATGCACTGAAATTGGAATCACTATATTTCAACCAGTAACAATGGAACATACTAATATTTCTAAAATTAATACTGAACGCTTAAGACTGATTGCCATTGAAGCGGTTGAGCAATCAGAACAACTATCCATTCCAAAAATTTATCAAACAACTAGCTTTATCGAATTTATTAAAAATATTGAAAAAAATGAATTAGTTATTGCATGTACTGTTGAATGTATAGATGTAACTATAAGTTCAATATTAAGAGGCTCAACGCATACTTGTATTTCAATATTAATAGGCCCAGAAGGTGATTTTTCTGAAAAGGAAATTAATGCCATAAGAACTAACAAAAATATCATTGAGGCATCATTAGGCCATAACATTTTAAAGGGAGAAACAGCAGCAATAGTTGCAACTGCATTAATAAA
>TARA_B110000285_G_scaffold90359_1_pt1 | contig 43367 bp, 46 predicted proteins | sample TARA_B110000285 | Tara Oceans TARA_B110000285 (sample SAMEA4397756) | marine metagenome | biome: Polar Biome; feature: [SRF] surface water layer (ENVO:00010504); material: water (ENVO:00002006), including particulate matter (ENVO:01000060) such as... | depth 5 m
AGGACAGATGTCCTCGAAGATGTTAAGCATGTAAAGGTGATCATGTCAGGTTCGACTCCTGACCATGCTGCAGCGCGTAAAGGTGATCATGAGGGGTTCGACTCCCCTCCGCGCTCCTTAGTAGTACAATGGTACTCGTCCTTGCTGACCTAGTAGTTATGTGGTTATAACTAATGCTAGCGAGAGGATAACAACATTCATTCATTCTAAATAAAACGACATGATTACAACAAAAGAAACAACATTGGAATGGCTTGAGAGCCAAGTCCTAGGGTTCGATAGTGTTAGCGATGAGGCAACACTAAGATGGAAGGTAGATTCGTTCTTCATGAAAAGAGGCTTTGAGCCTAGGAACTTCTCACATAGCGATAACTTTCAGAACTATTGGAACGTCAATAAGGCAAGCAGTATTAAGGTTAACAAGGTAGATCACTATAACGATGAGTTACTAGGTAATGATTCATGGGTGATCATAAAGGGCTTTGGACATCTATACGCCACATACATAGCGCCTTACAACGCATTACAAGATGTAGGTGTTACATGGGGATACAGAGGTCACTACTTTACTTCTAAAGAGAACAGCAAGAAAGAAGACTTGCTACATGCATTGCAGATACTAATCCAAAACAATTTAGCGTATGAGCTTTGATGAGATAATGGGCGGCATCGTCCCTAAAGATGACAAGGACTACATTGGTAAGTCACTGATAGATATCTATGAGCTAGACGAGGCTAAGATCATGACAAGAGTTGAGAGGCTTATCGACATGAGCGAATCGGAGTTCAGAGATGACGAGTTCATTGATGAGATCAACGACGCAGGTGACAAGACTGAATCGTCTGTTGTTGGTTATCTCTACTTCAAAGCTGTCTTTCACAGGATGCTAGATAGTCAGGAAGAGTTCTCGTCACTGATGGAGATGATGAGCGAGGCTATACAGGAAATGCCTGATGAGTTTCAACAGCTATACGCTGAGACATTGATGAAGAAGATCATGGACAACGATCCTGAGGCTTTTGATGATATGGATGAGCAGTAGTTACTTAGTAACTCACATGTGTACGTATACGCACTATGAATATATATATGTAATATCTTCTCCCTTATAGGGGAGAAGAAGATATTACTCAAGACAATATAACTATGATACTATTAGATACAGCAGTTCACGCACTGCATACAATTTTCGCCTTCTCAATCTTGGGACAGGCTGTTATCCACTTAATCGTTAACCTTAAACCAAAGAAAGTATGAATAACATTATGATCATTATCAGGCCTATGATTGGGGTTGAATTATTTGAGATGACTGATGAGGAAGTACAGCTTGAAGACATACATTCCACAATAGATGCTGACTATCTAGCAATAGACAGACTTACAGATGAGATTGAGTTATGGGTAGATGATGAAGGCATGGTCAATGGAGCAGCCAATCGTCTAGGCGCATTCTCTATCTTTGATGCTGACGTTGAACGCTTAGGTCAGGTTATGTATGCAGGAACAGCTGTTCTAGTACGTGCTAATCAAGACGATCAGTCGGAGCATTCATTAGGGTTCAGCCTAGAGAGAGCCAAGCAGATTGTAACGTCACTATCCTTCCAAGGGGTAGCTAATGTGTTCTAACGGCAATGGATTAAATTAACTTGCCGTGCTACTTGTTTTATGTACGGCAGCCTATTATATTAGTAAACCACAATAACAAACAACAACGTATGACTAAATTACAGACAGCACTCATCGCAGTGCAATCGGAGTTAAAGGCTCCCAAGAATCAACGCAACAACTTCGGTAAGTACAATTATCGTAGCGCAGAGGACATCTTAGAGGCTGTCAAGCCTTTACTATCTGCTAACGGGTTATCAATGACAATTAGCGATTCAGTTCAGGAGCTAAGCGGTATGGTAGTTATCACATCTACAGCCACTATAACGGACGGAACGGATTCAGTATCTTCATCAGCTCAGGCAGGTGTTGATCCTAATCGTAAAGGTATGGACATCGCACAATCGTTCGGTAGTTCTTCATCTTACTCACGTAAGTACGCTATGAACGGCTTACTACTTATAGATGATACAAAGGATGCTGACGCTACTAACACTCATGGTAATGCGTCCTCACCTGCTGCACGACCTGCTGCTGCCTCTCGTCCTGCTGCCGCTGCTAGTGGTGCTGAAGACAAGGATTGGTTCTCTAAGAGTATAGACTATATCAAGTCTGCTGCTAACAAGGGACAAGCCTATGAGATGGTTGTCGCTAAGTATGGAGCAACAGCTAGCGAGAAACAACTTGCAGCTCTATCTAAGTTCACAGGATAATTGGAGTTCGCTAAAGCAATTCAAGAGAAAACGGGGAAGGGGTATGTAAGTGCTTCTTCCCTTAAATATGCAGTCCCTTCTTCTAAAGACTTCGACATGATGGCTTGGGAGTTGAACATGAAAGGCGAGCTTCGTAAGACAGGCAAGCACTTCACGTTCGGTGGGCTGTACGACATGTTACTACTTGAGCCTGACAATGTTTGGGATAAGTATTGCGTGCTCGATGATAAAGAGATCTGTGAGGAGATCGGCGGGAAGAATCCACGTGCTACTAAGAAGTACAAAGAGTGGGCAGCTGATCAAGCTACAGGTAAAGAGCTTATCTCATGGGTAGAATACAATACCGCTAAGGTTATGGTCAAGAGACTAAACAGCAGCGAGGTTGTAGACTACGATACAGGAGAGGTAGTGAGTCTGTCTAGATTCATTCAAGGTGAGCCACAGAAGGAGTTCAATTCATGGATCGGAGAGATACCTGTTAGAGGTTTCTTAGATGTTCTAGGAGATGGATTCATAACTGATGTGAAGACAACACGCAGCATGAAGGCATTCAAGTATGACGTATTCGATTTGAATTACGACCTGCAAGCATGGATATACTGCAAGGTGTTTAACATCACGGACTTCTATTGGTTGGCGCAAGTTAAGGACAAGCCTTACACATGTGCTTTGATTAAGGCATCAGATGAAACGTTAGCTCGAGGTGAGCAGAAGTTCTACGATGCAGTTTCTAACATAGAGCAATGGTTAATCAGTGATCCGAAAGGGACTGAGACTTTCGCACTACAATACACTTTATAATGACTAAATACAGATATCAATTATCAATGCGCTCAGTACGTAGGTTCTTCTATTCACTAGTAGGAATCAGAATCGTCCCTGAGGTATCAGACCTTACATATATAGTAGAGTCTGTTAACTCAATGTATTCAGTCGATCTTAGCACCCCGCAACATGGTCACAAAGAGGCTCAAGTAAAGCAAGCTCTTGTAGTGTACCTAGACGAGGCTAAGTTATTCAAATCGGATACACAGATGACAATAGCCCTATGGGACGTAGGAGTAGCTAAGAAAGGCTTCAGTAGGAGAAACGTTACTCACATGCTTAACACAGCGGGTAACGAGATGACTGACAGCTTAGTCTTCAATGAGTTCAGAGACTCAATCAATGCATCACTATAACGATCACCAATTCATTTTTAATTTAATTAATAAGTAAACAACAACAATTATGGCTGATTATCAAAACAACAACCCGTTAGTAGGATTCGTAAACGCACCACGTGTAGAGATCAGAGTATCTTTCACAGAGGCTGAGCTTAACGACATGCGTCAATATCTAACAGGTAAGGATACCAAGCGAGTGTATCTAACTATCAAGACAGGCGAAAAGAAAGACAAGAGTGGTAACTACCAAATCGCATCGGTATATGATCCACGTGCTAATCAACAAGGTTCAGCAGCGTCTAACTCTTACGCTCAGAAACAAGGAGCTCCTGCACCATCACAAGCTAACGCTACAGGTGGAGGAGATTTACCATTCTAAATTAGGATAACTTAATTTAATGTATTACTTTTATGCCCCTGCTAGAAATAGTGGGGGCATTTAATTGCAGGATGGTTTAGTCTATATTAATAGTCTTTACTTGGGTAAGTATCCATCTTGCAAGGACAGAGAGGATGGTCAATGCGGTTCGACTCCGCACTCTCTACTAATTTAAATTCAATTGTTATGAAAAACTTAATCCTAGGCGCTGCAGCTTTGCTAGCGTTCGCATCATGTCAGAAACAACCAACAACATCTGACTCATTAATCAACAGATCATTCAACGCTGACTTGGTAGCTCTTGAAAGCCTTGGCGAGATGTTCCCTGATATAGATACTACGTTCTACAACTACGCTACGATCACGTTCTCAGAGAGTACAATATCCTTCGAGGATTCTGTAAGAGAGTTGGGTGGTATGTTCGTTGAATTAGTATACGATATAGAATACTTAGGTGATGTTGTCGTCATAACTCTAGAGGTTGATGATATTGAAGTAGAGACAGCATGGGAGTTCAATCAATCAGGAAGAGTTATTACTCTTTACAACCTTGAGGATTGGTCAGCAATAAATCCCCTGTACAATATCAAGCTAGAGAAAACACTAATCTTAACTGAACTATGATAGTAGATAAAGCACTAACGAAAGTCCTTGCTATGCATTTGTATAGTGAGGGCATGGGAAAGATATCTGATATCACAGACACTACGTTTTGGATAGAGGGCAAGCGCAAGAACAAGGTAGAGGTTCACTCTTCTATGCTAGGTAACAAGATAGACTTCACAGGCTGTTGTTTGTGTTGTGACTTTATGTTACTTAGTCTATTAGATAAGACGGGTGACAATGTTGTTCTGCTACCTACTGACAAGCTCAAGGAAGTCATGACTGACAACCAAGTATCGTTAGTAGACATGGCGGGCGTTATACTCTTTAGATGGGCTGTAGAGTTCCTACCTGAGAATGTCGCTTAATCTAGAGGCTGCAACAGACCTGCTTATCTTTAAAGCTCTTGTAAGATGTGAGACTAAAGCAGATGCAGCCAAGCTACTAGGCATGACAAGACGGAATCTATACAATGTGTTAAACAAAAAGCCTACACTATGGACAAGCGCCCAATACACTCGTACATTATTGAAGTCAAATACAAAAAAGGAAAGTCCTTCATCAACAAAGAAATGAAAATAGTCTCTGTCTGCTTAACGGCAATGGAGATGAATAACACTCCTAGAGTTGTAAGGACATTGCAAGCTCAGGTATACGGCGTGAAGAGCGCTGCATACAAGAGTTCAGATAAAAACTTATGGATTACGAAGATCCTACAGAAGATACATATCGGTGAATCCTTTCACTATAACGATGAAAACTACAGAAAATGATACTAACTACTAACAAGATGCTTGACTTCTTCCCTGCTGACAATCGTTTCATACACTTTGTCGCTCGTAAGAATCACATGTTCTTCAGGAATGACGATGACGTTGAGTCAGCTCGGTTCTTTGCTATTGAGGCTGTTATGCGCCTTGTTAGTTCAGAGTATGAGTTTGACGATGAGAAACATCTCTATTCCGTAGTTCAAAAGAATGTTCTACGAGCGATCTACAGGATGATCGAATGGAATCAAGCTAAGAAAAACTCACAGGATATTCGTCCTGAGTCTGACTTCATCATGAGCGATGAGGACAGCGATACACTTCGTTCATATGTACAGAACGCTCCCGCAGCGGATACTACATACGACAACACAATGGAGTATATCGAAGATGCGGCACAGCAAGTCCTAGATGATGTAGGGCTTTCGATATTTCATTTAACCATGGGCGACGTTGCTCGTAAGGAGATCTCAAGACGCTTAGGTATAACACCTGAGGCAGTTAGACAGAGACAAAACAGCAACGTCAAGAAGCTCAAAAAATACTACGATACACATGAAAATGACGCAAAAGATCTTCGAGAGACTCGTGAGCAAGTACGAGGAGCTATACGATATACACCCCCTGCAAAAAACAAGGCAACGGAATGTGCTTATACCGAGGCAAACGCTTTTCTATATACTCAATACGAAATACCATATTCATTTTCAGACCCTGAGTGAATGGACGGGATGGGATAGAAGTATAGGATACCACAGCGTAGACAGAGTAACTGATGGTATGTCTGTCAGAGATGCTGTTTATGTTGACGAGGTTAACAAATGGAAAGTAGTATTCGTTGCAATGCAAGGATACCTTAAGGATTCAGTAAAGTTAGAGGAAGACAGAGCGATCACAGCTGAGGCTGCTATCATTAAGTTCCTCAAGGACTATGACTATACCACTAGTCTAGATATTATTAACAACGTTAAACAATCATTACGATATGACGGATAAAGAAAGAAAGAGTACAAAGATATTCCAAGGAGTATTGATGTACTTCCCCAATGCGCTACAGGAAGTAGCACGTTGCAGCTTAGCATCCAACCAACAACACAATGGTGATGCTCCACTCTATTGGGACATGGACAAATCGAAAGATGAACTAGGCAGTCTAACAAGGCATCTAGTTGATCTTGCTTCGGGAGAAGAGTATGACGAGGATGGTACGCTAAACGTTGCTAAGATAGCATGGCGTGCACTCGGAGCACTAGAGAGACATCTAACAGGAGGCGAGTCCTTCGAGAATGAAACCTTTTATAAAGAACTAAAAACTAAGTCACATGGGCAAGAAGTCAGAACCAAGAGTAACGATGTTTCAGTCAGTCTTCAAGACAGACAAGCCGTATCATATAACACTTTCGACTGCACTCAAACGCATACAGGAGGGATCATCACAGGATACGATTCAAGCCGTACGTGATGGAGACAAGAAGAAGAAGACAGAATTACCTGTTGTTCTTTTCTCAGGAGAGTTCACTACTCGTGAAGATGATCAGATTATCTCGCATAGTGGATACATCGTATTAGACTTTGATCACATTGATGTAGAGGCTTACAAGAATATCCTATGTACTGATGACTACATCTATGCATGTTGGGTATCACCTAGTGGTGACGGACTTAAGGCGTTGGTAAAGATATCCAATCCTGAGCGTCACAGAGATCACTTCCGTGCCTTAGTAACTTACTTTGACAAGCAGTACAACTTAGACCTTGATGCGTCAGGAGCTAATGAGTCACGTGCTTGTTTCGAATCTTCTGATGAGCACATATGTATTAAGGAAGACTCAACTACGTTTGGTGGTATGCAGTCTGATGAGGCTGTTAAGAGAAACGAGAATGCTCCACTACTAGAGGGGACGTTTACAGATTACCAAAAGCTAAACATTGCAGCACGTATGATTCGTACTGCTCCTGATGGCGAAAAGCACGCTGTGTTACTCAAGGCATCTGTCTTAGTCGGTGGTTATGTCGGCGCAGGACGTATGGAAGAGAACGAAGCGATTCGTGTACTAGAGCGTGAGATTGAAAAGCATGACGTTGACTCTATGGATACGGCACGTAACACAATCCGTGATGGTATCGAGCAAGGTAAGCTGTTGCCTATCCGTGAGGTCATGGATGTAGAGAACGAGGTTAAGCGTGATGCTTTGATCGAGTCTACTGATATGTCATTCGTATCTTCAGATGATGAGGATATGGCTTGGATCAACGCACTTGCTGAGGGAAAGCTAGAGCTAGGACTTACTACAGGTAACGCCAAGTTGGATGAGCACTTCCTATACAAGAAAGAGTTCTTCATCTTCAATGGTCACTCTAACGTAGGTAAGACTACAATGGCGCTTTACATGATGGTTAATGCATCTATGCGTCACGATTGGAAATGGCTAATCTATTCTGCAGAGAACAAGACAGCGTCTATCAAGGCTAAGTTAATGTCTTATGCAGGTAACAAGAAGATTCAGAACATGTCCTACCACGAACGTAAGTTCTTATATGAGTGGGTGAACAAGCACTTCGTTATTGTAAGTAACAAGCAGGTGTATACGTACTACGATCTTATTGTATTCGCTGAGAAGATGATCAAGAACGGCGGCATTGATGCTTTCTTCATTGATCCTTACAATTCACTTAAGATTGACTTGAGTGGGCGATCACAGATTGGAGTTCACCAATACCACTACGAGGCAGCTAGTGAGTTCCTAACGTTTGCTAACAAGCACAACATTGCGTTATGGCTTAACACTCACGCTGTTACAGAGGCTCAGAGACGGAAAGGTTCAGATGGTTTACCTGTCGCACCTTTTGCTGAGGATACTGAAGGTGGTGGTTTGTTCGTGAATAGAGCTGATGCTTTTGCTACATTCCACAGGAAGATTCAACACCCTGAGCCTGCAATGCGTAGAACAATGGAGTTCCACGTTCGTAAGGTTCGTGAGGTTGAAACAGGTGGAAAGCCTACAGGATTCCTAGAGCCTTTGAACTTCGAGCTCAACTCTAGCATGACTGCATTCTCTATTAATGGTAGACCTTTGTTTGATGATCTGTTCACTAGAGCTAGTCAAAGCACTCAGACAGAGGTTGTTCTACCACCTGAAGACTTGCAAAATGTATTCTAATCCTGTATTATTGAGCTATGAGAAAGTTCAGTAAAAAGAAGACAGGTTCAATTAGAGCGAAGAAGAAGGTCATTGACGGCATCACATTCGCATCTAGTTTAGAAGCCTATACATATAATGAGTTAAAGTCTAGTGGTTTGGATTTTGAGTACGAGGGAGAGTCGTTTGTGATTCTCCCTTCGTTTAAATTCCTCGGTACTTATCTATCTTCGTCTCCTAAGAAGAAAGAGTTGACTGACAAAACAGGGAAGGCTGTTCGTTCTATTACGTACACTCCCGACTTCGTTAGCCATGCTCACAAGTTCATCATAGAGACTAAAGGATTTGTTCCTAGCAACCACAGCTTTCCACTCAGATGGAAATTGTTCCTCGCTTATCTTAACGATAACGACATGGGGGATTATTCAGTATTCATTCCTAAGAACCAAGGTCAAGTAGACGACCTAATCAAAACCCTAACAACAGATGAGCAACCAAAACTATTTAAGTAAAGAAGAAGTGTTTGAGTTTCAAAAGACTACTTTAGATCGCGTAGCCAACTATGTATATGATCTAGAGGATACACTATCTGAAGGCTGTACCAACCTAGCAGGAGCCAAGAAGGAAGTATCATGGACAAGAAAAGCTATCGAGGTAGAGCTCGAAGGCATCGTCGCAATCATTGAAGAGTTTCACAAATTATAAAGCAATGTTCATACTGAAGCTCCTCGGAGTTCTTTGGTTATTAGTAGCGTATACATATGTTGCGACATATTATACTGCGCTGATGAATCGGGACTACCGCACTGAAGAAGAAAAATCATTTGTACACATCTTAATCATTGTATGGTTCATACTGAGCCTGCTGTGGTTCTTTAAACTATTTTAATATGGCTAAGCGATTCGAGAAACCTGAAGACATTGCCCGTGAATTGAAAGCGGTTAAGTTGTTTACTCAGGATAGAGAAGACCTCAAGATCAATAAACTTAATCCTCACGAAATAGACTTCAGCATATCCCAAGACGGAAGAGCTGTAGCATACATCGAGATTAAGGGAGTTAAGAAGGTTGGATCAGTTCACGATGAGCATACACCAATCGTAGCAATTAAGAAGCTCACATCACTTCAGAAGTATGTTAATGAAAAGAAGTGTTCCCACGTTTATATAGCATGGGCATACGCTGATGGCATTAAGTATGCTAAGGTGACAGACTTGAAAGGGATCGTCCGTTGGGGTGGCCAATTCAAACCAAGAGCAGGCTCTGTTAATGACCATGAACTTATGTTCGAAGATAATGGCACAGAGTTCACGATTAAAACTTATTAATTAAATTCAAACCCAAGATTATGAAAAAGTCAAAAGAATCACGTCCACGTTTATCGGGAGCTAAGAAAGCTAATCACGATTATTTCAACAACGATACCAACAGAGTATTAGTTATTGGTGATATTCATGCACCATTTGATCTGAAAGGTTATCTAGAGTTCTGTCAAGAGACTTATGAGCGCTACAATTGTAACAAGGTTGTGTTCATTGGTGACGTTATCGATAACCACTACTCTTCTTACCATGAGACTGATGCTGACGGCATGGGCGGTGGACAAGAGCTTGCTTTCGCTATCAAGAAGTTAGCACCTTACTACAAGGCGTTTCCTGAGGCTAAAGTTATGTGGGGTAATCACGATAGATTAATCATGCGTAAAGCTCAGACAGGTGGTATTCCTGCAGAGTGGATCAAGGATATGAATGAGGTACTGCAGTGTCCTAAGTGGGAGTTCATGTATGACTACTACCTAGATGGTGTACGTTATACTCACGGCGATGGCGCAGGGAAAGCTAAGTCTGCCTGTGTTCGTGATATGCAATCTACAGTGACAGGTCACTACCATACTGACTTCTATGTTAATTACCACGTCGGTGCTAACACTCGTGTGTTTGGTATGGCTGTTGGTTGTGGTATAGATGACAAGACTTACGCTATGGGATATGCCAAAGGTGGTAAGAAGTCTGCTATAGGTTGTGGAGTTGTTCTTGACGGGACTACAGCAATCGCAGTTCCAATGAAATTAGGCGGCAAATAGTGCTAGCCCTTCAGTATTACGCAGTAATAGCCATTGTGGGGATTCTCATGATGGCTATTCTGTCTTACATAGATAGTTGGAAAGATGACTGACATGATAATAGGAATAGTAATAGTAGGTGTGTGGAATGCATACCTTTTGTATAACATGAAAAGAAATAAATAATATGAAGAATTTACTTTTAACGGCATTAGTAGTGGCCTCAACAACTACTTACGGACAATCTCTTATAGATAGCATCAACGTGAATCAAAACGCAAACGACACCTTGTACATGGAGATAGATGACGGAGAGACTGCGGGCTTCGCTACAATAGGTGGTAATGATGAGGACGGCTCGGATGTCCTTACAATAACGTTCGACGGAGTAGGCTCTGCTTTTCAAATAACTCCTGCCTCGGCTAGCATCACAGCAGCGGATGGCGATATCGGACAGATAAAACCTGTTGGAGTTATAGACGCTGACACTAAAGAAAATTACATATTCAACACCACTATAACAGATGCGGGTGGATTAGACATGGTTGTAGCAACTAAAGTTGTGGTTAAACGTAGGGATATCGACAATATCAAGGTTGATACCATTACTCTTGCTGAGAACTCTACGGCTCCTGTCAGTACAACTATGTCTGCTTGGTGGACTAAGAACAACGGAACTTTCAAGAAGGTAAACAAGAACAAGGTTATTCTAGAGATAGTATCTATAGATGGTGTTGCTTACTCTGTTGTTAATGGAGTATCAACGACACTGCCTATTTACTTAACACAGCAAGACCAAATGCAAATCACAGCTCCTCTCGACCATGAGAAGAACGAGTGGATTAAGGTTCGTGTAAAGGCTACACGTACTAGCGGCGGTCAGTCTTACGAAGAGGATATTTACATTAACGTAACTAACGTCAATGAGAATCCATTCCGTATCTATGTAAAGTAATTAGCGGAATAGCATATATTAAAGGTTTGGACGGATACACAGGTTACGTATCTTTCCAAATCTTTGATCTTGCAGGCAGGCTCATCGACGAACAATATCTATACGTAGAAAACACGTCAGAGCTAAAAGCTATTTCGCGTCCAATCGCTACGGGTTTATATATGTTCAGAGTTTACTTGCCTCAGGCTAATTATATACACTCATCTAAAGAATTCATCTACAATTAAAAACAACAACAATATGTATAAAGTATCATTAGAAAACTTGCACGACGCGTACCTTAAAGGATACGTAGATGCGATAGGCGAAAAGCCTAACTTAAGAGATGGACTAGAGGTCTACAAATGGTTAACAGGTGACGAAAGCAACTCTACCTTAGTGGATGGTCAGGCAACTGAGACAGCGCTTAAGGAGTGGCAAATAGAGATCATTAACAAAGAGATAGAAGACTTCTACCTAGACGACACGGAAGAGATACTAGTAGCAGGATCCAATCCATTCGGAGAACATTTTTCAATTAACCCTAATTCAGTAAAAGAGATATGAGAGCATTCGCAGAAAAAGCAGTCCTAACTAGTGAGAGTACAGACGGAATAAAGAGTTATGACATTACATGGATTGACGAACATGGCCGACGACATCTAGACTTCGCTCAAGGAGTTGACATGGCTACAGCATTGAAAACTGTGATCAGAACTAGACAGGCCGAAAGGTTAGCTAAGATGACTGATTGGGTATGGATATTAGCCTATACGTTGTTCATGGTTGTATTCTCTGTAGGTGCAGTCAAACAGAACGCTCCATTGTTATTGATAACGTCAATAGTAGTAGGGGCTGTAGCAGTTAAGTTAGCTACTGATCGATATTTTAGGTTCGTGAAATAATCATTATATTTGTTAGTTCTTTAGAAACAAGGGGATGCTTCGGTGTCCCCTTTTAAATTATAAGAATATGGCTCTAGTAATTGATCCAAATCGCTTCGTTAAGCGTACAATCAAGAAACAAAAACATAAGCTGTTGAGACTTTGGACTAAGTTATCTACGAAGGACGGAAACCTTTATATGATAGATGACAAGATGTACCAAACCTTTGATGGTAAGTACAAGTACATTGGAAGGGTATGTGATATGTACGAGGGAGACTTCAACATCATACCAAAGCACGATATTATAAACCACTAAACAAATTACAATGGGAGATTTTGAAATGAACGGAGACTTCGCTGACTTCGTTAATGACCTGACTGAAGACAAAGCAAACGATAATGCAGTATGCGGAATTGATAGTTCTGACTGCGATAGCTGCGGAGCATAATGTGTGGATCAGGCACTAATCAGTGCGCACCATGCAAGAAGAAGTTCGTAGATAGTAGATTGAAAAAGGCAGCAAGCCTGTATGCTAACCTAGGGTTGGAATCAACAGCAGCTGAAAGACTATACGCTAAGAACAAAGAGGTTGAGCTGTTAACTGAAATACGTGAAGTAGACGTAGAGCTCAGTAATAGACTATTAAACAAAGAGGATTAATTTAATATAATTATTATGCCTAATTACAAGAACAAAGAAACGGGAGAGATCCAAAGGTTTGCATCCATAAGAATATCTTGGGATGAAGAAACAGGAGAGAAGTTTGAGGTAGACTTACAGACAGGTAAGAACCTACTAGAAGATTGGGACTTCATTGAGGACTCTCACGAAGGATACAATGTTAAGATGAAGAAAGCCTACCGAGATGGTGGTGGACTAAGATAACATTCACTATAACTATGTCGCAGCGCAGGCTGTGTGAGTTCATGACTCGGGCATAGTTCAAGAGACGATTACAAGTCTATAAATTGTAAAAGCTCCCATCGAAAATGGTAATATGAAATGGGGGGCATGCCAACCCCCCGTCTCTATTTTCTTATTCCTTGTTTTTCCAAACACGTATAGTTTTCTCAACACCACGGCTACCGACGTAGAACGCTAGGTAAGAGACATATACAGTTTCGATTAACGGCAAGTAGGACGGCTTGATCTCAAACGTTCCGAAGTTACCATCAGCAAAGATCATTAGAAGGACAACGATAGTCCATACGATAAAGCCAATAGGCCTTACGGATTTAGCTAACCAATTATCACTAGCCATGTCTGCTTGTAGACGAGCTGTTAGTTGATTCTCATAGGCAGCCTCTTCCTTCATGATCTCTTCATCAGTGAGCTTGTACTCATCGATAATCTTAGCGATGGCTTCTACCCCACCCCCACTTTTAATTGCGCTCTGCACCCCGCCTGTGAGTGCCTTGAGCAATAGTGCTATCTTATTCATAGGTATTTATTATCATTACTAATTTCGTTAATGAGGTTTCAGACTTGAGAGCGTAATACTTCAGTACATCTGACTTAAACTCTTCAGCTTCTTGAGCTGTCATAGTCTTCATGATCTTTACTACTGCAAACCCTGCATCTCTTGGGTCTTTAGTTTTTAGTTGTATATCACGTATTGTATTAATGTTCTTCTTGCTAGGGATTCTATCAGCCATGATACTCTTCACAGCTCCGTCACCTACGATAGCACTGATAGTGTTCTCGATAGCTAATGGATTATCCTTAACCATTGACTGAATCTTCTCTACCATTAAGTCTGTTCCTTTACTCTCGTTTATGATCTGCTTTCCGATAGCTTCGTTCTCATTAGAAGTACCACGCTTTCCGATCTGACGTTCTCTCATCTTGATAGCTTGTACTGCCTCTTTAGAGAATAGACCTGTTAACGCACCACCTGTCATAAGAGCAACCTTGGTAGCCTCTAGTTTCAGCATAGTCTCTGCATCCTTTGTAGAGATATACTTAACTGATCCGAATGAAGTAGTATAGTATGGATTCTTCTCGTTAAGAGTCTTTAGGTTTGAAAGCCCTGTAACCATCTCTACGGTCATATCTCCGTAAACACCTGCTCCTTTTAACGTACTAACCAAAGACATGTCTCCACGTCCTACAGCGCCAAATTTAGGCAATCCATTTAGTTTCTCCCATGCAGTAAAGTTCTCCATGAATGATCTATCTTCGAAGTTCTGCTTTTGTCCATCAGGAGTAGCCATGTAGTTTAACATGTTGTAAGCAGTAGTAGACATAGTTTCAACTATTCCAACAGGTAGTACAAGTGGGTTGATATCATTCAACATACCTTTAACGAACATATCCTTACGGAACTGAGCGTTGTACCATGAATCTTCTTCCTCTTCAGAACCACCACCGAATGCTGCGCTAGCTATGGTAGATACCAATGGAGCGATAACAAACTGACTCAATCCGTGGAATGCAGCGATCTCAAGTGCAGTACCACCAATAGATTTAACAGCGTCAACTCTCTGACCTGACTTACCTAGTTTCTGAAAGTCTAACATTAAGTTCATCTTCTTATTCAATAGGAAGTTTGCAAACGGCATAACTAACATCTGAATAACCTGTGCAGCCTGTGAGCTGTTGATTCTTCTGAACTCTGACTTATCACGACTAGTAGAGATGTTCTGATCCTTAGATACCATAAGTGATGCGTAATCAGCTGCAGCCTTATCGTAAGTAAATGCCCAATCTTTCCATACTTGGTCAGTCATCTCACCTTCAAATCCATTCTCTCTACGTTGGTATTGCTCGAAGTAAGCGAACCATGATGCAGTAGCTGCAACTTTATCAGTCTGCTTAAGAGCCAATGTACTTAATTCAAAACCTTTTTGTCTCAGCTTAGACCAATTGGTGTTCTCTTGCATTGCATTCCCTGTAGTAGTCGCACTCACGGTTTCCTTAACGAAATCACGTTGTCCGATATCAGAACGCATCATTATTGCTTTTTGACCTGAGTTATACTTACCTGTTACGGCAGTCATAGTATATCCTAGTAATGTCAAGACGTTACCACCTTCAATCACAGTGTTCATGATTGCTGAAGATTGCTTAAACAATTGAGTGAATACAGAACCAAAGTAGTATAAAACTGTTAGGTTATTCATCTCATTGACAAACTTCTTAAGACTAGTTCCTAGTAGCTCATCTTGTTGTTGTGCTACGGTAGACTTATCAGTTAAGAACAATACAATTTTCTTACGTAGACGCTGACGTTGCTCAGGCTCAGTTACAACACCTTTGAAAGTATCGTTACCTTCACTTGTACTAGCAGTAACTTTAGCAACAGCAAATGCAGTTCTAGTTTTTACTTCATTCTCTCTGTAAGTATTAGTTAAAGTATCAAAGAAGTTTAGGTCTAAATACCTATTCTTACTTCCCATAGACTCGTCATTACGCTCAAACGTACTAGATGCCTGACCACCTTGCTTAGATAAGCTATGGTTTTGGAATGCCTGCTGAATGTTTTCAACTGACTCTTGTAGCTGTGCGATATTATCATTAGTCGATCCAACTGAACGGAACGATATAGGTAAGTAGTTATTCTCTTCTTTAAAGTTCATTCCTAAGAACTCCTCAGCATACTGCTTAACACGGATACCTTGTATACCGAATAGAGCTGACATACCTTCAACGAAGTTAGCTTCCTGAGTTCCCTCCATGTTAGCCATTATGTCCTTGTAGTTCAGTCTCTTAGAGCTGCTAGAGTAAAGCATCTCATCAATAGCTGTACGTATCTCTTTTCTTTGTGATTCACTATAACGCTTATCAGACATGAAAGATAATTCGATCTGTGCAATTACCTGAGCCAAGTATTGAGTCTCATTCTTTCCACTAGGCATCTGACGTAGCACAGAGAATATCTGCATCTTAACCTGTGATCCAATACTAGTAACTCCGTACTCCTTAGCTGTCTTAACCATCGTCTCTTGGAACTGATTAGCCATTGTATCAGCTAGGGCAACCTGCGAACGTAGTTCAGAGAATCCTGTGATCTCCATGAACTGAGCAATCTTAGCCTCTGATGTAAGGAACAATCTACGTAGGAACATAGGAGTGTTCTCGAAACGAGAATAGAAACCTTTACCTACACCTTCTTTTTCTCTAGACTTTATGCCCAATGCTTTCAACCTAGAGTTACCATCATTCTTAGCTTCGGTAGCAGCAGCTAGTGCAGTGATACCCAATGCTTTACCATTGACAGCGAAGTCATACATAGCAAACTCAATTCTCTTGAGCTCTATACCTGACATGTTATTCATTCTAGCTCTAACCAACTCTAGTGCAGCAACATCATCTAACTCTTCAGTTATACCGAATATAGTCTTGAAAGTCTTGTTAGACTCAAATAGTCTACGGAAGTTAGCGAACGTAGGAAGTATAGCATCACTGATGATTACAGCCTTGTTAGCGTTTGCAGCCTCTGCTTTCTCTTCTTGGTATAATTGCTCAACGATAGCGAAGTCATTGATGTCATTGATATCAAGTCCCATATCTTCAGCGATAGCAACTAGTTTCTTTTGAACACCTTTAAGATCTTTCTTAGCTATGTCACGTAGAAGTACCTCGTACTCTGCTACCCAACTAGTTCCATTCTCTACTGCTAAGTCTGTCGCTTTATTAACGATAGCTTGCTCCTGCATAGTCATAGACTCAGATTGTAGGTTCTCAAAGATCTCATTGAAGTATATCTTAGCTCTACGAGTATCTACATTACCTAAACCTTCTACGAATACGTAAGGATTACTGATGTCACCTTTCTTAACAGATACAGACTTTGTACTCATGTTAAGATCAGAGATAGTGTTTTCTATTAGTATTAAAGACTCAGGAGATAACATAGCAGGGTTAATGCTAACGATATCCAAGATCTGATCAGCATAACTAATCAATGGACTTCTAGACGTAGGCTTAAGAGCCTTGAATCTGTCCTTTAGTTTCTTTTGCTCGCCTTCAACCTTTCTAAGTCTATTAGTATATTCATCTAAGCCTTTAGCAGTTAATTGCTTGTCTATGATCATTACAACCTTATCGACAACAGCACTAAGTAGTTCGTATCTAGCATCTATGTCTAGTATACCACGTCCCTTAGTTCTAGAGACTTTCTTAGCTATACGGATAAGTGTATTAACCTGACTAGCTTTGATCTCTACTCCTGCTTCTTTGATTAGGTTCATTATCTCACGTAGTATAACATCACCTGTCTTTTTCTCTTGCTTAAGTATTGCAGCAGCCTTCTTACGGAAGTCCTTTGCCTTAGCGCTCTCAGCCTTACGTTGTGCATTACGCTTCTCGTTCATCTGTGCGCTACGCTCCTTAGTCCCTTCAGACCAACCTTTCTTAGCTCCTTTAGCGTACTGATTAGCCTTAGCGAACACTAGGTTAGCATCAGCACTAGACATGCCCTTAGCACGTAAGCTAGCTATGATAGCAGCCTTCTTTTCGCCTAATAGGATACGTTGTGCAACCTCGTCAACGATAGTTGCTTGGTGGAAGATACTAGCCTTACGCTTAGTCTCTGCATTAACAGAGTTCTGCATTGTCTCAAAACTAACACCTTCATTCTTAGCGGCTCTCTCGAGGATCATACCGACAGGTAGAACACTCTCTAGGAACTTAACTTTCTTTGCTTCGAACTCAACCTCTTTAGCCTGACCTTCAGCAACTAACTCTTCAGCTGCAACACGTAGTGCATCTGCACGACCATCTGCGGTTTGTCCTACGATTAGAGACTCTAGAAGAGCATCACCATCATACGAAGTACCTGCATCAGAAACGATACGTTTAAGAGACTTATCCCCTGCATTCTGAGCTGAAACATAACCACCTTTACCTGATAGTCTGCTAGACAATACGGTGTTCCCATCTATCTTTACTTTTCTAGATGCCTCACGGATCAGCTTGTTCTTAGCCTGTCCTAGTTTAGAGTCCTCTAATTTATTCAACGCATCAAGTTCTTCCTGAGTAACGTATCCTTCTTCCTTAAGTAACTCTAGTTTAGACTTACCTGATAGTTTATTTTCTGTAGTAGTAGATGCTGCGATGTCAGCTATCTGATATATGTTGTCTTTTCTGTTAGCAATACCTATAGCTTTACCCTTGATATCTGTAGAGTAAGTAGAGTGATTACCATCCTGAGTCTGTACGCTTCCGTCAGCTCCTCTTTCGAACTCATAGAATGCATAGATATCACCTGTAGTAAACTCATTCTCTACTAGGTATCCATCACGTACATCGTTCTGTACATCAGCCATAGACTTCATGCCTAGGTTCTCAAAGAAACTAACAGCTGTAGCACTAGGCTCTAGGAAAAAGTCAAGAGCACCCATGCGATCTCCTTTAGATCCATCTAAGTATTCTTGCTGAGTATTAATACCTTCTGACTTCTCCATGAACTCTGTAGGCTTAGTCAACGTAATTCCGTTATCAGCTAGTGTGCTGTAGAAGAAACGCATAGCCTGTAATGGATCAGTGAAACCTTCTGCAGGAATCTCTATCTCGAAGTTACCACCACGCTGTGGGTATACGACTTTAGAACCTTTCTTTCTGTTCATAGCCTCCATCAACTCAGTACCTACAACTACCGAAGTACCTTTGTAGAATCTGTGTCCTGTCTCAGGCTTACCCGATACGATAGCAACTATGTCAGCATCTTTTACAAGACCTTGAACCTCAGCGTTGTTCTTGTTGGTCGCCCATACAACACCTTGATCTGTATTCTTAGAATCTTGAGAGAATGATATACCACCTTCTAACTCAATACCATTACCATCTAATGTAGTGTAAGTACCACGAGCTGATTGGTCACCCATCCAAAACAAGATCTTTGGAGCACGTCCATTTTCTTTCTTGAAGTTTTCAACAACCTCAGCAACGTTAGTGAAGTTAGTATCCCCATTGATAAACGATCCATTGAACGTCTTACCTTTAGGTACTTTTACTGTTGGCTCTTTAGCTGTATTTATTCCGTCTACTTGAGACTCACTCATTTGCATGAAGTTCTCTGTAGATACAGGGTTGCTACCAAACACACCCTTGTTAGCTGTAACAGCATCTCCTACTTGGAAATCTGTAACTACTTTACTTACGTAATTAGTAAACTCTTTAAACGATGGTGTCTGCTTTAGTCTGTTCCCTAACAGGAAGTTAACCGAAGTTCTAAGACTTCCCATTGCAGCGTGAACTACCGACGTACCTGCACCCTCTTGAGAGATAGCACCTGTTGCGATGTCAGCATTAAGCTCAGCGAATACTTCTTCTACTGCTAATTTATCTCCACCTTTCTTCTTGTTGGAATCGTAGATAGCTTTATACTTAGCTAACATCTCACCTTCCATACCTTGGAATGCAGCTGTAACAAATCTCTCAGCATACTCAGGATCAACATCACGAAGTATATCGTGGAAACCCTCATGGTAAGCTGTATTATTCTGTGCCAAACTAGCCATGATGTGAATACTACCATCTTCTGCTTTGTAGAATCCATTAGACCCTGCAATCTCCATCTTGTCTACACCTGCTGTTTCTGCAGCTTGGTCTAGGTTTTTGTGGATAAATACCTTTGTGCCTTTCGACTCTAGCGCTTTCGCGATATTAGATATACCTCTCATTAAAGGTGTATCAGGTAATATAGTCTGACTTGTTATATTTAAACTATTATCTAATCTGTTGAGAAAAGATGTGTTTACCTTATTTTGATTTGATATCTCTGTCTTAAGAGCGTCATACTTAGACTCTATATTCTCAATAATACCAAACTGTGATTTAGCTTCTGTCTTAAGTTCAGTAGTCTGCTCATCAGTTAAAGTCTTGTCGTTTCTCAACTTAGATAAAACGTTAGACAGCTTTTGGTTAGCGTCAATAGTATTAGCAGCATCTTCATCAGTGTACTGCTCATAAGCTAATTCTTGCTCTCTAGACATTCCTCTTTCCAAAGACTCGATGTCCTTTAGTTTTGTCTGTAGCTGTTCTTTTCTAGCAACGTCAGTAGTCTGCAACAACTCTTGAGTTAGAGCTTGCTTGTTACCTCTTAGCTTGATCATCTCAGTACGAAGACCACCATAACCTAAAGCAGAAACTCCTGCAGTAAGAAGGCCTCTACGTCCTGTTATACGGCTTACCTTAGCAGAACCTGCACCCATTCCGAAACCAATGATAGCAGAATCCATAACCTCATATAGGTTGATCTTTTCATCGTTGACAGCGGCATGTACAATACCTGAACCTACTGTAGCTATAACTTCTTCTAAGCCTTCCTCAGCACCTTGCTTAAGAGTATTCTTAGTAGTAGCCAAAGCGAACTTACCAAACTCCTTGCTCAGTAAACCTTTACCAAACATCTCAGACTTGATTTGTTTTCTTGTCATTCCTGCAAAAGCCTCAAGACCTGCAAGAGCCTTAACATCACCTGCGAATAGTTTCTCAGATAAAGTCTCAACAGCTGCGTCACCTAGAGCCATCATGAATGCTTTGTCATTGCTTACTTGTCCGTAAGTATCAGCCCAAGTTCTACCAAAAGTGGTAGCTCCCATAAAGCCTGACGATGCCCACATAGCAGTAGATGCCGAAGCACCTAAGCCACCCGTGCCATAAGCTATAGCAACCTGTGCTAATAACTGAGGAGTTGTTTGAGCAGCCTGTACAGCGAATACCTTAGAGGCAGCGCTAATGTTACCTTCTTGTAAGTTTTTAGAAACACCTTTAGATACCTCATCTTCAGATAAGCCATACTCCGTGTAAGAAGCCTGTGTTCTGAATGTGTTCTCGTAGAAATCATCTTGAGCACCCGCTCTATCGTATAGACCTTGGACGCTGTTAGTTATATCCATGATACCTGTAGCCATGTCATGAGCGATAAGCCCTACAACAGTTTTACCTTCTACTGCAGCTCTTTCACGTTCTACGATAGCAGCCTCACGTGCAGCAACCTTGTCCATGTCCATCAAAGTTAAACCTAAGTTCTTTTGATTGAATACAGCTTTACCTTCTTCATCAAACTCTAGAAGGCCACCCTTTTGAGTCTCGCCCTTGTCAGTAAACTCTGTCTCTGACATACCTGCTTCGCTATTGTCTAGCATTGCATCGTTGTATGCTGCGTTTACTTTGTCTGCGTTTTTCTTACGAATGATAGCACGAACCTCTTCCGAAGAACCTGCTTTCTTTATAGCATCTTCCGCCTCTTTTTCTTCAATGCGAGCTAAGGTAGCTAGGAATGGTGATATGTTTTCACCTGTTTGTGGTTTCCACTCGGCTTGAGTGTTAGGAGCATCAACATCTGCGCCGCCTTGGTAACCTGCCCAACGACTAATTGCTTCGTCCTCTTCTTGGGACATCTCTCCTAATGCTTGTGATAGGGTTCCTGTTAGTCTACCCTTGTTTACGCTTACTTCTTTTTCTTCACCTTCAGGTAACGCTTCAGTAGTTTTAACACCACTTCCTTGAGCGAATCCAACAGGTTGAACATCAAGTAATTGTGAGCCCGAATTGGAATCGTCCAAAGACAAGTCCGTAGAATCGTCTTGATTTTTTTTTTCAGGGGTAGAGCCAATACCGACTAGGTTACTGAAGTCTTCTAGACCACCATCGTATCCTGTATTGGTGAATAATTTATGTGCATCAGAACGAGCTTCTTCATTCTCTGATAAGAGTGTTTGATAGTCCTCTAAGCTACCATTGTAGCCTGTTTCGGTAAATAACTTATAAGAGTCTTGTAGTGCTTGATCGTTCATAATGTCTATCATTGGTTATATGATAGTGCAAATATACGAAAAAACTATGAGAAAAACAAGTAGTTAATACTAGTTATACTTACTACCAACGCCTTCAGCAGACTCAGCTTCAGGAGTATTCTCCTCACCGATATTAACCATTCCTGCTTGCTTTTCAGAAGCGGCTTTCATAACTCTTAGATCTCCACTTGGAATACGAGAGTAACCACCTGTGATAGGTACTAATGTAGCATCAGTTTTCTGTAGTAACTGAGATATAGCTGCCTCACTTGCACCACTAGCTTCTAACGCTTTCACCTTAGTCATGATGTCTTCACTTGGCTTATATTCTACAGCGAAGTATTTCATCTCTCCACCTACGTTCTGTGCAACAACACCACCAACAACGATTCTCTCTTCACCTGATCCGCTTGAGTAAGCCTTCATCTTAGGTGCTGAGGCATATCCTAGTTTCTGATTAGGAGTATTGAGTGCAGTACCGCCTTTAGTTATCTTAACGTTACCTAGAACGCTCTGTACGTCTCTTCCGTTATTCAATGCTAGATCGTCTAGTATGCTTGTTCCTCCGTCTGTAGCTTTAGCTGTAGGGTTATTGTCTACGCTTTTCTTAGAGGCTGTACCTTTAGTAGCGCGAGGATCAACAGCTTCAGTATATACTCTCTTCCCGTAGGCATCAAGATTGTTCTCTAGTTCAAAAGCATCAATTGCTCTACGTCTAGCGAAAGGATTGTTCTTAAATTGTGGAGCATTCTCAATAGCTGCAACGTCAGCAAACTCTGAACGTAGCTCGTTACCAAGGCTTCTTAGTGCGTTAAACTGCTCAACGTCAGAATCTAGTAGATCTTCTTTACCGAAGTAATCTCCCATGTACTGAGCCTCAACAGCTAATCTAAACTCTTTATTAGACTCCATCTGTGATCCGTAAGTCTTAGCTATTAAGTCAGCTTTGATCTCAGGGTCAACCTCTGATAGAGACTTAGAGAAACCTGTTCCATCAGCGTTCTCAACACTCATGCCCATCTGCTCTAAAGCTCCACGTAGAACCTTCTCAGCATCAGCACCTGCAAATTGTGCAACGCTCTTCTCCATGTCATACATTACAGGAGCTTGATACATAATGCCTTGACCTACTTGACCACCATTAGCGGCTGTCATTGCAGTAGAGTTTCTATGCTCGTCTAGGTGAGTATCAAATGCGCTTTTGTTACGTACGTATTCGTCTGACGCTCTAAGTGTAGAGAAATCAGCTGATTCTTTTGTTAATGCAGCTTTAGATGTAGCAGCCATTTGCGATACCTGAGCCATTGCATTCTTAGCTCTCTGTGCATCAGCAGGGTCTAGGGATTTCTGTGCAGTAGCACTAAGTTCCATAGCTTTCTCTAGCTCAGCGTTTATGTAAGGAGAATCAACGTCACGGATACCTGAGGCATCAACACCATCATATAGACTAGCGTTCTGCTTAGCGAACTCTGTTTTCTTTGCGTACTCACGTGCATCATATGCAAGACCAACTTGACCTACATTGCTGAAGTCAAATACTTGAGTACCCTGTCCTAAACCTGCCGTTCCGTTAGCCATTACTTAAATCTTTTTGTTTTTAACAACTTGCGGAAATATGCTGATTCCTTGGATAGTTGTTTCGCTTGAGTAGGGTTAATGATGTATTCACCACCTGTAGCTTCCCCGACTACTTCCCCGTTTTTATTTGTCATTGTTATAGGGTTGGTCTTATGAGAAAACTCACCCTCTAGTTTATCGGTCTTGTCGACTTTACCGCCTTTGTTATTTTTAAACATTCCCTTAGCTTCTAGACCCGCTTGTAGAGCCCCTGTAGTAGCCGATCCTATACCGCCTGCTACATTACCTAGTGCTGCTTGTTTGGCTGCGTTAGCTCCGTCGTATTGCATTCTGAACCTAGACTCTTTTTGAGTTGCTAAGTTATCCTGAGCACCACCTAGAACCTGTAGTCCTTGCATCTCTCTCTGACGTTGTGCGTCTTGAGCTTGAACCTCTGATATATTGGCTTGAGAAACTTGACCTTGAAGACCGCCTAATAAAGCACGTCCACCTGCATTGCTTAATGCTTGAGTAGAAGTAGATAGACGACGATTGATAGCCTCTGTCTGTTGACGTAGACCTGTTTGATCCATAGCCTTTTGAGCGTACTGCTCGTAAGCTGAAGGAAGACCTAACTTAGGAGCGCCTGCTAATAGCTCATCCATCTGTGCGTTAGCCTTCTTAAGCTGCTGTGCACCGTAGATTGCTTGACCTACACCTAGTACAGCTTGTGCACCACCTGCAATCAAACCACCAATGGCGAACTTCTTGACTTTACCGTCTTTTCCTTTTAACTTCATACTAAGTGCAAATATACGAATTATTGTTGACTATTATGATGCAAACCACTTTCAGACGTTTGTGCAGAAAGAGCGAATACTTCTATAGCTGTAGTATCATTGAATGTTAACTTAACTTCAGAGTAAGCACCTCTTAGAGGATCACCATCTACCGAAGCACCTTTGACTGCAAGTGTATCACCTGCTGTAACTGCTCCTCCGTTAACCATGCTAAGCGATCTAGAGCTAAGAACTCCGTTTACACTAACACCCGCTAAAGCAGCAAAAGCTCCACCTGTGAATTTATATACATCTCCACCCATTCTAAATGGCAGTCTGTTAACTTTATGTGCAAAAGATATAGCAGGATCAGCTTCTAATGAAACATTACCTAACATAACGTATTGAGAAGTACCTTCTTCTCTAGGAACGTTAGAATAATAAACACCTTCCTTAGCTGTAAAAGCAGCCTCAGGTATATCTACCGATTGGTCTATGGTAGAAAGTGTAGCAGAAGGGTTCGCAGTAGCGTCTACTCCTATGCTGTTATATACTTTTCTTGAAGTAGGGTTAGAGTTAAATACTGAAGTAAGTGTAGCATCGTACTGAGTGCCGAAGAAGTTACCATACACAGCATTGACACCTAGCTCTTGTCCTGTAGGTGTTTCCTCAGAACTAGCAGCTTTTCTAAAGCCGAAACTTCTCATACCTAGCGCAGCGTAATAGTTACTAGTATAATTAACAAATGTAGTAAACTTATCTAATCCTACTGAGAGAATTAATGATTTAGAATAAGTAAACGGTAGATTCTGTAAAGAGAATATGATTTCATTATTCAATCTATCTTGGCCAATCGAAACGAAATAACCATCAGCATCAGCCAACATAGAAGAACAAGTAGTCTCGATGTAAGAAGATACATTATTGTCAGAAAGAATCTTATTTCCTGATCCTGAAAAAGCTACTATCTTAGCTCTAGTAACATCAACGATATAAACAACACCGTCTGCCTTTAAGAAAGCTGTACGATCTTCATTGATACCTGTGTTAATAGGGTAATGCTGTTGCAGCCCTAGAATATCAGTAGTTTGGGTAACCATTGCAGATCCTGTACCTGTAGAAAGTATTGAACGATTAACAGGAACTCTAGACACTTTGTCAGACTGAAGTAACGTTATTGCGTCACCACTATCAACTAGTCCGAAGATACCACCATAGTTCATCTCATAGTCCATGAAGTTGGCTAGAGAGTTATTGAAAGACGATAGGTTATTCTGCGAAGAGTCAGCTAACTGAGGATCAGAGTATGTTATAGAAGAAATTCTATGTTGCTCTTTCTCGCTATTAATAACAGCATAAGGCTTGCCACCAAGCTCTCCGTCTGTGCTAGCGTCTCTATCACTAAATTGTTTTGACTCAACGTAGTTTATCCTAGGAGTTAGACCTGAAGTATTAGACCCGTTAGCAAAGTTTAGTGAACGTTGCTTATACCAAGCGTTACCTTGAGTTAGAACCTTCGCGTTGTTTATTTCAGATATAGCATACTTAGGAGATAGTGCTCTGTATATCTTAGTAGTGCTTGATTTTTCTCTAGAGTATATCTCAAAGATAACGTCACTAGCCCATAGGTCACTAGATGTTCCTATGTCACTAAGTCCGAATCCTTCTAGATCCTCGTTGTTGTCTAGTGTTATAAACTGACCTGTTTCAACGCTTGTAGCCGCTCCTGCTAATTGTGCTGCTGTATCTATAGTTACCAAAGCATTTACATCCCATGTATAGTTACTAGGGTATTGTCTGATACCATCTGCATCTAAGTAAGATACAACCACTAGCTTATCACCTTCGGTAAATTGGTATTCTAGATCCCTTGTCTGAGCGTAAGATTGTTTCGAGCCTTGTAGACCCCTTAGCATAACGTATATCTGATTCGAGTTCTTAATGTCTAGGTCAGTTGCTGCTGCATCTGCCTTAAGAGCTCCTGCAGTACCATACTGAATAAAGTCAGCCTTAGTGTTACCGCCGCTGTATACATAAAAGAATCTAGCAAATGCTGCGTTAGCTATAGTTGTAGTAGGAGTTACAGTAATAGATGCTGTTCCTCTCTCTCCTGTAAGTCTATCGCCTAGTGGCGCTACAGATGCAGAGCCTAGCTCGTAAACCCCTGAAGTACGTCCGAAACCATCTTCTAATACTAAGCCTATAGAGTGAGTCTCACCCGCTTTAAAAGTTCTTGTTCTCTGAGAATTAAATGCCGTTGTAGCTCCTCTGTGAATCCTAAACGGTGATACAGATCCCACTATACCTGCTACATTAGAATCTTCGACTCTTGCCGAGCCCGTGTAGTCATTCATTCCGCTACCACTATCTATTTGTATAGTAGTAGTAAATAAAGAAAAACCTATAACATTTGTCGTAAGAACAATTGTAGTCCCTACTACAGCTGCCTCTATACGTTGAGTCACTGTTCCGCCCCAATTAATGTTCCAATTAGGATACACTGCCCAAAACTGATTGACAATAGCGGTATTGGTTATAGTATTAGTCACAGTCAGTCCATCAATAGCCGCAGCTAACTTTGTATTAAAGTCTGCTTGACTACTAGGAGCTGTTAGATCAACTGATTCAAGGAACCTAGTTCTAGGTACTTTAAACTTAACATTACCCGCTATGGTAGTGGCTTGGGTTGTAGTCCCTGCTACATTCTTTATAGTAATAGTCTCTGTAGCTGTTTTCGTGTACGTATATGAATCTACAGCGTAGTCTAGGATTAAGTTAATGTTATCAGTACCATTGAGAGCGCTTGATATTGCATCAGTATCCAACACTACTTCATTAGTAAGAAATCCCGCATCTGTGCTCTCAAACATTCTGTAGCTGATTGGCTCACTACTGTAGGTAGGTACTAGGCTAGCCGTGATAGCCTCCTTGTCAAAGCCTTCTTTGTAGTTACCATACATTAGTCTGTTAGCTGATATAGTCTGAGACTGAGCAACCTTAGGTACTGCGTCCTGTAGCTTGTTGTATTCAGAATCAGAAACCACAGAGTAAGAACCATCGTTAAAGAAGTCTACCCCGAAGAATAACTCAGAAAAAGTATATTCACCTACATAGTACATAGTGTTATCCTGTACGTCTCTGTAGTGTAATCTTAGCTTAGGTACTGTAGCTCCACCTATTCCGACAACACCGCTGCTTTGTATCTCAATCTGATTAAAACCTGCGTCGTATTCAGCGTTACTATATATGTCATTAAGAGTATTTATACCTACTGTGTTATCAGAGTATTCTCCAATAGCAGAAACCTCTCCGTCTCTAAACACGTATTGTAGTGCGAATTGGAAAGACTTACCTAGAAGATCATTAGTTGTTCTAGTAGCGTCAGTAAGGTATCTAACCTGTGGAGCTAAAGGAGACATCTTCATTACATTGCTCTCACTACTACTTGGGGCTATGCCTGAGTCTACGTTTACCTTCTGTGGCTCGCCTTGTCCATCTGTGAAGTATAAAAATACCTCACCGCTAACTACCATTGCATCTATGTGTAACGGATTGTTAGTCAGTGTTATGTGTTGGGAACGTACGGCTAATGTAAACGATGATTCTCCCTGACCCATCTTGTATATAGAGTGGTGTCCGTTAGAGTTCCATACAAAAACAAATAGTCTGTTAGTTCCCTCATGTTCGTAAGTACCTATTACTTGATTCTCACCTAGATACGGAGTAGCGTCATAAGCAGCAGCAGTGCTACCTTTTATGTTCTTAACTACGCCTTGGCTACCGCTAGAATCAGCAGAGACACGTATGTTCAAAGCATCTATCATCTCCTGAGGAGCGACAATGCGACTATCGTTATCCAAGTTAAGGTAACGAGGTGTTAGGGTATTGATGCCCATAGTGTCTAGTATTTAGGAGATTGGCGGAAGTTCTTGCGGATCACATTCAATGCTTCTTCTTTGCTGAATGAGTTCATGCGAGCTTTCGCTAGTCTTAATTCGTTGTAGTAGTTTTGACGTGCTATCTGCTTTTCTGATGCAGGAACGTTTGCCTTGCGCTGTACTAGCTTAAAGTATATGTACTGACGTAATGCCTCCTCTGCGTAAAGATGTACGCTAGGGTTTTGGCTACGTGCTTCGTCTGCAATGTATTCAACTATGATGTTATCTACATCCATGTCAGAGTTAAGCTCTAGTCTGTTCTGCTCATAGTTCATACGGAAGTATCCTACTCCTGATCCACCACCTGCACCGTACTGACGACCTTCAGAGGCCTCATACATATAAGTAGTAGAGTCAGAGACTTTGTTACCTGAGGTAGAGTTTCTAGAAGAGTTTACTCTATCGTTTATACCATCTGCATCTGAGTCTATCGGGCTGTTAAAAGCATCCAATAAATACTCCTGAGATATGTTTATGTTTTTGTTTTCTTTTAGTACATGTACAATCCCGTTTGATCCTGCAATACCCACACGTAGGAAGTCTACGAAATCATCAGGTAAAGGAACTGTGTTGTTGCTATCAACAACTAATGAGAGAGACTTAATTCTTTTCATTATATCAAAGCCCATCTCGCGTATTCCGCGTAGAGCTAATTGGTGTACATGGTAGTCTTGTGCGTTAGACACATAGTCATCCTCAGATAAAGTCAGGAGAAAGTCGTTTACTACTTCTTTTACAGATATCGTGTTACGTGCCATTATTTATTGTCTTTTTGTTGTTCTCCCTGTGCGTACTGATAAACATCAGAGGCGCGTAGGTTAATTCCGATCATCTTAGCAATCTCAACAACTAACTCAGCAGTGTAGTGCTCAGGTAGTTCAAAGTCAATAGTATTAGTAACATCCCACACTTCGTTTCCGTCTGCACCAACAGTGTATCCGAACTTAGGTAATGATGATGTTTTAGCTCCTGCAGGTGTTAGTCCCTCAGGCTGCTTGTAATAGCGTAACTTTATTTTACGTATGGTTGTGGGGAAACATTGTATATCGTTGCTTACAAGAGCTACAGGGTTGTCTGAAGTAGGAACTGACAATGATGATTGTAGTATCATGTCAATTTTCTCCTCATCGTATACCACTTGTATTCTGTTACTTGTAGTCTGATCCAAGAACCAATCCCCGAATGTAGTCATAGATATTATGCGTGAAAGATCCTCAGGCTTTGTAAAAGTACCTAGAGCGTTAGAAGGACTGCTTAACGTTGCATTCTTAGAGAATACAGATAAATCTTCCTGTAACTGCTTAACTCTATTCTTGTCACGCCCTGCGTAAACACCTCGACTAGCAAAGCGCTGATTGTCTTGAAACTCTGCGAATAAAGAGTTAAATACTTTCTGTTGTGCTATACTAGCAAAGGAGTTGAATTGAGCAGGTGTGATCATACCACGCTCATCCTTGTTAGTTAAATCCTTTACTGTATTGTATACCTCGTAAACTGAAGCCATCTTGCATATATATTATACTGCAAATATACGAAAAAAAAAGAAGAGCCACACAATGTGCAGCCCTCCCTATAGAATCTTAATGTTATTTTAGTTTACAGACTATCAATCTGACGCTGTAGCTCATCACGTACCGCATTACCACGATCAGTCATTAGGAAGCGTGTGAACACTTCTACGCTGTTCTGCCCCATTGGTGTAGGACATATCAATGCGTTAGTATCTCCCCAATACATTCCGTCAGCCTTAGCAACTAAGATTTGGAAGTCAATAGAAGTTAATACATCAGCTTTAATCTGAACAACAGGGCTGTCATACAACTCCATAAAGTTCTTAGGATTTCCTTTAGCAAACTTCAATAGCTCTTTCTTGATCTCCATGTTAGACATTGTGCTGTCTATGCCATAAGATAATACCATAGGTAGTAACTCGTCAAGTGAAGCTCCGCGAATCAAGCTAACGGCATCGTGTACCAAGAACTCGTTTTCTACATCTTCCTCTGCTGTTGATTGGTTATTTACTTCGTTAAACACTTTACCACCATTAACCTTGTTGTCAGGGTGTGCACGAAGATATGCTAGTAATTCAGGTTGGTTAACGTTAACTAGTAGGTTTTTGTCTCTAAATACAATAGCCTCACGACGTGCTGTATTACTTTGCTCATCGACAAAGATAGAACGCTCTCCACGGGCATAACGTATCTCACGGTTGAATCCTACTTCCTCATCAAAGACAAGTACGGACTTCTGACGAATCTTATAATAGATCCCGCCACCCTTAGTGATAGTAAATACTGTTGGTTGTGGTTTAGCCTTCTTAGCAGGACGCTTAGATGCTTTTGTTGTTTGTGCTACGGGCTTTGCCGCAGGTTTCTTTGCACTAGGAGTGCGCTTTACTGTATCAGCCATAATATAAATAAAATTAATATACTGCAAATATACAAAATGTTTTATAAAAAAGAAAGCCCCTACAAAATGTAGAGGCTCTCAATTCAATATATGTTAAGAATTACTTCTTAAGCAATACGTGACGGTTAGCCGCACGAGTGATCAAGTTACACTCAGAACGGTAGTTAAACTGAACACTATCCTCAGTTGCGTTAGACGCGCCTAAGATAGATCCTGTTAACCAATGCTCCATTTCACGAGAGTAACCATTAGTTGCTTTGTAATTGATCTCAAGAGCAGGAGCTTTGTCACCTGTCTTAGCATCAGCTACTTTAGCCATAGGGATCATAACACCTGCGAAGTCAGCACCACTCAATAGAGTAGGGTCGTTCAACAGTTTGAAGTCATGCTTGTGGAAAGTATACCCACCACGTCCGAATGTACGGAATCCTAATTCAACAGCCATGTCCTTGTCATTGTTAAATGCACCGAACTGTCCTGCAACACCACTAGTAGCTGCGCTCAAAGCTGCACCACCACCTGCGATCATATCATCGATAGCTAGATCAGTAGCACGATCAACATACATAGCGTACTCTGCAGCACCACCTTGCTTGTCCAACTCAACTATGATCGAATCGATATCACCTAAAGAAGCGAAATCAGCATCAGTAGAAGAAGCAACAATTCCTCTGTCCTCGATAGCAGCGAAGTAACCTTCAGAACCACTAACACCTGTAACAGCTGTAGTTTTTTCTCCTAACAATAACATCATCTCTCTCTTGTCCATGAAACGTTGACGTGTGTCAGCTTCAGACTTCATGTACCAACGGTAATCTCCACCACCCAAGTTAATCCAACCAATGTTGGTAGCTTGAGATCCGTTTACCTTGTAAGCTTCTTTCATAATCATGAAAGGGTTTGTGCGCTTAACAACGTTAGCTTCGAATCCACCGTTTGGTTGATCAGAACCTTGAGCGTATAAGTTACCGATAACGGCAAGAGATACAGCACCTGCAGCTAAAACAGCAGAACCATCCAAAGCAACCAATGTGATTAAAGGAGTAGCAGCAGTACTAATAGAAGCAACGTAGAAACGATCAGAACCGCTCAATAGAACGTCAGATACACGTACAACAACAGCAGCAGCTGAGGCAGCAGTTACAGCAACACCACCATCAGAAGTACCAACTTGTTTTTGATGAAGTCTAGCTTCTTCCCAATAAGTTACTTCGTCAGCAACAGCTTGAGCTTTTACCGCACCTACCATAGACAAGAAGCCTGTGATACCTTGCGATCCGTAAGTCTTGATAAGAGCGTCACGGTTATCTTCTTTATTCACCTCGTTGATGTAAGATCCAAGATCTACATACTTCGACATGTCAAGATTTTTAATTAGAGCGGGGTTAAAATCGCTCGGAGTAGTTAAAGCCATAATAGTTTTTTTTTAGCTTATTAAACATTAAAATTTCATTCGCAGAGTATCGTCGCCACCCTGCAAGGCGTTCAAAATTTGTTGTCTCACTTTATCCTCATTAGAGGCAGCACTTGGAGCGTTTGAGCTAGTAGGAGTTACACTACTCGGATTCACCGCTTGCTTAACTACATTTGATGTACCTTCAGACAAACCTTGTTTGAATGCAGCATCTACAATGCCCTCAATGTTATCGAGGATAGTACGGTGAACATTTAATTTCTCAAAGTCCCAATCTCCCTTCTCACTAACGTATTGATCGAAGTAATCATCCATCTTTGCGTTAGACTGTTTCAATTCCGATTTGTATGCGTCTGATATCCCAAAGGCGAATGACTTGTCTTTACCGACATTGAACTCTAGTGCCTCCATATCATCAGCTACTTTACTCATCGAGGATATCCACTCAGAGGTAATAGGTGATTCTAACTCTTCCTGAACAGGAGCTGCAATTGGCTCATCCTTAACAACGGGTGCTAAGTATTTGCTTCTAGTAGACTCTAGTTCTTTACGAGCTGTGCTTGCATCCATCTTCATCTGTAGAGCGCCCAAACGGACATCTTGCTCTGTGTTCAAGTCTGTATCTAGGTTATACTTATTCTCAAGTAACAACTTAGCATCAGACGTTGACAAGTCAGGGTATTGGTTTTGAAGATTGCTCTGCATTACACTCAAGTCATCCATTTCAGATGGGTTTAGAGCTTGGTACGAGAACCACTCTTCGACTGTACGTCCCGTTTCCGATACGAAGTCAGCAATAGCCTTAACAGCAGGGTCAAGTTCTACAGGTGCAGGTGTCTGCTCTGTATTTAGTCTCTCTAACATCATTTCCTTACTAGCGCCTTCCATGCCAAGCATTTCGCCTACGGCAGAGAATAACATTTGCTCGTACTCTTCGTCAGAGATGTTATCTTCCTCTTCATCGGTAACTTCTAGAGAATCTGTTGTATCAACCTCTTCATCTAAAATAGCATCAACAGCTTCATTTAAATCAGAACCATCTACAGGCTCCTCATTGTCTTCTACTGTTTCAGCCTCTACCTCAGTAGATTCTGTATTTATAATTTCATCATTTTCAAGAACGTCAGACTCTTCAGGTTGTGCCTCGGTAGTCTCCTCCGTTACTGTTGATTCTGTTGCTTCCGCTTCGGTTGCTTCATCTACCTCAACTAGGTTAGCTTCACTCGGTGGAGTGCTGCTTAAGTCGATTCCCAATGATGCCGCCAAGTCTTCAAATTCGTTAGCCATAGTAAATTGAATTGTTAATTATTGCAAAGATAGTAATTATTATTTAATAAATATACAAGACCTACTTGCAAAACACAAGTTAAGTTGTTATATTATAATTGTTATTAATCTTAAATTATATACTATGTTACGTTTATCTATTATTATAACTATTCTAATCTCTATGTTTATTGAGAGTAAAGGTGAAGTAAATAACAAAAGTATACAACATGGTATATATAGTAATGATACTACATCTCTATTTATAGTAGACGCTAGGACGATAACACTTGATGAGTTGAACTTATTCCTAGACTTCATTGTAGAGGCTACAGCAGACACTGCAGAGATCGTTGGAGAATGGGAGCACTTAACATTTACGAGAGAAGAGAGTGATACAGTCTTAGTTTGCAAGATACATGCAACGAAAGGAATGTACTACGAAATGTTACAAATTAAATAAACCTACTATGGCTACAGAGAAAGAGATACAAGATCGTTACGCTGCAATGAGCAATGTACGACAAGAAGGAGAGTCCTTCGACGACTACAAGGAAAGACGAAGAGAGACTAACAGATTCGTAAAACAGTATTTGAAAGGAAGAAGATTATGAGGCCAATAAAAGAAATAGTTCTACACACCACTTACACTCCTGAAGGAAGAGAGCATGATGTAGAAGACATCCGAGCATGGCACAAAGCCAAGGGATGGTCAGATATAGGTTATCATTATCTAATTAAGATCGATGGAACAATAGAGGCAGGAAGACCATTAGACAAAATCGGAGCACACGCTAAGGGGCATAACCAAGGTAGTATCGGAATTTGTTACGTGGGTGGAATGTCGGCAGACCATCGAAGTCCATTAGACACTAGAACATCTAACCAAAAGCAAGCAATGCAACAGCTAGTATCAGCGTTGAATGTAGTCTTCGGCGGTGTGAAGGTATTAGGACACAACGAGATAAGTAGCAAGTCCTGTCCTTGTTTCGATGTAGGAGTAGAGTTCTCCGCATATAGATAGAAAGAGAAAGCCCCGCGAAATGCAGGGCTTTTTTTTATCTTCTAATTCTTTTAGGCTTTAACTTACGAAGAACCTTAGCGCTCTCAACAGCTTCTCCCGCTGCCGCTGCAGTCCTTGGTGCAAATCTAGATAACAAGCTAGGAATTTTTTTTGCAAGGTTAAATGCTGACTTACCTAGTCCTAGCATCTTAGCACCTCCTACCATTGGTGCGCTACCACCTATGAATTTCTTATTTTTTTCTCGTATTAGCATAGCTCCCTTGTATTTAGGAGCTGTAACTGTAACCTCGGGTAGAGTCCCACCTTGTACGGGCTTGTCTTTAGTTTTACCACCTTTGCTATAGCTAGGAGCTTTGTGTCCGTAGCCTTGTTTCTTCAAACGTAAATGTGCAGCAAGAGAATTAGCCTTAACAGACTTATCTCCCTTGTACATCATATGTGGTTTAAATTCTTTCATTAGTGTTTTGCTCTGTTTGCAGACTTAGTGACTACACGTAGGTTAGAAGACTTATTGTTCATTGGGTTACCATCTACATGGTCTACATCCATTCCGTCGTTAGGAGACACCTTACCACCCTTTTGGAGCTTGCGGCGTGCACGCATACGACTAGCTATCTTACGAAGGTTAAGACGATTGTACGCTGTGTCGTACTTCTTCTTCTTGTCCCTAGACGCTTTGTTAGCTTTATAAAATGCTGCAGATAATCCCATTACTCGTAGAATTGACCTCTTGCATTCTGCTTAGTGCCTGCTTGCTTTTTCGCTTCGCCACGAGTGCTGTCGCGTAGAATACGTAATTGATTCTTCATAGCCTTACCTTTAGCACCACTTCTGTCTTCAGCGCTTAACGCTTGATAAGAAGCCAATACAGACTTTATCTTTGCGTTAGCCTCTGTAACATTAACTTTGATGTCTGAAACGTCAGCACCTCTGTTATTAGTTGCTTCGTTAAGAGATGAAGACTTTCTAAGCATAGGCATTTTATCGCCTTCAGCAGTGACACCTTTTTTCTGAGTTAATTTTGATTTCTTCTTCTTGAGCTTTCCACCCAAGTTGTACTTCATTGATGTTTTCTTCTTAAGTTTCATCTTACTTTCTTTTTAGTATTTCATTCATGGTCTTCAGCTCAAAGTTTGACTTCTCTAAGTCTGTTATCTTTTCTAGCATGTTCTTGTTCTCTGAACGCAGTGTAGCTACTTCCATCTTAAGCTCTACAAAAGCCTCACGTATTTCATTAAGATCTCTCAATAAGTCTTGTTGTTGTGTTTGAAGCATTGCTATGGTTTGGTCTTTCGCTAGTAGAGCTCCGTTAGCTCCTGTGTCCGACTTGGACTTGTAGACCTTCCAATAGTAGTCAAACGCCTTTGTGGACGTTATACCTATTACTAGTGCTGTTACTCCTGAGTATATATTGTCCATTACCATTTTACCTTGTTAGCCCAATAAGCTGCAGAGAGCTTACCCTTCTTAATGTTGCGTCCATGACGTGCTTTAAAGGATGCGCGTTTCTTCTTCATCTTATCAGACTCACCTGACTTAGGCTCTCCTGCGGTTGAAGCTCCTTGCTCTCCGAAACGTATTAGCTTAACAGTATCCCCTTCCTTAGCAACCACGATGTGTGACTTCTTAGGATGTGTTGGGGTACGCTTCGCCTTATTGACTCCTGAAAGTCTATGTTTCTTTAACAAGTTCTTTATGCGCGTATCCATAACTGCAAAGATAGGAAATAATATACAAAAGAAAAGGGGAACATAAATGCACCCCTCTTTCAATCCGTGTGGAAACCACAATACAACAACGTATAAAATCTACACGAACTTATTCTTCTTCAGATACCTCAGGATCAACGAACTCACCTGTAGTTACATTGATGTTAACGTCTCCGTATTTCTCCATCATAGATGATTGCATAGCACTTAGCTCGCCTTCCATGACGTGTAGTGCATCCCATGCTTCGTCAGTCGCTTGCATTACTCTGCGTAAGTTCTTGCTTGAGTTTGTAAAATTAGAATCCGCAGTTCGCAGATTACCTAAAGCCTCCTGTAGAGATCCTAGTTCTTTCTTGGTTAGTTTAGTAGCGCTCATAAAATAAAATAAAATGTTTATAGGAATCTAATATACAAATCCTGTGCCAAAAAAACAAGCTTAATAATCAACAGCTGAACCTGCATCAACAAAGTTACTCCAAGTTATGCTGAAGTCATCTCCATCTACCGCTGTTGGTGGATCATTCTCTGCGTCAAAAGCAAGGTAAACATTATCATTTTCTCCAACGTCAGCAGCAGGAAGACCTGCCCCTGAGTTATATAGATTTGTTATCTCTGTTTGGCTTAACAGCTTGTTGTCAAAGAACGTAAAGTTATCGTACTCAGACGCTCTAGAGTTACCTGTTCCGTTGTTAGTCCTGTTGATATAAATGTTATCCATATTGAAGTGGAAGAAACTATTCGTAAGACTTGTCAGCTTGTTTGGCAGCCTTACTCCATTCCAATACATTTGAAACGCATCCGCTCCTGTTGTTTGAGATATATCAAACGTTAAGACAATGTGAGCCATAGATGCGTTATTGACATTACCTTTCTGAGTTCCGTGCCAATTACCGCTTGTTATACCTGTCGCTCCGCTATTAGAGGTTACATTCCAATGCGTTCCACGAGAGTTTACAGCGTTAGACCTAAACCTAGCTATGAATCTGTTTAAGCCGTAGTCATACATAAAGAATAACCTATTGGTTGTAGCCGTTGTGCTATTCGTAGCCATAAACAGCATAACATTGGTATCAGAGGCAGCCCACTTAGGGTTTATCCAAAAAGATAGAGAGAAGTCATTCCCTGTTGCCCTTGGGCTAGTTGTACTGAATCCAAGTCCTTGAGTGTCTGCGAAGTTCCAATACTTAGCATTAGCAGATAGAGAGTGATCGTAACTATACCACTCACTCATCAGGTGAGGCTGATTACCGTCAGGCCTGTTAGCAGCAGGGTTAGCTAGGTTTATAGTACCGTAAGCTCCTGTATGAAGAAAAGCAACTCTGTGGTCACCACCGCCTGCGTATCCTAGCTCACTAATTATTTCCGATATCTTTATTTGACCTGATGCTTGTAAAGCCATTATACTCTATTTTCTAAATCGATTACTCTCTCTTCTAGTTGAGATATAATCTCTTGTTGTTCTTTGTTTGACTCGACTAGTAAAGCTATTAGCTTCTCGTAATCTACTGTCTTGTATTTCTCCTCAGATATCTCTCCATCAATGAACACACTCTTCTCGCGAACTATTTGAGGGATAACAGTCTCAACCTCTTGGGCTATAAAACCTATCTCACGTTGTCCCTTACGGCTTCCTGCCTTCCAAGTGTATTCCACACCTCTTAGCTCAGAAACCTTCTTAGAAGCGCTCTGAATAGTCTCTACGTCCTCTTTTAGTCTAGCATCAGATATCGTGGTAGAGAATGCAATGATATCACCATCACAGTGAAGCTCGGGAGTTCCATCATTTCTCCAAGCTCCCATAATAGATCCACCAACATAGAAGTCCATCTGAGTACCCGATACAGCATCAAACTGAATATAATCAGCAGCACTGCTGCCCACGAACTCAACATCACCACGAAGGTCGCTCTCTAAAGAGAATGTTGTAGTACTTAAGTCTAACCCTGCTCCTGCAGAGTATGTAGTACCACCACCTGATACGGTAGTCCATGATCCAACACCTGATCCATTGGTAGTTAGTACCTGACCGTTAGTTCCTGTTGCAGTAGGTATGGATAGAGTTCTAGTTCCGCCGCTTGAGAATGCTGTAACTCCCGTTGAAGCTAAATACATACCTGTATCTCCATCGTCTAGGAATCGGAAGCTAGGCTCAGAAGGAACGTTAGTACCACCAATAGCCAAAGAACCTGAGTTAAATCTAGCTCCTAGTGTTGTGAACGTGTTGGTAGAGTTACCCATTGCTGTACCGTTCCCCCAATAATACATTATCGGTTGATCAGCACTAGTCTGAGAGATACGCATATGATTGTCACCGTAGTTAGTGATATGTAATCTGTGTCTACTTGCAGCGCCTTGAACAGACTCAATTCTAAATGTCTCATTAGTCGTTGAGTCTAAACCTGCTACACCTTTTATACGTATTGTTGAATCATCATTATCATTACGGAATATAATCCCTGCTTCCTGTCCTGCTGTGTTGTTAGCATTACGGATAGCCATGTATAGATTCTCTTGAGCTATCTTGGCGCTAAAGAACTCATCAGCATCATTCAGAATAGACGAACGAGGAGAACCCGCTCCGTCAGCCTGCATGTGTATAAAATACTTTGGAGATACACCACCTGTGTTTCTATCCGCCCATTGGTCATTAGACAAAGATAGCTGAGAGCCATCAGACATTAGCCTGAAGTTAGCATCGTTTAAAGTGTTGGACTCGGAAGCCCAACCAACTGTATCTGTTGTATTGTAGTTAGCTAAAACATTTAGTAACGAAGTACCTGTGTCTTTTAAATATCCTTGTGACGCGTGTGTCTCAGCTGTTAGGTATCTACCGTCAAGATCTACTACAACGTCAGATTGAGTAGATACACTAAGTGTTAGCTCTCCATTAGATGAGTTGAATGTTGCGCCGTCTACAAAGTCATTAGACCCTGTTGATATGCCTGATCCGTCTATTATTATCTTACCTGAGGCTAGTATAGATTCAGTTGTTATACCATTAGCTCCTTCGAAGATTAATTCATGAGCATCCTCAATTCTAAGATTCGTACCTGTACCTGTGTGTGAATCAGCTAGCGCGAACCACTTAGACATAGTTCCGTTACCCGACCCTGTAGAAGCCCAAGTTACACCACCTGATCCATCGGTAGTTAAGACCTGATTGGCCGAACCGTCTGTTAGTGGTAGTGTAAACGCGGGGGTCGCCCCTGCTTCGATATTATTTAGAAACTTCATAAGGTCATTATTATTATGCAAATATACAAAAAAAAAGAGGGATGCACAAGCACCCCTCTCTCTAGTTATAGACTATGTAGTCTGTATTATATCGCTTGGATAAGAATACGGATATCATTTAATGCAGGAGCAGCACCGAAGTCAACTGTGACAACACTAGTACTAGTTCTTACAACGTCAGCGTAAACAGTGTCTCCCGTAGAAACATCGAATAACTGAACGATAACATCAGTAGTTCCTAAGCTGTGCGTAACTGCAATAGAAGTAGCAGTAGCATCACCGATAGTTGCTTTGTACTTTCTATCATCTACAAACTGCTGAACACCTGCTGCGGTAACAGATCTAGTGCTATCAGTTCCTGTAGAAGCCTCTGAAGTAGTAGCTAGCTCAACACCACCAACTACAAGAGCAGTAGCAACAGGAAGAACGTAAGTGTTTGCATCCGTAGTCCCTGTGTAACCTAAGTTAGCAAGAGTAAGAGTACGCTTAGTAACAGCAGTAGTGTGACCTAATGTGTTAACAGTAACGCTGTCAATAACTGATGCAGCTGTACCTGTGACTCCAATAGCAGTCTGAGTAGGGTGAGCGTAGTTGTTAGCAGTAGTAGAAACAGTAAATGTCCCACCTACGTTAGCAACAGAAACTAGACCTGTACCTTCAAGAGTTACTGTGTCGCCGTCATCAACAGTTGTAGCAGTAGTTCCGTCAGTGATAATGAAGTCATCCATTGTTCCACTACCTGTACCTGCACCGATATCAGAACGAACCTGAGCGGCTGTTCTTGACTCAATTACACCTGCAGTACCTGTGGTTAAGAATACGCTAGCAGCAGTACCTTTTGCATCTATAGTAGAAACAAGAGCACGACCTGAAACAGATAAGTCACCCAACTTAACAGGAGCGTAAGAAGCTATAGTTACATCACCTGCAGTAGTTCCGACTTCATTTGAGTTTACGAAAGCAAAGTTATCAGCAGACTCATCCCATAGCATAGCTACGTTTGTAGCAGTACCACGCTCGATAACAAGACCTGCATCCTCACTAGGAGTTCCTGCCTCGTTAGAGTTAAGTACAAAGATACTGTCTTCTACTTTTACCTCTTCAGCAAGAGTTACAGTATGAGCACCTGAAACAGTTAAGTTACCGTTTACAGTAAGGTTACCCGTAGTAACAGCGTTAGTAGTAGTAGCTCCACGTCCTGTAACTGTATCTAAAGTATCAGCCTCTGTGAAAGAAGTTAAGTAGCGTCCGTCTAAGTCAACAACAGCTCCTGCGTTACCTACACCTGTAAGAGTAAGTTCACCGTTGGTAGAATTGAAAGACCCTGCGTTAACGTAGTCGACACTATTGTCGTTAGCAGAAGAGAAAGTTACCTCATCAGTTCCTGTAGTGATAGTCATACCACCTGCACCAACGTAAGTCACAGTATCTCCAACACTAGAAGCAGCAACATCAGTCTGTCCTGATACAGCGATAGTTCCGTAATCGTTAGACTGAGACTCTAAGTAACGACCATCAAGATCAACAGTAACGTCAGACTGAGAACCAACACTAAGTGTTAATACACCTGTAGCTGCAGCCCAAGAAGCTCCGTCTACAAAGTCGTTATCATTATCGTTAGCAGAAGCAATTGTAATATCACTTCCTGAAGGAGTAATAGTTACGTTTGTACCTGCGACAAGTGTAACGTCATCAGTTCCTGCAGCTGAATCCGTCAAGCGAATAATAGCATTAGCGCCATCATCTACAGCAGATATACCATAAGTAGTATTGCTGTTTGTAACAGTTTCGGCAGATGTACTGATAGCAGTAATGTGTCCGTATGTGTCAAAAGTTATACCGTCTACGTATGTACGAGCGGTAGCAGAAAGATCGCTAACACTCGATGTGTTACCGTGTTCGATTGTGGGGTTTGTAGCTGTACCCGCTACTACAATAGAAGAGTTCGTTGCGGCTACAGAAGCAACGGCACTAGAGCCTGTAGCTAATCTGTCCCATGCAGTTGATCCATCCGTGTTGATGAAAATAGCATCAACCGTGGTGGAGTACACGATCTGTCCTTCCGTTCCCGTAAGGGTAGCGTCAGGGTTGCCCGCATAGTTATGGATTACAGCATTCTGTAACTCATTACTTTGAAGGTTTAAATTGTTTAGAAATTTCATTTGCAAATGTTTTAAGTTATAACAGATGCAAAGATAGGAAAAATAATCTTAGTTGAAGTGTGCCGTTCCTGAGAATTGAGCAGTGACTATCAGTTTTACTGTACTGTTGTCAACGTATATTACCTCAGAGTAAACAACTTGATTGAAAGAATCCACAATGGTTACTGCGGGTTTCTTGGCTAGGTTGTGAACCAATAAGATTTCATGTAGGTTACCAACAGTAGTCCAAGCATTCACGTTTATAGAAATGTTTTTGGTTTTATCAGATGCAGCAGCAATACCCGAAATAGAACCTCTTTCTACTACGGTTACACTGTTCTTAGCTTGAAGCTGAGTTGATACTGATATTCTGTTTGTTGGCATCTTACGAAAGGGTTACGTCGTCTATAATAGTAAATAATCCGTAGAACCAAGTTGTACGCACGGCATTTCCATCAGTTACTTGTAAGTCATAAACAAATGTACCCGATTGAACAGCAGCCATTTCCGTGAAGGATTTAGAAGCTGTTAACGTTCCTTCTGCTGTGCCTACAAAGGCTGCATTCAAAAACTGAAGTATAGGTGTACCTGCGTCATCGTCGGTTTCTCTAACATCCATTTTGAAATCGGTAAACAGAGTAAAATCGACTAATGCTCCATCTGCATCTTTTACATTAAATAAAAGTTGGAACGAGTCACCCTTGCGGCAGGTGAGGTCTAGTCTTTGTGCTATGTCTAAGTTTGCTTGTGTCGCCATGTTGCAAAGATACAAATAAAAAGTTAAAGAGAGAGGGCTTAGCCCCCTCCCCTATTTATTAACTTAAGCCGCTGATGGTTACTGTTTCAATGTCATTAGACTGCATGCTGTTAAAAACAAGCCGCGAAGTTAGATCCGCCGAGGTGGATACATTCCTTATGTTGTTTGCGAAAGAATCAACCACACCATCACCCATTAGCCACACCTGAGTTGACCACGCAGAGTATGTATGGTTCAATGACCAACTAGAATAGGTAGTACTACTCCAAGGGTATCTGTAATCTGCACCCACCTTGTTCTCAGCTAACCATTTCTCAGGATCAGTGATCATTAGAATTATCTCAGCATCTGTGGGCATGGTCTGATTAATCTTCAAGGTCGTAACGACCATACTAGCAACCTTGCCGTAAAAGCTTCTGCTTGAGTCAGCGCCACCAACAGTGAAATTACCCGAAGTAGCTCGATCCATTCGGTTACCTGTTGCTCCTGCAATCCAATTAGCTGAAGTACTCTTCTCGGAGTAGAGTGTTCCAAAGCTAAGAGTCTCGCTCATGTGTCTGATGCTGAAGCAACTAGCTAGGCGAGCACCGCTTGCCGAGGAGCCTGATAGTCTCGTTCCGTTGTGTGCTATGTACAGACCATACCACTTGTTAGCAGTGTAAGTACCTAGGTAGCACTCGTTTACATTAGAAGTCTCACGACCCCATCCGAAGTATATCTGTCTTGCCCCATTTACTCTTAAGTAGATGTTATCATCTCCACTAGCTACTCCCTCTCCATAGTTCCATATATGCTGATCACTATTGTTACCATCAAGGTTAAACACGACGGCTGTAGCCCAAGGTCTACCTGAGTTGTCAGAAGTAGTCATACCCGCAGAAGCGGCATTAACGGTAGTTCCTGCTAAGGCAAAAGCAGAAGCCTGAGTTGCGGCATGTTGCTTTAGGTGTTGGCTACTACCAAAGAAGTCTACAGATTTATCCCAAGTAGTTGTAACAGTTGCTGCGGCAGGAATAGCCTGTTCGGTTAAGTTAGTCCAATCAACATTATCCGCATCAAAAGAGGGACTAGAGGCATGGTAATTGGAGAAAAACACCATAACATCTTTTGTTGCGCCACTGCTCATCGGTGAAATT
>TARA_B110000285_G_scaffold61487_1_pt1 | contig 42952 bp, 45 predicted proteins | sample TARA_B110000285 | Tara Oceans TARA_B110000285 (sample SAMEA4397756) | marine metagenome | biome: Polar Biome; feature: [SRF] surface water layer (ENVO:00010504); material: water (ENVO:00002006), including particulate matter (ENVO:01000060) such as... | depth 5 m
AAATTATTGTGTGAAAACCGTTGTGCAAGGACAATCTCCTCATGTGACGTTCCGTTCCACTGTATTGGCAGAAGGCACTATCCGTTCTAGCATTAACACAACATCGGACACCAAATAACTTTTGAGGGCCGATGTCGCAGACATGACCCAGTTAGTTTTTGCTGGCTCTTACGAAGAACGGACATCAATTTGGGTTGTTATGGCAATGTCTTTAACTACTTATTCCACATCAAGGATCGCCGCATGACGGACAGCCAAACGCCACTCGATATGAACAACCTAGAAATGTCAGAAAAGAATAAACCGCTTTTGAACGCGGTGATCAAACACATCCGCGAAAACGTTGATCCGATCGCAGACGAATTTTACCGTATGGGCGAAGGTCGTGCAGATCGTTGGTCTTATGCACCTGGCCAATTGGAATTGTTGGAGACGGTAAAGCAAAAAGCCCGTGATGCAGGTCTGTGGAACTTCTTCTTGCCAAACGCAGAAACAGGCGAAGGGCTATCAAACCTTGATTATGCATATATTGCTGCGGAATTGGGCAAGAGCCCCCTCGCCCCAGAGACCCTCAATTGTTCTGCACCTGACACTGGTAACATGGAAGTGTTGGAGCGCATTGGTACGCAACAACAAAAAGACATGTGGCTCAAGCCGCTGTTGGCTGGTGAAATTCGCTCTGCCTTCGCAATGACTGAGCCAGATGTAGCCTCTTCAGATGCTAAGAATATTTCCACCTCAGCGGTTCTTGAGAACGGCGAATGGGTCATCAACGGTGAGAAATACTATATCTCAGGTGCCGGCGATCCACGCTGTAAGATCATGATTGTTATGGTGAAAACCTCACCAAATGCTGAAAGTTTCAGACAGCAAAGCCAAATTTTGGTCCCGATGGATGCGCCAGGTGTTGAGGTTCTTGGTCCAATGCATGTGTTTGGCCACGATGACGCGCCGCATGGTCATATGCATATTCGCTTTACGAATGTTCGAGTTCTAGAAGAGAATATCCTATGGGGTGAAGGCCGCGGCTTTGAAATTTCACAAGTGCGACTGGGACCAGGGCGTATTCATCACTGTATGCGATCAATTGGTCAGGCTGAAAAAGCTCTGGACTTGCTGCTTGACCGGGCAATCAACCGCGAAGCGTTTGGCAAGCCGATCATTGATCTAGGCAAGAACATGGAAACCGTTTCCAGGATGCGGATTGATATTGAATCCATGCGTTTGATGGTGCTGAAGGCGGCGAAAGCCATGGATGTATTAGGAAACAAAGAAGCTCGTATTTGGGTCTCTATGATCAAGGCATTGGTGCCAGAGCGAGTTTGTGAAATAATTGACCAATCCATGCAAGTACATGGTGCGACAGGGATTTCTCAATGGTCCCCGCTGTCGGGTATGTACGCAGGTCAGCGCACATTACGTTACGCTGATGGTCCAGATGAAGTGCATCACCATGTGATTGCGCGTGCTGAAGTTAAGGCATTTAAAGACAGCAACTCGCGTCAAGCCGATACAAAACAAGCCACCAGTCGGTTAATGACTGGCGGTAAGTGAGCATAATACGTGGATCTTAAGAACAAAATTATTGTCGTGACTGGTGCCGCCCAAGGCATAGGTCGCGCGATGTGTCTGCGGTTTGCGGCCGAGGGTGCTAAGAAGGTCGTATGTGTTGATATTGATGAAGATGGTGCAGTTGATACATCGAATGAAATCAATGGAATACCCATCAAGGTTAATGTTTCGTCTGAACCTGAAATAAAGTCACTTATTGACTATGTTGAAACCAATGTTGGTCCAATAGATCTATTCTGCTCGAACGCAGGTATTTTCATTTTTGGTGGTGTCGAAGTGCCTAATGACGATTGGCAACGTATCTGGGATATCAATGTGATGAGCCACGTTTGGGCGGCCCGTCATTTGGTGCCGCTTATGGCAGCACGTGGCGGAGGTTATTTTCTGAACACGTCTTCTGCCGCAGGATTGCTTAACCAAATCGGCTCTGCTCCATACGGCGTTACAAAACACGCCGCTGTGGGGTTAGCAGAGTGGATGTCAATGACATATGGCGATCAGGGGATCAAGGTTTCCGTATTATGCCCTCAGGCTGTACGTACCGAAATGACCCGTGGTCTAGAAGAGCACGTCGCGGCCATTGATGGGATGATTGAGCCTGATGATGTCGCAGAATGTTGTGTGCAGGCAATCAGGGATGAGACATTTCTGGTTCTGCCGCACAAATCTGTCACGGGTTACATGCAGGCTAAAACCAAAAACTATGAACGCTGGATTGGCGGCATGCGGAAATTAAACCGTAAATTCAATGATTTCGACGACTGAAACAAGGGAATAGAATTATGATTGGGTACACCACAATTGGCGTTTTAGACATGGAAGCTGCCAAAACATTTTACACAGACCTTTTCGCTGACAAAGGTGCTAAGATCGTAACAGATATGGGACGTATCGCTTTTATCGGCACAAAACGTGGTGAACCAATGTTGGCGATTTGTAAGCCATACGACAAAAATGATCCAACACCAGGGAACGGTGCCATGACTGCCTTTCCAGCCAGCGATAAAGATGAAGTTGGTGTGTTATATGAAAAAGCAATCGCACTTGGTGCAACGGATGATGGTGCGCCAGGACAGCGGATTCCTGACCGATTTTATGGCGCATATGTGCGTGATCCGGACAATAACAAGCTGTGTTTCTTTGTATTTGGGTGATCAGCTACGCGGTTTGATCGGACGGACAAGACCTTCTTGTACCGTTGAGGCAACCAATCGGCCACTACGGTCGTAGATCGCCCCACGGTTAAATCCACGTCCTCCGCCGGTCCATGGGCTATCCATTGTGTACAAATGCCAGTCTTGAAATTGTGGAGTGCCGTGGAACCACATAGCATGGTCTAAGCTGGCAGACATAACTTCACCTTTAAACCACGTCAGGCCGTGCGGGCGCAATGATGATCCCAACAGGTTCATGTCTGAGGCATAAGCCAACAAGCAATGCTGCATTTGTGGGGTGCATCCAGTGGCTTCACGCATCCGAAACCAAAGGTGGTTTTTGTCGCTGGTTGGTTCTGGATCAACGAAATTACGCGGTGCCACCTGGCGGATGTCGATTGGACGTGGGCGCAGGAAGTCGGCACGATGCTTTTCAGGAAGCTCACCCACATGAGCTGCGCGCAATTCACGTTGGTCTTGCAAATCGCCAGGGCCATCCACTTCAGGCATTGGATGTTGATGATCCCATCCATCTTCTTCGACATGAAAACTGGCCGACATGTTCAAAATCTGCTTACCATGTTGGATTGCAACCACACGTCTTGTCGTGAAACTGCCACCATCTCGGGCGCGGTCAACTTGATATATAACTGGGATTTCAGGGTCGCCGGGGCGAATAAAGTAGGCGTGAAGCGAATGACACAATCGATCGGGAACTGTGCCGTATGCTGCGGCTAGGGCTTGTCCAATGACTTGGCCGCCGAAGATACGGGTAGACGTCTCACCACCCTGCCCTGTGCCACGGAACAAATCGACCTCAAGTGGTTCGAGTGCCAAAAGATCAAGCAAAGTTTGATGGGTGTCGCTCATGCCAGTGATCCTATTGTTGCTAATTGCTGCGTGAACCGGAGCCGATATCCGACCCTATCTAGATCTCTAGTTCTTCAACGTTGCCTTAACGCTTTCAATCCATGTTCTGCAAAAACCGGAACATAAGCCCCAAGTTCTTTGGCCTGCTCTGGATTAGATGCGTTCCCGTCCAGTGCACGCTTCAGAACGCCTTGAATAATCGCAGCCATTCGGAAAAAACAAAACCCCACATAATACCCAAAGTTGTCGATTTCATCTAATCCTCTTCGCTCGCAATATTGCACGATAAATGCATCATCAGTCGGCAAACCAAGATCAGCGCGATCAACGCCCAATAGGCCCCGTCCTTTGCGGCCAACAGGCAATTGCCATTGCATAATAACGGAGGCGAGATCTGCGTAAGGATGTCCTATAGTGCTTAGTTCCCAATCGAGAACAGCCAAACATCTGGTACCATCACGCTCAAAAATCATGTTGTCGATACGGTAATCACCGTGAACTAACGTGCGTTGACCGTCATCGACAGGCATTTGTTCTTTTATAATATCAATTAGGCGGTCCATAGCAGGCAATTTTTTCGTTTCTGATGCGCGGTACTGTTTGGACCAACGGCCGACCTGCCGTTCTAGGTAGTGGCCCGACGGACCATAGTCAGCCAAGCCGATTTCATCTATATTTACATCATGTAGTGCTGCGAGTACGCGATTCATTTCCATCATAACCAAAGTGCGATCTGCGTTGTTGAGGCCACCGAGTGTTGGTTCGTTAAAGTTACGGCCACTAACGTAATCCATGATGTAGAACGATGAGCCAATGACTGAATCGTCTTCACATAGGTGGTGCATTTTGGCGACAGGAACATAAGTGCCTGCCAATGCCTTTTGAACACGAAACTCACGGTCTACAGCATGGGCTGATTTCAACAAGACCCCTGGTGGTTTGCGGCGCAATACATAGTTGTTCATAGGCGTTTTTAATAAGAACGTTGGATTGGATTGACCACTTTCAAACTTGGTGGCCTCTACTGGTCCGTCAAATCCATCCAATCTAGGTTTCAGGTATTTAGATACGGCTTCAACATCGAGCGGAGAACGTTCGCTCATGACGCAAATTCGGCGGCAAGTTTCTTACCCGCGGCGGCGTATTCTTCAGCCATTCGTTTGACCACATCGCCAGCTGGACCAACGGACTTAACGGCACCGATGCCTTGACCTGACCCCCAAATTGTTTTCCATGCCTTAGGCTTGGATGATCCACTACCAAAATCCATTGATGAACTGTCAGCGACCGGAAGGTTTTCGGGATCCATGCCAGCAGCTTTAACTGAACCTTTCAAGTAGTTCCCCCAAACACCTGTAAATAGTGATGAATACACAATATCATCTGCACTAGAGGCGACGATCATGTCTTTGTACTCTTGCTGTGCATTTGCTTCATTAGTTGCGATAAATGGGGTTCCAGTATACCCTAAGTCGGCACCCATAGCACGGGCTGCCAAAAGAGATGCACCTGTTGCGATAGATCCAGACAGTAGCAAAGGCCCCTCAAACCATTCACGAATTTCGCTAATCAAGGCGAGTGGAGATTGTTTTCCGGCGTGACCACCCGCCCCCGCAGCAACGGCCACCAGACCGTCAGCCCCTTTTTCCACTGCTTTGCGCGCGAACTTGTTGTTGATGACATCATGAAGAACAATTCCTCCACACGAATGGGCGGCCTCATTCACTTCTACACGGGCCCCAAGCGAAGTAATCCAAATTGGGACTTTATGTTTCACACAAATTTCGAGATCACATTCAAGCCGTGTGTTCGAGCGATGTACGATTTGATTGACCGCAAACGGAGCTGCCGGAGTATCGGGGTTGGTTTGGTTGTGGCGGTCCAACTCTTCTTCTATTTGCGTCAACCAAGTATCCAGCATTGGATGTTCACCATCTTCTTCACGTGCGTTCAGTGCCGGAAATGATCCAACAATCCCAGCTTTGCACTGGGCAATTACCAGCTCGGGCACCGAAATGATGAACAGTGGAGATGCTACCATTGGAACGCGTAGCCCTTGGAGTGCTTTGGGAAGATGTGAATCGTCGCGTGCCATGCTGTTTGACCCTATCTGTTGATTTTCAGTTGGAAGGCTAGCTGTTGCTGGCCTTGAGTTCGGTTCACAGTACTTCAAACAGCCCTGCGGCCCCCATACCGCCACCGACGCACATAGTGCAGACCACATATTTGGCACCACGTCGCTTGCCCTCGATCAATGCGTGTCCAACCATACGCGCCCCCGACATCCCGTAAGGGTGCCCAATTGAAATAGCTCCGCCATTTACGTTCAGGATTTCATCTGGGATACCCAGAGCATCGCGAGACGCCAAAACTTGGCTTGCAAATGCTTCGTTCAACTCCCAAAGGCCTATATCGTCCATCTTGAGGCCGTGGGCTTCGAGCAACTTTGGAACAGCATAAATCGGCCCAATGCCCATTTCATCAGGCTCACAACCCGCTGCCATGACACCAACGTAGCGACCTAGTGGCTCTAGGCCTTTCTTTTCGGCTAAAGAGGCCTCCATCACGATCGATGCAGATGCACCATCTGACAATTGAGAGGCGTTGCCAGCGGTAATAAATTCACCAGTTTGTAGGTTCAACCCATCTTTAAAGACTGGTTTTAACCCTGCAAGGCTTTCTGCACTGGTTTCTGGGCGGTTGCCCTCATCTTTTTCAATAGTAACGTCGTGAGATGTTATCTCCTTCGTCTCTTTGTTTTGGATCATCATAGTCGTGGACATCGCCACCACTTCATCATCCAATTTACCAGCTTGTTGGGCAGCATGTGTGCGTTGTTGTGATTGTGCGGCATAGGCATCTTGTGATTCGCGCGAAATGTTGAAACGCGTCGCTACGTTTTCGGCGGTTTCCAACATCGTCATGTACATATCAGGCTTATTATCTTTAAGCCATTTGTCCGATCCCACCCGCATTTCGGGTGTCTGGACCATTGAAATGCTTTCGACACCTCCACCAATGACGATGTCCATTCCATCATACATGACCTGTTTGGCTGCAGTGGCGATCGCCATCATACCGGACGCGCATTGTCGGTCCAGCGACATGCCAGCCACTGTTACTGGGAGACCTGCGCGGATAGCTGCTTGGCGTGCTATATTGGTGCTGGAGTGCCCCTGTTGCAGAGCCGCACCAAGGATGCAATCGCTGATCTCATGGCCTTCTATCCCTGCCCGTTGAACTGCATGTGTTATCGCATGTGCTGCCAAAGCTTGTGGCGTGGTGGCATTGAAGGAGCCACGGTAAGCTTTGCCGATTGGAGTTCGAGCCGTTGAAACGATGACTGCATCACGCATGATTTTTTACCTTATAGTTTTGTTGAACATTGATGGGTATGGCGAGGGCACGGCCAAGACCCCAATGCTTGTCTTGAAAGATGAATTGCACTTCATTTCACCAATTTAGCTTTATATTATTGGCTTCAGCAGCACGTTTTGCAAATTTTCGGGTTTGACTAAATGCATCTGGAATTTCTGCTTGGTGCGTTGGATCAGTTATTTTCGACCAGTTGCGCGCTACAGTTTCGGGGGTAATGTCACCTTCGATCATAATACCTTCAGTCTCGTAAATGCGAGTTTGCGCAAAACAACCTGCACCAGCGCTTAAGATCGTTTTGCTGGGGCTATCTTCGCTGACCAAGTAGAGCAAACCTGGAGTGATGGTTTCAGGCGCAAGCAACTCATGAGCAGATTCGGGCAATAGATTTTCGGTCATGCGCGTCGAAGCTGAAGGAGCAAGAGTGTTTACGCGGATATCATCACGCACCCCTTCGAGATGCAGAACGTTCATTAGCCCTACCATCGCGGCCTTGGCGGCACCGTAATTCGATTGCCCAAAGTTCCCATACAAGCCAGATGCGGATGAGGTCAAAACAATTCGCCCATATTTTTGTTGCTGCATGATAGGCCATACAGCATGACAACAATTTAAGCTGCCAGTCAGGTGCACCGCTACAACTTTGTTAAAGTCATCTAAGGTCATCTTTGCAAAGGACTTATCACGCAAAATGCCAGCATTGTTTACAAGAACATCAATTCGCCCCCAACGTTGCATCGCTTGGTTGACCATGTCTGTAACCTGTTCAGAATTGGAAACATCTGCACCGTGCACAAAGGATTCGCCTCCTAGGGCTTTGATCTCTTCTACCACAGCGTTTGCAGCGTCAGATGATTGGCCCAAACCACCCGCATCAGCGCCTAGATCATTCACAACAACTTTTGCGCCACGCGCCGCTAAACCTAAAGCGTGACTGCGCCCCAAACCTATGCCGGCGCCCGTCACAATCGCAACGCGGTTATCGAAGCGGATCACTTGTTAGCCCTCCAATGCAGCGCGGAACAGATGTGGGCCAGACATTACCTGGATCCCTCCTGAGACCGGTAAAATCGCCCCTGTAAGATAGCTGCCGCCGCGACCACACAAAAACTGCATGCAACCTGCAATATCTTCATCGCGCCCTACGCGGCCCAATGGAACGTCTTTACCGACCTTTTCACGCGTTCCTTCATCCGCAGTTGCGAAGGCTGTCATGCGAGAAACAAATGGACCAGGAGCAAGAGCGTTTACCGTCACATACTTTTCTGCCAATTCTTTTGCCATTATTTTTGTAATTTGATGAACTGCTGCTTTGGAAGCTGCGTAGCTATAAGCGCCATCGCCCAGTGGCGCATCCCCCATGACTGAACCTACATTTACGACTCTTGATGGATCATCCAGAGTTGCCGACTTGATAAGCATGGGTAGTAGCGATTGGGTGAGATGGAAAAGCCCTGCGTTGTTGACACTTTGAACCTTTTCCCAAGCCTCGAATGGAAATTTCCCCAGTTCGGCACCCCAAGTCAGCCCTGCATTGTTCATCAAGATGTTTAGCGTGTCAGTTCGTTTTGTAACTTCTTCAGTCAAAGCTGCCACGCCAGCAGCACTGCCAACATCCCCAATAAATCCCGTGGCTTCGCCTGATGTGCCCATCTCATTGAGTTCTGCCGCTACCGCTTCGCAAACACCTTGTTTACGGGAGGCAATAAAAACATGAGCACCGGCTTTCATCAAACCTATTGCTGCCATCCTACCGATGCCAGTGGCACCACCCGTGATCAGCGCAACTTTACCATCTAAGGAAAACAATTCATTTGGCGTCATACTCGCGCTCCTTAAAATTTCTCAACGCGTTGACCTTTTGCTGGCCATGCAAGAGCGTTGGTTCCATCGACTAAAATCAGGGCCGATTGTTGAAGTGAAGTCTTGCAGGAGCCGCCGTCACTGGCAAGCCGCCGTGAGCAGACAAGTTTATGTGCCGTTGCGTCAAAATTTGGAGTTGATGCCACCAAAACCAGAGTTCAAATTCGAAATGGATTTTCGTTGGTGCCTATCTTCACTAGACCTCGTTCTACCTTCTTTGGCCAAACGAATAGATTTCAAATTTTGCAGATTGTTCTATTTGTCTAAAGACTAGACAGTTTAAGGACAAAAAGGGTAACCTATGAGTTGAATTTATCTGGATTATCCAATGCCCTCTTTCCTTGTTCTAAATGGCCCAAATTTAAACCTTTTGGGTACGCGTCAACCTGACGTCTATGGCTCCACAACCCTTTCAGACATCGAAGCGGATTGTGTGACATATGGAACTGAAAAAGGTATTTCAATTTCATGCCTGCAATCCAACCATGAGGGTGAGTTGGTAGACGCAATTCACGCGGCGAAGGGCACGTTTTCTGGTATCATTTTAAATGCTGGAGCTTACACCCACACCTCAATCGCATTGCGTGATGCCATCTCCAGCGTCGAGCTACCGGTCATTGAATTACACCTTAGCAATATTCACGCGCGAGAAGAGTTCCGCCATACTAGCTATATTGCTGCAGTCGTTATCGGTCAAATTTGTGGATTTGGTTCTGCTGGTTACCGTCTGGCAATTGATGCTCTATTGGGCCACCTCAAGTGAAACCAATCAGCAATATGGTCAGGGATTACTTGTTTTTTCTTTCAAATTGCAAATCTATTGAGACCCTTTGGGATGCTCATGTTGAGTGTATGGTCAAGTATGGCTTTGATCGCCTGATATATGCACCAACAGGGTCATTGTAGACGACGCCGCTTGGTGTTTTCATTACGAATGAAGCGTGGAAAACGGGGGGAACTTCTATCTCACCTGAAACTGTAGGAAACGAATTCACACGATTAGATGCGGCACGCGCTGCATAGGGTAAGAAGGTAACGGTGCCCAACGCTGCCACACCAGTCAAGACGGTTCTACGATCAATTTTTAGTTTAGACTTCATCTTAGTTCTCCTACGCTCGAAGCTTGCACAAACAATTTAGCAATACTTCTAAAATGGAGAATTCACGTTTTTTCGTGCGGCATTTTCCCGCCAAAAAAAAGGCGGCCCACTAAAACCGCCTTTTTCTAAGTACTAAATCTAAGAGCTTAGCCGTTGTTGATTTTTGCAACTTCTGCTACGAAATCTTCCTTAACAACTTCAATGCCTTCACCAACTTCCAAGCGAACGAAACCAGTGATGGTTGCGCCTGCTGCGGTTGCTGCTGCTTCAACTGACAAGTCAGGATTGATAACAAACGCTTGGTTTAGCAATGTTGCTTCAGCGACGTATTTCTTCATACGGCCAACAATCATTTTTTCGATCACAGCTTCTGGTTTGCCGGACTCTCGGGCAATATCCATTTGGATCTGTTTTTCTTTTTCAACGGCGTCTGCATCCATGTCAGCTTCTGACAACGCAAGTGGGTTCACAGCAGCAATGTGCATTGCAACCTGTTTTCCGAATGCTTCGCCGCCACCAGTAAGTCCGACCAATACGCCGATTTTACCCATGCCAGGCGCGGTCGCGTTGTGTACATAAGATACCACAAGACCACCGCTCAAAGTTGCCATGCGTCGAACAGACATGTTCTCGCCTATTACAGCAACAGCGTCAATTACTGTTTGCTCTACGGATTTGCCATCCATGTCTGCTGCTTTCAACTCCTCAATGTTTGATGTGCCTGCTGCAACAGCAGCGATACCGCCAACCATTTTTTGAAAATCAGCGTTTTTACCAACAAAGTCTGTTTCAGAGTTAACTTCAACAGCAACACCTTTGCCGCCAACAACGCTAACAGCCACAAGGCCTTCAGCCGCTGTACGGCCCGATTTTTTAGCCGCTTTGGCCAAACCTTTGGTGCGCAGCCAGTCAACAGATGCTTCCATGTCGCCATCGTTTTCAGTCAACGCTTTTTTTGCGTCCATCATGCCCGCGCCAGTAGAGTTGCGCAGTTCTTTTACCATTGATGCAGTGATTGCCATCTTGGTTCTCCTGATAAGAGTTATATCTTTAAACGGTGAAGGGGCAAACCAAAGCCTGCCCCTAGAATTCAGTGTGCTAAAGCTGGTTAAAGCTTAGCCAGCTGCTGGAGCGTCTGCTGGAGCTTCAGCAAGGGCTTCTTCAACAGGAGCTTCTTCCATAGCGCCAAGATCAACGCCAGCCGCGCCCAATTGAGCGGACATACCGTCAAGTGCTGCACGTGCTGCAAGATCAGTATACAGAGCAATAGCGCGCGCTGCGTCATCGTTGCCTGGGATCAGGTAGTCGATGCCGTCTGGTGAGCAGTTTGTGTCAACGATCGCGATAACTGGGATACCCAATTTGTTAGCTTCGGCTACAGCCAATGCTTCTTTTTTAACGTCGATCACGAAGATGAGGTCAGGACGACCGCCCATTTCACGAATGCCGCCCAAGGAAGCTTCTAGCTTAGCTTGGTCACGTTCCATGCCAAGACGCTCTTTCTTGGTGAACCCTTCAAAGCCGCGCTCTGCTTGCTCGTTGATATTTTTAAGACGGTTGATAGACTTTGAAACTGTCTGCCAGTTAGTCAAAGTGCCACCCAACCAACGGTGATTCATGTAATACTGTGCGCATTTTTCTGCAGCGTCAGCGATCGGCTGTGCAGCCTGGCGCTTTGTACCAACGAAAAGAATGCTGCCACCTTTAGCAACAGTGTCGCGGATCAATTTCAGTGCTTCTTCCAGCATTGGAAGAGACTGTGTAAGGTCCATGATGTGGATTCCATTACGTGAGCCGTAGATGTAAGGGCCCATGCGTGGGTTCCAGCGTTGTGTTTGGTGACCAAAGTGAACGCCTGCTTCTAGCAATTGGCGCATTGTGAACTCAGGTAGAGCCATGTCGTAATACCTTTCCGGTTTTCGCCTCGTCGGGGGTTCAATGCGAATGCATCAACCGGCGGACTTTGGGAGATTTTGATCCCAAGGCCCAAACCCCGACTGCGGGTTTAAGTCCCGCGCGTATATGTTGGTATATCTTTGGTGGCAAGGGGTTTGGCGTGATTACTTGATTGAAAGGCTATCAGCGCGTTAGTAGGCTTTCATGCCCAGATCGGACCGCCAATTCAGCCGCTTTGGCTAATGCTTTGCGATCTGTAAACTCGGCAACTTTTAGAGCTGGGTGGTATATAACATCGATCGATCCTTGAGACCGGGCAGCAAGGGTTCTTAGCAAATGCGTTGCAAATACCATTTCACCCCACCAGCCATAAAATGACTTTGGTTGACCTTGCGGTGGATGATATACTACGCTCACTGGCTGTACTTGCAAAAAATCACGCAATTCGGACGCCATGAATGATGCGAACAACGTTGTTTTAAACGGCAAGACCTGTTGGCCATCTGTGCTGGTCCCCTCGGGGAAGAACAACAACTCATGCCCAGTCAACAAGCGCACTTGCATTGTTTTGGTCTGCGCCTGCGCTTGGCCACGTTCCCGTTTGATAAATAAGGTGCCAGTTGCCCGGGCCAACCAACCAATGCCGGGCCAGCCCGCCACTTCAGCTTTGGACACAAAGTAAATTCGTTTTGATGCATTTAGTACAAAAATGTCCAACCAACTTGTGTGGTTGGCGACAACGGCCCCTCGCCCTTGCAAAGGTACACCAGTCAAGTTGAGCGGCAATCGAAGCACACGCAGTGCGTTGCGGCACACGAATTGGGTTATATAGGGCGTCATGGGGCGCCCAAGTCCCCAAATAGGCCTTTCGATCAAACGCACAATTAGTAAGATCAGCAAACAACCAAAAACTAAGACAATTAAAATAGCTGATCTAAAAAGCACTCTCAGCCAACCCATAGGTGTGATCGCATCAAGTTGAGGCTCTTTTGCTTCAGTCCAAGTCGTCATCGGTTGGTTCCCCCACTATAAATTTGCGATTGGCGTTTGTTCATATTGGCAGTGCTCAAGATCAAGCAAACATCCGTAGTGTTGAATTCATGGTCCACAAACGCCCCCTCGCCCACAACACCGCCAAGGCGCAAATATGCCTTTATCAGAGCTGGTACTTGGATCATCGCAGCGCGACGATCTAGCTCAGGTTCTGGGATTAGCTTCATGGATTGAACCGTTTCACCTATAGCTCGAACCCGCAACGTTTCTGGAGCAAGATGGCGATGATGTAGGAGTGATAATGGCGCCGCCAATTGGGCTACATTAGTACCATGAAAGCTGGCCACTCCAAACATCAGTTCAATCTGATGGTCAGAGACATACTGCGCTAAAGCATTCCACAGATAAAACATTGCAGTTCCACCACGGTATTCAGGACGCAAGCAGGATCGACCCAATTCCAGTAACTTACCACCAGAACGCAGCAACGGAGACAAATCGTATTCATCTTGCGAATAATATTGACCCGCGGCTAAAGCCATGTCCGGTCGCATAAGTCGATATACTCCAACAACGTCGCCGGCAGCATCGTCATGTAATAGCATATGATCAACAAATGGATCAAAACGGTCTTGCTCCAATTGAAGATCGTGATCAATCAGAGAACCATCGCTGCCCAGTTCACTGACAAACACATCATACCGTAATCTCTGCGCCGCACGAATATCATCAACATTTGCAGCCATCGAAATTCGAAACTTAGGGGGTTTTTCTATTTTCATCACCCTGACTGAACAAAAGGATTTTCTTTAAATTTTAACAATTCTGTTAACCCTTGAATAACAAAGTTGATCTACGATCGATGTCAAAGGTTTTCATCAAAAACAGGAACCAAAGCGATCCTCGTGCTATCAATGACTATTTTCCCCTCATTTCGGAAGTTTACGGTCACGCGGCCATTAATATTACTTTGAACCTGTCCAGTGCCCCAATCCTGATGACCGGGGTGGCGAACCAACATGCCTGGAGCCAGAATGGCGTTTAAATTTTCCATTTCAATATCCCAGTATAGGAGCCCAACCAATGGCCCTGAATAATCTTGATTTAGCTGCTTTGGTCAGTAGCCGAATTTGTCATGATCTTATATCTCCTATTGGTGCCATCAACAATGGTTTGGAATTATTGAACATGTCTGGTCTGGCACATGACGGTCCAGAGATCCAATTGATTGGCGACAGCGTAAAAAGTGCCCGTGCTCGGATTCGTTTTTTCAGAATTACTTTGGTGCCGCTTCTGGTGATGTCATTGGGCAGACCGAGGTTGTTTCGATCTTGGATGATATGTTTGATAGTGGGCGGTTAACGGTTGCTTGGAAGCCCGTCGATGGTCAAATGCGCAAGTCTGTGCGCCGTGCATTTCTTGCGATTCAGTGCTTGGAAAGCGCCATGCGTTATGGTGGACAGATCAACGTTTCAAGTAGCAGAACCAGCAGGAAAATTTCAGGCCAAGCGGACAAATTGGGTGAATTTGAGCTACTATGGAATGAGCCAACGTCGACCAAAATATCAGCTGCTCACGTCCAGTTTGTTCTTCTTAAAACGCTTTACTCACCGACAGCTTAGAAATCCATGTTACTCAAACATCCAATGAAATAACTATCCAATTTTAGTTGAGTTATGCCCTTATGGCACCGTCACCAACGACCAGATATTTAAAGCTGGTCAATTGGGCTGCGCCAACCGGACCACGCGCGTGCATTTTTCCAGTTGCGATGCCTATCTCTGCACCCATTCCGAATTCGCCACCGTCCGCAAACTGTGTAGAGGTGTTGTGCATCAAAATGGCACTATCTAACCTTTGCATGAAGTGATCTGCAGTCTTCTGATTTTCAGTTAAAATACAGTCGGTATGTTGAGACCCAAATGTGCGAATATGTTCAATCGCATCGTCAACGTCTTCCACAACTTTTGCAGCGATAATCATATCCAGATATTCGGTCCCCCAATCACTCTCATTGGCAGCCACCGTGCCCTGAATTTCAGACAGTTGACTGTCGGCCCGTACCTCAACACCGGATTCGACCAATTTACCAACAAGGTCTCGGCCCATCGTTTTTGCTATATTTTTGTGGATTAGAAGGCATTCAGCAGCGCCACATACACCCGTACGGCGTGTTTTAGCATTTAAAACAACGCGCAATACCTTTTTAGGGTCAGCGTGTTCATCAACATAGATGTGCACAATCCCTTCGAGGTGGGCAAATACAGGCACACGTGCTTCGCGTTGGACCAATCCGACCAGACCTTTGCCACCACGTGGGACGATCACATCGATTGTGTCGGTCATCGTTAGCATCTCTGACACTGCTGAGCGGTCACGGGTAGGGACCAACTGGATAGCATCTTCAGGTAGGTTTGCATCAACTAGACCTTGAACCAAACAAGCGTGTATGGCTTGCGATGAATTAAAACTCTCTGATCCACCACGCAAAATCACAGCGTTGCCAGCTTTCAAGCACAGTGCGCCAGCGTCCGCTGTAACATTTGGTCGGCTCTCATAGATCACGCCAATCACTCCCAAAGGCGTTCGAACACGGCGGATGTTGATCCCACTTGGCTGGGTCCATTCAGCAATAACTTCGCCTACAGGATCGGCTTGCTCCGCTATGTTGCGCAAACCATCAACAATAGATTGGATGCGTTCTTCATCAAGCATTAGACGGTCCATCATCGCATCTGACAGGCCTTTTTCGCGACCAAATACCAAATCTTTGACATTTGCTTCAATGATCTGACCGCGCTGTTTCCAAACGTTTTCTGCAGCACCAATTAATGCCGTATGTTTCCGTTCCGCACTGGCAAAACCCAATTTGTGAGATGCATTCTTAGCACGCAAGCCGATGTCATTCATCAAGGCGGCAATTGAATTGATGTCTGTCATAGTCTTTTTCCTTATGCGTGCAGTACTTCTGTTCTAATAAACTGGTTGGCCCTAGAGGGCCATATCGTCACGGTGGATCAGAGTGGCACGGCCAAGATACCCAAGCAAGCGTTCGATCTCCTGACTTTGGTGGCCTTTGATTATGATTGCCTCATCGGCAGTATATCGGGCCAACCCAATTCCAAGATGACGACCGTCTGGGGCAACGAAGGAAACTGGATCACCTCGTCCAAATTCACCCTCAACAGAGGTAACACCCGCCGGCAGGAGGCTTTTGCCATTACTCAGAGCATTGGTAGCACCTGCGTCTAGAGTAAGAACACCCAGTGGTTTCATTGCGCCAATCCAGCGTTTTCGCGCGTCTTGTGGGTCTAATGTGGCGGTAAACCAAGTTGCTGCTGCCCCATTTTCTAAAGCCTGCAGTGGGCGCAGCGCAGAGCCTTCGCAAATAGCCATCGCACATCCGGCTGAGGTTGCTGTTTTGGCTGCCATGATCTTGGTCTTCATACCACCTTTGGACAAACCCGATCCCGCATCACCCGCCATAGCTTCAATTTCAGGCGTGATATGATCAATAACGTCATAGCGTGTTGCGGAGGGGTCTTCTGATGGGTTGGCAGAATAGAAACCATCGACATCTGACAACAAAACCAACTGATCAGCACCAATAGTCGCTGCTATTTGGGCAGCCAAACGGTCATTGTCACCGAAACGAATTTCATCTGTCGCTACCGTATCGTTTTCATTCACAATCGGCATGGCATTCAAAGCAAGAAGTTGTTCAAAAGTCGCACGTGAGTTTAGGTAACGGCGGCGATCACGTGTGTCTTCCAAAGTCATAAGGACCTGAGCTGTGGTGATCTCATGCGAAGTCAAAGCGTCTTCATAAGCTCGAGCCAAACGAATTTGGCCTACAGCTGCAGCAGCTTGGGATTGTTCTAGCGCAAGTTCAGTGTTCGGAAGGCCAAGTACCCCACGGCCAAGTGCAATCGAACCAGATGAGACAAGGACAACTTGTGTCCCCCCTGCCCTTAGCCAAGCAACATCTGCAGCCAATCCATGCAACCAATCGCTGCGCAGATTGCCGGTTTCTTTGTCCACCAGCAAAGCTGAGCCGATTTTAACGACCAGCCGCTTTGCTTGGGTTAAGGACGCCACGCTTCTTCCTCTTGCGCAGGTTGCTCGCGCAGACGATCGGCATCAATTTCGTCGCATAACTTACGCAAGACGTCAGTTACGCCTTCACGCGCCACACCAGACATCAACATAACAGGTCCGCCACTGGCTTCCTCTAAGGCCGCACGCGCTTCTGCACGCTGCTCGTCATCTAGGGCATCAACTTTATTCAGGATCGTCACCCGTTGTTTACCAGCCAGTTTGCCGCCATAGGCTTCAAGTTCTGTGATGATAGTCTGATAATCCTCAGCAACGGTTTCGGATGTGCCGTCGATCAAGTGCAACAAAACGGCACAACGTTCGACGTGTCCAAGGAACAGATCTCCAAGGCCACGGCCTTCGGAAGCGCCCTGAATCAGGCCCGGAATGTCAGCAACAACAAATTCACGCCCATCCACACCGACAACACCCAAGTTTGGGTGCAACGTAGTAAATGGGTAATCTGCAATTTTTGGACGAGCGTTAGATGTTGCAGCCAGAAATGTGGACTTACCTGCATTTGGCAGGCCCAAAAGACCTACATCAGCGATCAGCTTAAGGCGCAACCAAAGTGTACGTTCAACGCCTTCTTGACCAGGATTAGAGCGACGCGGTGCTTGGTTTGTCGCAGATTTAAAGTGTAGGTTACCAAAGCCACCATTACCGCCACGGGCTAATTGAACCCGTTGGCCGATTTCTGTCAGGTCAGTTATTACCGTTTCTTGGTCTTCATCAAGAATTTCGGTTCCAACGGGTACCTTCAGAATAATGTCATCGCCATTCGCGCCAGTGCGTTGGCTGCCCATACCTGGAATGCCGCTTTTTGCAAAGAAGTGTGGCGCATAGCGGAAGTCGATCAAGGTGTTGAGGCCTTCAACAGCCTCTGCCCAAACAGATCCACCACAGCCGCCGTCACCACCATCGGGACCACCGTACTCCAGGAATTTTTCACGACGGAAGCTTACGCAACCACCGCCTCCACCGCCGGAACGGACATATACTTTGCACAGATCAAGAAATTTCATATAGGCTTCATAACCTGCACTTCGCGCAGGCTCAATCACTTAGTCAGGTCATCCTACTTCGTGATGTTCAGTTTTAGGGTATATGTCCACGTGGCAACAGGACGATCCCGCGCAACTCTAAAGGTTTCTGCATCACCTAAGTATTCAAATCCACAATGGGTGAGTACTTTAGCTGCAGCAGGATTGTCTTGGAACACAGCGCTAAACATCGTGGCATTTGCCATCGGATTTGCGTCAACCAGGGTTTGTACCGCTTCAGAGGCTAGTTTGGTGTTCCAGTAAGCAGGAGCGACCCAATAGCCAACTTCAGATTGATCGCGATCCATTCGGGTCAAAGAGATGAGCCCCATCACTTCTGCACCGCCAGACTTATGTCCATCTATAACCCAAACATCTTCATCACGTTCGTGCGCGATGCAGCGGTTCACAAAAGCTTCTGTGGTGCCTGGTGGCAAAGGATGAGGGATTGATGATGTCATACCTGCAACACGTTCATCTGATGCATAAAGTTCAATCAGACCCATATCTGAAACTCGCATTGGGCGTAGCACAAATCGATCAGTTTGAATGGTGCCTTGTGTTTTGATTTCGCTCATTTCCATCGTTATGCTCCTCCTCCGAACAGTACGAAAAGCACAGATGCGACGGTTAGTGCCGCAAGCGTATACATTAGATAAGGTTCCGCCGGAGTACCTGCTAGTGTCTTGGCAATTCTATCCCCTGCGAGGGTCCAAAGTGGATGCATCAGAAATTGGCAGGCCAATAAAACAGCCGCAATTGTTGCCGTTGCTTCAAACGTAGAAGTTCCAACGCCAACAAAGGCAGTAAACCCACCAACAATCATCCCCCACGCTTTTGGATTGAGCGGATGAACGATCAGACCTGCCAAAAATCCCGGAGCTTTATCGCCGACTGATTTAGTTGAAAGGCGCATGTTTGCAACTTTCCAAGCTAACCAAACAATATAGGCTGCAGAGAGATATTTCAGAGCAAGAAAAATACAAGGGGCGCGCTCGGCCAGTTCCATCAATCCAAAGCCAATTGGCCAGATAATCAATTGTTTCCCAAAGACTACGCCCAGCATGAATGGTAATGCCTGACGGAACCCATACCGTGCACCTGTCGCAAGCAGCGCCATATTAGCAGGTCCGGGTGTCCCGACCTGTGAAGCCGCGAAAACGGCAAATGATGCAATTGCTACTGACACTTGTAATTACTCTCTAAAAGGAAAAAGGACCGGCGCCTCCGCCGATCCTTTGTTTTTTTAAAACCTGTAAGGGTACGACTTATTCAGCAGCTTCCGCTGCCGGAAGTACCGAAATGAATTTACGGTTTTTAAGGCCGGTGCTGAAAGTCACGTGACCTTCAACTTTAGCGAAGATCGTGTGATCCTTGCCCATGCCAACGCCTTCAGATGGCCAAAACTTTGTGCCGCGCTGACGCACGATGATGTTGCCAGGGATAACGGATTCGCCGCCGTACTTTTTAACGCCTAGACGACGACCAGCTGAGTCGCGACCGTTCCGGGATGAACCGCCTGCTTTTTTATGTGCCATTGGTGTCTCTCCTTATTTCGCTAGGTCGGCAGCTTGCGCAACCCACTCAGGCTTAACTTTAACAGATTCGAACGTTGCAACGTCAACCTTAGCCAAATCGGCGAAAGTTGCGATACCTGCTTCAACCAATTTCTTAGCAGCGGCTGGACCGACGCCAGTGATTGCTGTCAGATCGTCACCACCAGCAGCTTTAGGAGCAGCTTTTGCAGCTGCAGTTTTAGGAGCAGCTTTTGTTGCTGCAGCTTTAGGGGCGGCTGAACGTTTTTGGTCTTTGTTAGCAGCAGGTGTGTTTGCGTCGATTGCAGCCAAAGCTACAGAACCAACGGAACCCGCACCAACAGCAGCATCAACACCAGATTTATCAGCGCCAGAAGCAAGGATATCTGTGATACGAACCAAAGTCAGTTTTTGACGGTGGCCTTTAGTACGCTTGGAAGAGTGCTTACGACGACGCTTAACGAAGTTAATTGTCTTAACGCCTTTGATCTGGTCAATCACTTCGGCTTGTACACCAGCACCCGCAACGAGAGGTGCACCAACAGTGACTGTGTCACCACCAAGCATCAATACGTCGTTGAATTGGATTTTTTGGCCAGCAATTGCAGCAAGTTTCTCAACACGGAGTACGTCTCCGGATTGAACTTTATACTGCTTGCCGCCGGTTTTAAGGACCGCGAACATGGGTCATTCCTTTGTTTTACCGCGTCGTTTGGCACCTATTTACATAGGGTTTCGTGGGTTTAAACCCGCCTCAGACAGCGCATCCGGTTTGGGATGTTCATGAAAATAAGGCGCAATGCGCCCGTATGGAAGCTGCCAAATGCACTTGATTGAGCCCTATGTCAAGCATCATAGGCGCATTTGGACCTCTATAAATCTGAAGCCACCATGTTTAGCGCTACCGCCCGACCCAAAGCATACGATATGTCTGCGTACATTGAGCCAAAGCCTTCAAATATCGCAGCATTTAAAGCACGGCCAGCTTGCGTTTGAGTAAAAGCAACTAAAGTTGCTATTTCGCTATCATCAAGGGGTTGGTAACTGAGCAAAAGATAACCCATCATCCAGTTGGTGGTGTCCCTTCGAATTTCACTCTCTTGTGCCCAGGTTTGTTCGATGACCTCGTCCACCGAGGCTTCAAAAGCCCCTCCATCGACCAAGCCTAGGTAAAACATATAGTTAGTTAGGAGTTAGAGTGGCTGTTACATTGCGGTCAATCAATTGGTCAGCATCATTTATCGTTAAAATATTTTCCACGGATTGTGGATCTTCTGCCAAAGCTATTTGATAGCTATCCACAGCTAAGTTTTTAATGTCAATGTGCTGCATGGCAGCACGTGCAGCCATTTCCAACTCGACAATATCCACCCCCAACAATCCACTATAAAACTGATTGATCTGACGAAGTTGGTCTTCAGGAAGCGTTGCAATCTCATTGCGTACAATTTCCGACATGAGTTGGATGTTATATATTGTATCTATCTGTTCGGCCCAAACGGGCCCATCCTGCCCGTTTAACATATCTGTATCTAGTGAATCTGCGCAATCAATTCCCTCACTACGGACAATTTCGATCAATTCCGCTAAGCGCAAGTGGTCCATTGCGAGAGTCACTTGCACCTGAGCGCTCGCTCCCGTCGCAAAACCCCAACTAAACAACAAACACGAAAGAAAACGAAACATTAGAGATCTTCGCTAGGTTGCAAAGTTGCCATTCGAACAGCTAACTCTTCATATCGATCGGCCATAATAGAAAACTGTACAGCATTCATGAGGTCATAGATTTTTTGCATTTTAGGGTTTTCCAATGCTTTGGTATATTCTTCGACCTCAGAGTCAGAAAACGCCTGATAGGTGTAGGCAGCCCCTGCCAACCCAGATGCCTGAAGCGAAAACCGCAACTCAGCTTCTTCGTTGCGCAACATTTCGCGAAGGTCTGCTTCATCCAGACTTAATTCAATCACACCGGCTCCAGCGGCGGCCATCAGAAAGCGAACCTGAACTTCTTGGATTGCGCGAACAGATGTGCCAGCAGCGTCACTGGCTGCGTTCATGCGCTTTAACAATTCGATCCGTGGGGACCCTATACGGATCAACCCGTCAACAATTGCTTCACCACTTTCCGATTTCAGTTCATTGTCATCGGATAAGTGAGAAGCGTTTTCGACCTCAACCAGTCTCTCGCCCAATTCCGACGCATAAAAGCCTACTGCATGCTCTAGTAACTCAGCGCTCAGCGCCTCTGACAACATATCCAATGCCATTTCACGCATAATTTCTGAGGCAAAAATATCGTTTGCGAGTAACGTCCATTGATAGCCAAAGTCGTCAGCGTCCAACCCAAGCATCATCGGTGCACTTTTTGCGGAAAGTCGGATACTGTCTAATGATACATCAAACCCAGTGACGTTAAGAAACCTCTCGACCTCAGCCCTGTCTTTTGCTTGCGCTGCAGATGCGTTGAAAGAGGCCATCATAACAGCTGTAAACACTAATAACGATATCAATTTTAAGACGCGCATTTGGTTCTCCAGTGACAACATTGGTTTATAACTTAGGTGATATCGGCCAACCTGCAAATGAATTGCGCGTTATCTGAGCATAAAAATAGAAAACCTGCCTCTGCTCGCAGCAGACGCACCTTCGAGCCTTATTTTACCCGAAAAAACCCTGAGGTTGCCGTTGTGCCGCCCCAATTGCGGTCCAAAAAACCGATTAAATTAGGAGTCAAAGATCGATGTCTAACTTTCATAATCGCAATGATCCGCGCCATAAACGCTTGTTCGAATTGCTACGTCAGAAACACGTTGCCACTCATTTGGGCGATTCATCACAGCCGCTTAGGGTCCGTAAAGTAGACAGTGATGAACTGGACGAGATCAAACGCATTGCGACACGCTCAATCAGTCGCGCACACTAATCTCAGTCGAATGGGCTGTACGTTTCGCCCTCAATTGCGCCTTTGAAACCTAAAGCAACGACAAATTTCTCAGAGCTATCTGATCGTGAAGCCGGTGGTTTGAAGTTGTGCACCTTTGTAAAGCGCTGCTTCAAAACTTTCTGCAAGTCGCCCTCAGCACCACCGGCCAAAACTTTAGCTACAAACGTACCACCATCTTCGAGCACATCGAATGAAAAGTAAGCCGCAGCCTCGCACAGTGAAATAATCTTAAGGTGATCTGTTTGTTTGTGGCCGGAACTAGACGCTGCCATATCAGACATAACAACATCAGCCTTACCACCAAGCCATTCTTTGACTTGATCATCTGCACCCTCGTCCATGAAATCCAAAACGTGCAGCTCACAACCTGCAATCGTGTCCATTTCTTGCAGATCAATTCCTAGGATCGTACCAACTGCTTTACCAGACTTTTCACCCAAAATGTTTGAGCGTTTTACCGCAACCTGACACCAGCCACCTGGGGCCGCGCCAAGGTCGACAATCCGTGCACCAGGCACAAGGAAGCGAAACTTGTCATCAAGCTCCATAATCTTATACGCCGCACGACCACGATAACCTTCAGCCTTAGCGCGCTTCACATATGGATCATTCAACTGGCGTTGTAGCCAGCGGGTAGAACTGTTCGAACGGCCACGAGCAGTTTTAACCTTTACCTTCAGGTCACGTTGCCCACGGCCAGATGTGTTCTTGCCTGTGGGGGTTTTACCGCCACCGCTTGGTCCAGGTGTTTTTGCCATCTTTTATAGTGCTCCGCGTTCTAATACGCCATCGGCGCTCATTTGTGCGTATAATAGGCCTTCTCGCAAACCGCGATCCGCAACTGACAATCTATCGGTGGGCCAACAGCGCATTAACGCCTGTAGGATGGCAGCGCCAGACATAATCAACGCCTGACGGTCCTGACCAATCCGTGGATCCGCGCGCCGCCCTGCTGGGCCCATATCAAGGTAAGACTGAATAACGGTGTCGATCTGGGTGGAAGACATGCGTAGACCGTCAACTTTGGTACGGTCATAACGCTTAAGGTTTAAGTGACTCGCTGCGACGGTTGTCACGGTGCCCGACGTTCCAACAATCTGGAAACGATCCCGCGCCTTTTCGTCGTGGTAAGGTGCAAAGTCTGACAGGCTTTCTTCGAAGAAGCAGCTCATTAACGCGAACCGCGCTCCATCGTCATCAACATCAATGAACTGATCACGCAAGGTTGCGACGCCCAGCGGGACACTAATCCAATCGACAACACGCGCAGATGGGATGCTTTTGTTGCTTCGAGCAAATCCAGTTTCTAGCTGCATAATCGAATGTGGACGATCGCGTTTCGGAACTTGGGACATGTCAATCCAAACCAATTCCGTCGATCCACCGCCAATATCAACAACCAGCAGGTTCTCTGTTTTCTTGTTCACCAATGGCGCACAAGAAATTGCAGCCAGTCGTGCTTCTTCTTTAGGAGCTATAATATCCAAACTCAGACCTGTTTCACGGTGTACACGTTTGATGAAATCTTCAGCATTTAATGCACGACGACATGCCTCTGTTGCAACCAGCCGCATCCGCTTAACGCGATGTTTGCGCAGCTTTTGCTGACAAATTCGCAATGCTTGAATGGTACGCGTCATGGATCCGCGCGACAAGCGTCCAGATTTCTCAAGCCCCGCGCCCAATTGAACGGACTTCGAGAAGCTATCGACCACATGAAAACCTGTGCCCTTCGGCTGGGCAATCAACATGCGGCAACTATTTGTTCCCAGATCAAGCGCTGCATACAGCGGTTTTGATACGGGCCGTGCCGGTACGGGGCTCAGAATAGGACCCATTTCTGGGCTTTCGGCCTTATTTTCGAGCGCGCCCGCACCTTTGGGACGCTTTGGCGCCATGGTTTGCGCCTTTCATTACGAGTTACCTCAACGATAGGCCTTGCCAGCCCCCCGCGCAAGTGGCCCATTGGTCCTTTGCGTCTGCTTTGGCGTTTTTCTCATTCATAAAAGACATGAAGATTTTGGGTGCTCCAGATACTGGTCAAACTGAGCGTCACAGATTAGCGATAGGTCGCGGAATGATCTGTTTCTGTCGAAAAACGGCGCCGGAATCAGAAATGGCTGTCTTAGATAATAAACAGAGGCAAAAAATGAATCAGGGAGCACTACTTATATGCCAGATGTAACAATCGTTTATTGGCGTGATATTCCAGCCCAAGTGATTGTGGGTAAAGGACGTCGTGGTTCCAAACGCCAGCTTGAAGAACGTTTCGAACAAGCGATTGATCGTGCAGCTATGAAGGTGAACGCCAAGGACGCTGATGCATATTTGGCAGAATGGCGCAAAGCAGCTCCTTACCAGATGGACGGTGATCCTGATGAAATCGTCGAAGCCGAGGCTTTGCGCCTTGAAGCTGAGTACGACCAAGAACGCCTCAAAGCCCTTATTGCCAACGACGGACACGCCTAAAGAACAGGCCCTAAGAAAGGGAAGCCAATGGCTTTGCTCAACTTTAAAAAATCCGAGGGTCCAATCGCTGGCTCCCTTAGCCCTGAAGTCGAAGCCTTTTTGCAAGGTTATTCGATTGAAGTAATGCCGCGCACCGCTTCTAAAGTTGAAGACTTTCGCTCAATCCTTCCCAAAGGCACCCGCGTTTATGTCGCCCACATCGAGGGCACTCCGATTGAGGACATGGTTTCCACAGCCGCGCGTTTGAACGCGGAAGGCTTTGATGTAATGCCGCACTTCCCTGCCCGCATCATCAAGGATCAGGCCACTTTGACCGACTGGATTGCACGCTATCAAGGTGAAGCGAACGTCAATCAAGCCTTGTTGCTGGCAGGTGGCGTGACCAAACCCCACGGTGATTACCATTCTTCAATGCAATTGATGGAAAGTGGTGAGTTCGACAGAGCAGGTTTCAAACGCCTTCATGTTGCGGGTCATCCCGAAGGCAATAAAGACATCGACCCCACGGGCGGTATGGCCAATGTGGACGAAGCTTTGCGCTGGAAACAAGACTTTTCAAACCGCTCGGATGCTGAGATGGCTTTAGCTACACAGTTCGCATTTGAGTCCGGTCCAATTATTGAATGGGCTAAATCCTTAGAGGACGCTGGAATCAATATCCCAATCCACATCGGAATCGCAGGACCTGCTAAGCTGCAAACTATGATCAAGTTCGCCATCGCTTGCGGTGTTGGGCCCTCTTTGCGTGTGCTGCAACGCCGCGCAAAAGATGTAACCAAACTGCTGCTCCCCTTTGAACCAACTGAGGTAATTAGCGAACTGGCTGCGCATGCCGCGGCCAACCCTGACACAAACATCGTCAAAGTGCATTTTTTCCCACTGGGTGGGATCAAGACAAATGCAAACTGGGCTATTTCGAACGGTGGCAGCGCAGCTGTTCCCGTTAACGCATCTTAATTTCGTCTTCTAAGGACACAGCACATGACCCGTACAATCGTAGAATCCAAAACCAAAACAGCCATTATTGGCTTTGACCAACCGTTCTGCGTTATCGGCGAGCGGATCAATCCAACGGGTCGCAAAATTTTGTCTGAAGAGCTTGAACGGGGTGATTTTTCCCGGGTTGAGGCTGATGCTGTCGCCCAAGTCATGGCTGGTGCCAATATTCTTGACGTGAATTCAGGCGCTGTGTTCTCAAACAAGATGGCAGAAGATCCACGTTATGCAGACAACAACTTTGTAGAACCGATGCTGATGAAAGAACTCATCGAACGCGTTCAGGCGATCGTTGACGTGCCTTTGTGCATCGATAGCTCTGTTCCGGGCGCTTTGGAAAACGGTTTGGCTGCGGCTGAGGGGCGTCCATTGTTGAACTCTGTGACTGGCGAAGAAGACCGCATGGAATTGGTTCTGCCGTTGGTTAAGAAATACAATGTCCCAGTTGTTGCAATTTCGAACGATGACACCGGCATTTCTGAGGATCCAGATGTTCGTTTTGCCGTCGCCAAGAAGATCGTGGAACGCGCTGCTGATTTTGGCATCCCCGCTCATGACATCGTGGTTGATCCATTGGTGATGCCAATTGGTGCTATGGGAACCGCTGGATTGCAGGTTTTCGCACTGGTACGCCGTTTGCGTGAAGAACTGGGTGTGAACACGACCTGTGGTGCCTCAAACATCTCGTTCGGATTACCGAACCGTCACGGTATCAACAACGCGTTTTTACCAATGGCTATGGCTGCAGGGATGACGTCTGCGATTATGAACCCTGTAGCCTTGCCTATTGGTCCAAAGAAGATTGCAGCAAAGCGTGCTGAAGTTGAAGCCGCTGGCATTGTTCTTCCCGCGGATATGGAAGACGAGGCATTCGTACAAATGTTCGGGCTTGGCTCAACCAAGCCACGTGCAGGCAAAGAAATGGAAGCCATTCGCGCCGCCAATTTCCTTACCGACAATGACCCACATGGCACCGAATGGATTAGCACGAACAAAGTTGCCCCAAAAGCGGGCGATGAAGGTCGTGGCCGCGCCGGTCGTGTTGGTGGGCGGCGTCGTCGCACGTAAAGTTGATTTTAAGGTAAAAACTGGGCCGTCCAACATATTGGGCGGCCCTTTTAGTTTTAATTGTTTTAATTCAAGTTACTGCAAGGCGTTGCTTACCTCGTCCCATTGAGATTATGAAATTCTTTTGTTCTTGAACGGCCTCAAAGTCCGCCTTGCCCCGCATTCCGTGCCATCCACATGCAATAAGGGACTGCGCAACCGCTCCACCCAGTGTGTTTCCAGGTCCAGCGACAATAAACATGTCAGGTGCAAATTCCTGTGCGGCAGCTTTGATTGCACCTGCAAAGTCATAGGTCTGCGTTACTTGGGAACCCAAAGTATAGTCCCACATTGCTTTAGTATCGCAGCCATCTGGCCACCAAATTTTACCAAAGCCATCAATTAATGGTACCTTGGGTGCAGACACCCTTAAATCAGCTAACTGTGTACGACCTTGCGCCGCGACCACTTCTTGCAAGGGACTGTGAAACGCTGCATGGTTTTGCAAGCGCATCGGGAAGTGTCCAACTTTAGGAACCGCGCTTTCAAATGCCGCCAAACCCTTCTCATTGCCTGCAAAAACAAGGATGCCGCCGAGGTTGATAGAGACACAAAGGTTATGACCTGGTTTGGTGTCGATCTGTTTGACCAATGCCAGAAGTCCAGTTTTCACAACCTCACCAACAACCCAGCCTGCATCACAAACTGAGTAGACCAGCTGCCCACCAATCAGGTTCTGTTGCATAAGGTTGCCCATGGTGTTTACCAGGCGAAACCCATCTTGATCAGCAACAGCACCCGCAAGTGCCATGGCAATATACCAACCCATGGAATTGCCCGTAACTGCGACAACTTCGATATCATCCGCTAATGAACTGCCGTCGCAATATGCACTTGCGTAGATCAAGCCAGAAGCATTGTCGCCGCGCGTATAGACGTTTGCATCGAATTTTTCAGCGGCGTCTAGCGTTGTTATGGCAGATTGCCCCAACGCAGCACGCTGGGTGTCAAAGCCATTCAACTCGGCGTCAAAACGAGGGCTGTGTTGTTTGAGGTATCCCAATTCGGGTGCGTTATATGTTCCGCGCCCCGGACAAATAAGAACTGCGCGGCGCGTCATTTGTCACCCCGTTTAATCAATTTGTGTGCAGCATCAATAATACTATCCTTGGAAGGCATCGTTGCACCATATGCAGGACCTGTCGCGATAAAGCTGTCTTCGGCCACCAACCTAGCGAAATTGCTAATGTTTGCCTCAGCGAACAACGCCATCAACCCTTCGGCCTGCCCGCCAGTGCCCCGACATTCATCAACGATTAGAACATTCTTGCAGCCGTCAATTGCGCTAAATAAAGCTTCGTGGGGCAATGGTGCCAACCAACGCAAATCGATTACGCGGGTTTTGACCCCTTCATTTTCCAACACATTGACCGCTTGGCGCGATAGGTAATGACCATTACCATAAGTTACGATTGCCAGATCCTGCCCATTGCCATGAATACCAACCTCGCCCAACCCGATCCGCTTTTCAGGCGATGGATAGGTATCCATCCATGTGCCATCTCCATCCTCAAGATCACGGGTGTGATAAAGGGCAATCGGCTCAACAAAGACCACAACCCGCTGTTCTTCACGTGCAAGTCGCACTGACTCGCGCAACATCCCAGCAGCATCTGCGCCACTTGATGGACATGCAATTATGACGCCCGGAATATCGCGCAATACAGCAAGTGAGTTGTCATTGTGAAAATGTCCACCAAACCCCTTTTGATAGCCAAGGCCCGCAACGCGCAAAACCATTGGGTTGGTGAACTGGCCGTTGGAAAAGAAAGAGAGCGTTGCCGCCTCACCTCGTAGCTGATCCTCTGCATTGTGCAAATAGGCAAGGAACTGAATTTCAGGGATCGGGATAAAACCGTTGTGACCCATACCAATTGCAAGACCCAAAATTGACTGCTCGTCCAACAAGCTATCTATGACACGGGCTGGTCCAAATCGTTTCTGAATTTTCTGAGTGACACCATAAACGCCGCCCTTGAGACCTACGTCTTCTCCCATCATGACCACTTCAGGATGATCCAGCATCAGGTCAGTAAGAGCCCAATTTATCAGCTTTCCCATAGTTTGTGGCGATGTTTGAGTTTTTAGCTCGTTACCAAATGCAATGCTACGGGCGTCGGTATCCACCCCGTTGCTTGGCTTGCACCCGCGCGCTGGTGGTATGATGCTCTCCATGATCTGGCTGGCTGTTGTTAACCTTGGGCGTTTGACGGCTTCATGTGACAGGGTATCTACCCGTTTTTGGGTTTGATTATACATCTCAAGTGCACGTTCCACACTAAGTGCACCGGCATCACGCAACAGCCGGACAGAATGCAGCAATGGATCGTTTGCTTCGTCTTGCTCCACTTCTGATTTTGGCAAATATGTGGTGGCTACATCTGGTCCTGCGTGCCCGTATAGGCGGACCATCCGTAGGTGTAAAAAAGCAGGTTTTTTGCGGGTCCGTACATATGCTGCTGCTTCTTGTGTGACCGCGTATGTATCATAGATATCAAGACCATCCGCCTCGAAATATTTAACCCCAGGCCTATGTTTCATCGATTTGGCGATCCAGCCATGGGGTGTTTTTGTGGAAATCCCGATTCCGTTATCTTCACAAACAAACAAAAGTGGCAAAGGCGCCGATTGAACAGATGACCAACCCGCTGCATTAAAGGCACCCTGCGCGGTTGAGTGATTGGCCGACGCGTCACCAAATGAGCAAATCGCGATGCCGTCTTCTGGCAACTGGCGGTGTTCAGGTGCCTGACGCCGTGCCGTACCAAGTGAATAAGCAGCCCCAAGCGCCTTTGGCAGATGACTGGCAATCGTTGAGGTCTGTGGCGGGATAAACAGGTCTTTGGAACCCAGAACCTTATGACGCCCTCCACTAATTGGATCATCCATAGAACATGCAAAACTGAGCAGCATGTCCCACGTCATCGTTTGACCCCTTACTTGATCTGCTCGGGCCAATTGAAACGCCGCATCTCGGTAGTGCAAAAACGCAATGTCATTGGGGCGCAGTGCGCGTGCAACTGCAGCCATGCCTTCGTGTCCAGATGAACCAATGGTGTAAAACCCCTGCCCTTCCTTTTGCATGCGACGGCTGGTGATATCCAACGCGCGGCTGGTTAGCTGAGCGCGATAGATTTCAACCGCTGTGTATGGGTCTAGACCCGATTTTGGCGCTGCACCGGTTGGAAGTTCATTGGCAGCGACACGACGCAGGAAATTACCGTGAACAATATTGGCGCGATCCATGATGAATTCCTATTTGGCGTCTTGAAGGATGAGATCTTTATACAATTCTCGGATTTTATGGAAAACAGGACCAGCGTTGGCTCCGCCTATCACCCTGCCATCTATCTCGAACACAGGCGTTTGTGCACCAAAGGTTCCCGTGAGGAACACTTCATCCGCGCTGTAAGTATCAACCAGCGAAAAATTACGTTCAAACACTGGGATGTCGTTGGCGCGGCAAAGATCGATTACCTTTTGGCGGGTAATCCCGTTCATGCAGTAGTCACCTGTTGAGGTCCAAACCTGGCCTTTTTTAACAATAAAAAAGTTGCAAGCGTTGGTGGTGTTTACGAAACCGAACGGATCGAGCATGAGTGCTTCGTCGGCCCCTGCGCGTAGTGCGTGGTTCAACGCGATGATGCAGTTTAGCTTGGAATGCGAGTTCAGCTTGGAATCTTGGGTCAACGGCAAGCCACGGTGATGCGGTACCGTGTGCAGGCGAATACCGCGGTCAATCACGCTATCATCGGGCTTGGAGTGTTCCGCGATGATCACGATTGTAGAGCCAAAGACGCTGAGGTGTGGATGTTGGAACGGCTTGCGCTTTTTGCCCCGTGTCACCATCATCCGTATATGGGCATCGTTGGTCATGCCATTTGCGGCAAGAGTATCGTGGATGGCTTTCACCAGCTCTTCCCGCGTTTTACCGATTTCCAGATCGATATACAGCGCCGCCTCAAGCAGGCGATCAATGTGGTCGTCCATGAAGGCGATATGCCCATCATAGATCCGCATGCCCTCCCACACTCCGTCACCCAGCATAAAACCGCTGTCATAGACAGACACTACAGCTTGCTCACGCGGGACAAGATTGCCATCAACGTAAATGAGGATATTTTCATTGCGAACGTCTTCGGGGGCATCGTGAGTGGAAACATGATCGGGTAATGTCATGAGCTAGCCTTTATGTGTTTGGTGTTGCCAAATGGCGTTACCAGATTTACCCAAAACAAATGCCTATGTGGTCGCTGGGTCAAGCCAAGATAACGCAACTAAGGTAGATGGTTTGCAACAAAGGAGAAAAGCGCAATGTCAGAACCTGAATTGACCAAAATCCACCTATCCTCTGGCGGAATGCAGGCAGAAATCGCGCCTCAGGGAGCAACTTTGGTGTGTTTGTCTCGTGAAGGACGTGACTTGATTCTAGGAATTCATGATTTGGCTGATCCATCCATAAACAATTTTTATGCAGGGGCTATTGTGGGTCCAGTGGCCAATCGTGTTTCTGGTGGTCAAGTCATAATTGACGGCCAGTCATTTCAAATGGAATGCAATGAATCTGGCACAACATCACTTCATTCAGGGAGTGATGGTTTACACGCGTTGATCTGGGACGTGTGTGATGTTTTGCCTGACAGCGTATTGTTGAAGATACACTTACCCGATGGTTACAGTGGGTTGCCGGGCAATCGTGAAATTTCTGTTTTGTATGTATTGAGCAATGATGGACTGGCCGTCAAAATCACTGCCAATACTGACCAAAAAACTCCTATCAATATCGCCCATCATCCATATTGGGCGCTTCAATCCGATCAGTCTAAAACAAAACTGAGCATCGACTCTGATCGCTATCTTCCCAAAACTGCCAATGGCCTACCGACGGGTCAGTCTAAGCGAGTCAGTAATGGTCCTTTTGACTTTATTAAACCACGCGAAATTGGGGCAAATGCTGACTTGGACCATAATTGGTGCCTTAGTGAGGTGAAGTCTGAAAACCCTCGCCCTGTCGCAACATTACTGGCATCAGATGGATTACAGCTGAATATTGCAACAACCGAGGTTGGTATGCAGGTTTATACTGGTTCAGCGCTGCCAATCTTGGAGTCTTCCCATTGTAAAACTGACCAAATCCAACCTAACGCTGGAATTGCTTTGGAAGCCCAGGGGTGGCCAGACGCGCCAAATCAGCCGGCATTTCCAAACATATTTGTCGAACGAAACGAGACCTATCGCCAGACCACAAAGTATACATTTACGCAAAATTGAACCGAAAAAACACACTAAGACCACATGCACGTCCTTTTGAGGCCAACGTTTGTTGCAGATTATATCAGGTAAGCCCACAGATTTGTGGTGGCACAAGTATATCAGAAAAGGAGACAATCAATGACGCGACACCAACAAAAACCAGCTCAGGTTCAACCACCTTCTTCGGCCCAACAATCATCACCACAGCCGATCATCACTGACTACGCCAGTCTGTAGCTGCCAAAGCCATTGTGACAGTCTCATTCGATTTTGGTAGTTCCAACACATGACGTCGCCAATTTCATCCATCCGCAACCTTGGGCCCGCTTATGAAGAAAGTTGTGCCAAAATCGGGATCAAGTCCGCTGAAGAACTGCGTGAACTTGGAGCTGATGAAACTTATCGCCGTTTACTTCAGGCAGGCACTAAACCTCACTTTATCGGCTATTACGTGCTGGTTATGGCCCTACAAGGTCGGCCATGGAACGATTGCAAAGGCGATGAAAAGAAAAAATTACGGATTATTTTTGATCAGCTCAAAGCAGACGCCTTTGATAAGGGGCACAATGCCTTTGAGCAAATGATGAACCAAATTGGTGTACGGGCCAAAGGGTCATAAAGAAAAAGGGCCAGCAAAATGCCAGCCCTTAAAAATCAATTCCGATTAAAGTGGTGGCTTAGCCTACCAACTCCAAACCAGAGAAGAAGAATGCGATTTCTTCAGCAGCGGTTTCAGGTGCGTCTGAACCGTGTACTGAGTTTTCGCCAACGCTTAGTGCGAACTCAGCGCGGATTGTGCCGGCAGCTGCGTCTGCTGGGTTTGTTGCGCCCATAACTTCGCGGTTTTTCGCGATTGCGCCTTCGCCTTCAAGAACCTGAACAACAACTGGTTCAGAAATCATGAAATCGCAAAGTTCGCCAAAAAACGGGCGCTCAGAGTGAACACCGTAAAATGCTTGGGCTTGTGCCAAAGTCATTTGAATACGCTTGGAAGCGACAACGCGCAGACCAGCTTCTTCAAATTTGGCAACGATTTTGCCTGTAAGGTTGCGTTTTGTTGCATCTGGTTTGATGATTGAAAAAGTACGCTCTAGCGCCATGGGTTTGCTCCTAAACATGGGCGGGCATGTGCCAACCCTATCAATATTGGGGGGCGCGTAACATGGCTGCGCGGCCAAGAAAAGGCTCTTGTGCGCCAGATGGATGCAAATAGCACATATAGAGGCCTCAGACCCGATTGACGCCATGGCGATGTTCAGTCACACCGCGCCCATGTTGACTATATCAGATATATCGTATTCCGTCGAAGGCCGCCCGCTGCTTGCTGGTGCCAATGCTGTAATTCCAGATGGCCACAAAGTGGGCCTGATCGGTGCCAATGGTGCGGGTAAAACCACATTGTTCAAGCTGATCCGCGGTGAATTGGGGTTGGACGGTGGCTCAATCTCATTGCCGACGAAGGCAAAAATTGGTGGCGTCGCACAAGAAGTGCCCGCCAATGAGGTTTCGCTAATCGATACCGTTTTAGCTGCCGATACTGAACGCGCTTCGTTGATGGCTGAGGAAACTGAAGATCCGTCACGGATCGCCGAAATCCAAACTCGTTTGGTGGATATCAATGCATGGTCTGCGGAAGCGCGCGCCTCGACCATCCTTAAAGGCCTTGGCTTTGACGACGCAGAACAACGCCAGCCCTGCTCCGCATTTTCAGGTGGCTGGCGCATGCGTGTGGCATTGGCCGCAGTTCTATTTGCGCAGCCAGACCTGTTACTACTGGATGAGCCAACCAACTACCTTGACCTTGAAGGTGCCCTTTGGCTTGAGGCATACCTTGCCAAGTACCCCAACACTGTCATCATTATTAGCCACGACCGTGGCCTGCTAAACCGCGCAGTCGAGGGAATATTGCACCTCGAAGAACGTGTTCTGACGTTTTATTCTGGCCCCTATGATCAATTCGCGCGCCAACGCGCTGAACGCCGCGCTGTGCAAGCTGCGATGGCTAAAAAACAGCAGGCCCGCAAAGATCACATGCAGTCTTTCGTGGATCGCTTTAAAGCGAAAGCTTCAAAGGCGAAACAGGCGCAATCCCGTCTGAAAATGATCGAAAAAATGGACATGATTGCAGCCCCTGAAGAAGCAGCAAAGCGCGTATTCACCTTCCCCGAGCCTGAAGAGATGGCACCACCGATCATTGCGATCGAAGGCGGCACCACGGGCTACGGTGATACTGTAGTTCTAAACAAACTGAACCTTCGCATTGACCAAGACGACCGCATCGCCTTGCTAGGCAAAAACGGTCAGGGCAAATCAACGCTTTCCAAGCTGTTGTCAGACCGCCTGCCCCTTATGGCCGGTAAAATGATCCGATCAAATAAACTGCGTATTGGCTATTTTGCGCAGCACCAAGTGGATGAGTTGATCATTGACGAAACACCGTTGCAGCACCTGCAAACCGCCCGTCCGGGTGTATTGCAGACCAAGTTGCGCGCGAATTTGGCCGGCTTTGGTCTTGGCCCTGATCAAGCTGAAACAGCCGTCGGACGTCTTTCAGGCGGCCAAAAGGCGCGTTTGTCGCTTCTGCTCGCGACCTTGGACGCGCCGCATATGCTGATCCTCGATGAGCCGACCAACCACCTTGATATCGAAAGCCGCGAAGCACTCGTTGAAGCGTTGACCGCCTATAGCGGTGCGGTCATCCTTGTTAGCCACGACATGCACCTTCTTTCAATGGTAGCTGATCGCCTTTGGCTAGTATCTGACGGTACTGTAAAACCATATGACGACGACTTGGAAAGCTATCGCAAGCTATTGCTTACCAATGATAAGGCCTCAAAACCCAAAAGTGTTGCGCCTGTCGTAAAACCGAAGAAACCAAATCGCGATGCCATTTTGGCTCTGCGCGGTGAAGTTCGTAAATCCGAAGCACGTGTGACCAAGCTAAATGAGATGCGTGACAAGCTTGCAAAGAAACTGGCTGACCCAGCTCTTTATGAAGATGACAAGCTTGGCGAAATGGAAGTATGGCAAAAAAAATACGCCGAAGTCATGGGAGCACTAGATCGCGCCGAAGCGCTTTGGATGCAGGACCTTGAAAAGCTTGATACTGCTGAAAACTCGTGACCTTATGATTCATCTTACCAATTAAACTCTGGGGTCTGGGGCAAAGCCCCAGTGCACATATCATGATCGATACAACATTTTTAATCACGGCCTTTGTCACAATGTTCGTCGTGATTGACCCAATTGGCATGACCCCGCTATTCGTTGCCTTAACCCAAGGCCATAACGCAGCGTCGCGTCGGCGTATCGCCATAAGGTCTTGTGGCATTGCGATGCTTTTACTGCTTCTATTCACTTTGATGGGTGAAGCTGTCCTTGGTTTTATAGGGATATCAATGCCAGCCTTTCGCGTAGCTGGCGGTATTCTCTTGTTTATCACTGCGCTTGATATGTTGTTTGAGAGACGCACCAAACGCCGTGAGGATCAAGCTGAGGAAGAAGACCCTAACGACGACCCATCCGTCTTCCCACTTGCAATTCCATTGATTGCAGGTCCGGGATCTATCGCATCCGTTATCCTACTTACTGGTCAACGGCCTGGTCTTGAAGGGCTTGCCATGGTTCTTGGGGTAACCGCAGCAGTGCTACTCGTCGTAATGATATTTTTCTTTGCAAGTGGATTGCTGGAGCGTGCAATGGGCAAAACAGGGATTACAGTAATTACCCGTCTCTTGGGGATGCTTCTAGCAGCCCTTGCTGTCCAATTTGTCCTCGATGGATTACGCGACTTCGGGCTTGTCGCATCCACGGTCTAACCAATGTCCAGTGATATTATTGCTCAAGTTCTGTACCTTACTATCTTTGGCGTATTGATCGCTGCGGGGCTATGGACACGTAGTCGAAACAATTTGAACCAAACTGCACAGCATGTTGCAATTTGGGTCCTCATTTTTATCGCAGCGATCGCAGCCTTTGGTTTATGGGGCGATCTGGAACGCCATCTCGGTGTCCAATCAGACAATGGAAACAAACGCATCGAAATTCCGATAAGTCTCAATGGCCATTACAACTTGCGCCTTCGCATCAATGATGTGTCCGTCGATTTCGTTGTTGATACTGGTGCAACTGACATCGTTCTAAGCCAAGCAGATGCAAGCCGTATTGGTCTTGATCTTGGCCAACTAGCGTTCACTGGACGTGCTTCAACCGCTAATGGAATTGTGGAAACAGCGCGTGTCACGTTGGATAAGATCGAAATAGCGAATGTCATCGATCGAAACGTAAGCGCCATTGTGAACAAAGGCGAATTATTTGGGTCACTTTTGGGCATGGGATACTTGCAACGCTGGGGTCGTATCGAAATCGAAAATGGTGTTCTTTCCTTAACACGTTAAATCTCAGCCTTCTTTTCCCAGTTCCCATCCGCTTGCGACCAATATTGCGCCAAAGCGCCTGCGTCCTTTAGCGTTTTCCACTGTTGGCGCGCTCGATCTAGCGCTTCTGGATCATTCCCGTCGAAAAGCACACAAACCCGATCTAACTCAGCAATTTCATCAGCAGTGATATCTGCACCATCGACGCACATAACACACTGCGGGTTATTCGCAGCCTCAGGCATCGTAGTCAGCAAGATTGGTTGATCCATGTCATACGTACCGCCAGCAAGACCATGAGGCAGAAAGTCTGCCTCTTGCCCTGCCCATAATTTTTCATCAAGCCAATACAACCGTCCCAAATCAGTTCCGCGAACTGCGACTCGCCAACCTGCTCCCAAAGCTTTACCCAAAAGCATCGAAAGGGTCACATCAACGGGATGGCGTGTCAGGTGGTAGAAGAATGCAGCGCCCATCAGTAGGATTCAAACATATCCGCAACCAGACGGTTCAAGGCCATAACGCCCCATCCAGTTGCCCCAGTCGGTGCCAACGCAGTTTCTGATTTCACAGATGCAACACCCGCAATGTCCAAATGGATCCACGGGCAGTCGGTTTTCACAAAACGCTGCAAGAATTGGGCAGCCGTAACGGAACCTGCCGCGCGACCACCAATATTTTTCATGTCAGCAATCCGTGATTTCAACAAGTCATCATAAGCTTGGCACAACGGCATGCGCCATGCTCCCTCGCTCTCCGCGGAGGCGGCGCGTAAGAACGCATTACACAAAGGATCATTGTTAGAGAAAACACCTGCATTTTCATGGCCAAGACCAACAATGATCGCACCCGTCAATGTTGCAAGATCAATCATTGCTGCAGGTTTGAACCGCTCTTGCGCATACCACATGACGTCACACAGCACCAAACGGCCCTCAGCGTCAGTATTGATTACTTCTACGGTGTCACCCTTCATAGAAGTGACGACATCACCAGGACGAACAGCATTTCCAGATGGCATATTTTCTACCAACCCAACCAATCCGACAACATTCGCTTTGGCACCACGTAATGCCAAAGTGCGCATTGTGCCTGCAACAACACCTGCACCGCCCATGTCCATAGTCATATCTTCCATACCGCCAGCAGGTTTGATGCTGATACCACCCGTATCAAAAACAACGCCTTTCCCGACAAGTGCCAAAGGTGCTTCGCCTTCAACCCCACCATTCCATTCCATCACAACCACTTTGGAAGGACTATCGGAACCTTGACCAACGCATAGCAGTGTTCCCATGCCAAGGGTGGTAAGTTCATCTTCATCCAACACTTGTACTTTTAGACCGAGGTTCTTCATTTTAACCAAACGGTTGGCAAATTCAGTAGTCGTCAAAACATTCGCAGGCTCATTGACCAAATCACGTGTCATGAACGCACCCTCAGCAACCGCCATCAAAGGCGCAGCAGTCGCAATGACCTCTTCGGTCTTACCACACATTAAGGTGACAGCGCCCTTAGGTGTTTCGCCAGCTGTTTTATGTTCAACGAAGTTATAATCACGCATGGCCAAGCCAAACGCGATTTGTGCGCTGTATTTTGCATTCCCCGTCGCCATCAATAGGTCAGCATCTCCACGTATTTTGGCAAGTGACGCACCAGCTGCACGGGCTTGTTCTATTGTTGCACGGCGCGACAGGCAAACGATGTCAACTGCATCCGCGGCCATTCCAACTGGCAGGTTCAAGGTAAACACCTGCCCCTGTTTCATCTTTTGGAAACGTCCGCTTTTTATCAAACGCGCAACCGCCCCTTTTGTCAGCCGATTCACGCGACGCGCCGACACATCCATGCGCCCTTCATCATCCAAAAAGACAGCAATACGTCCTAAGTGGCCTGCTATTAGATCGATTTCGACAGAGCGATACGTGAATTGGGTTGGCTTGCGCATGATTTAGTCCTGATTTCGTAGTGTTTCTAAAATTTTGAGCGGCTTGCCGCCTTGATTGCAATAGAAGTAGCGTGGATCATTAGAAAAAACCAGATAACAGTTTTACACAACGCTTACTTGGTTTAGTGTTATGTATACATTGCACACACATGACTTGGGGGAATGAGTGGCGAAATTCGACAGATATATGCTGTCGCAACTTCTGGTACTGTTTGGGTTTTTTTCATTGGTATTGGTCGCTGTTTTTTGGATCAACCGTGCGGTTGTTTTGTTCGACCGCTTGATCGGTGACGGACAAACTGCGCTTGTATTCCTGGAATTTTCAGCTCTCGGCATGCCCAAACTCGTCTCAACGGTTCTTCCTTTATCAACGTTTGCCGCAGCAGTCTATGTTACCAACCGCATGAAAAACGAAAGCCAATTGACGGTTGTTCAAGCAGCTGGTTCTAGCCCTTTCCGGCTTGCCCGACCAATTTTTGTATTTGGGATAATATCTGCATTGATGATGTCAATTTTGGCGAACGTATTAGTCCCAGCAGCTCAAGCACAATTAAGCGTGCGCGAGACAGAGATTACCCAAAACGTAACAGCGCGTCTATTAACCGAGGGTGTTTTTTTACACCCAACCTTTGGCGTGACATTCTACACGGGTGTTATCGCACCGGATGGTGTCTTGCGCGATGTATTTTTGGCTGACCATCGTACGCCGGAAGAACGTGTCTTGTATACTGCCAGTGAAGCTTACTTGGTGCGCAATGGTGCCGGAACAAACTTGATAATGGTAGACGGGCTTGCCCAACGTCTAACGACAAAAAGACAGCGGCTTTCGACAGCAAAATTTAAGGACTTTTCATATAACATTTCCTCGCTTGTCAACATAGATAGTTCAGCAACGACTTCGATCAAAAACATGAGTTCGATTGAACTTTTGGGCAATTGGAACTCGATTACTGAACAAACCGGATCAGGTTCGGGGTCGATAGCTGAAGAATTACACTCGCGTTTTGCACAATCTTTGTTTTGTGTTGTTGGTGCTGTGATCGGTTTTGCAACGCTTTTACTTGGCACTTTTTCGCGTTTTGGCGTATGGCGTGAAATTGTGATCGCCTTTGCAATTCTCATTTTCATAAATGGGTTGAGGAGTACATTCGTTGACGCCGTTTTGACCAATTCAGCCATGTGGCCAGTTTTATATATACCACTCGCAATCGGGTCTTGCGTGTGTGTTGCCATGCTGGGCTATGCCTCTAACCCATCCTGGTGGCGGACAGGAGCGCGCTTATGATTTTGCATTTTTATTTTGCGCGCCGTTTTTCGGTAGCATTCTTGTGTTTGACTGCTGTGTTTTACGTTTTTGTGATACTTGTTGACCTTATTGAGCAGACTCGGAAATTCTCGCGTTTTGATATCTCTTTGAGTGACAGGTTGGGCCTTACATTCCTGAACGCGCCAGAAACGATCAATCAGATTTTACCTTTGATCATGATCCTTGCAACCGTCGTTCTGTTTATTGGGCTGGCACGTACTTCAGAACTGGTTGTCACACGTGCAGCTGGCCGGTCCGCTATACGTTCATTAGTTTCACCTATTGCCGTTTCGTTGATAATTGGCAGTCTCTCAGTCGCAGTCCTAAACCCAATCGTCGCGGCAACTTCAAAACGTTATGCTGTGCTGTCAGAAAACTACCGAAGCGGTGGCGTATCAGCACTCTCCATCAGCGGCCAAGGATTGTGGCTACGGCAAGGTAATACAAATGGCCAGACAGTAATACGAGCCTCTCGTTCCAATGCAGATGCTTCAGTTTTATATGATGTTACATTTATAGTTTACGCTCCAAATGTTGGTCCAATCCGGCGAATTGAAGCTGGGAGCGCCGCGTTGGGCGAAGGAGATTGGTCTTTGCGTGATGCTAAAGTCTGGCCATTGGTCGCAGGACTAAATCCCGAAGCAAATGCATCTGTGCATGACATTCTGAAAATACCTTCAACACTCACCTTAGATAGTATCCGCGAAAGCTTGGGTGAGCCGTCTAGTGTGTCCATTTGGAATTTGCGCAACTACATAACTCAGCTTGAACAAGCTGGCTTTTCATCGCGCCGCCACAAAGTTTGGTTTCAGGCCGAAATGGCTCGACCATTTTTCTTAATGGCAATGGTTCTTGTCGCTGCCTCTTTCACTATGCGTCATACCCGTTTTGGAGGCACGGGCACCGCGGTTCTGACTGCGATCCTCTTAGGCTTTACGCTATATTTCGTTCGCAGTTTCGCCCAAATATTGGGGGAAAACGGACAAATTCCAATTCTTCTGGCGGCTTGGGCGCCTCCAGCGGCTGCTACTTTTTTTGCTCTAGGCATGCTTCTGCATGCAGAGGACGGTTAATGCTAAGACACCTCATCATTTGCGCTATTGTGTATTTTACACCTACTCTCGTTGTTGCCCAATCGAATATGGTGCAGCCTGCAATCCTTGTGGCTGACAACGTAAGCATTGATCAAAATCGAATTTTACAAGCCCAAGGTAACGTCGAAGCGTTCCAGGGTGATATACGACTTAAGGCATCATCCGTTTCATACGATCAAAAGTCGGGGGCGCTACAAATTATTGGTCCAATAACTATTCAAGACGGTGCCAATATTACGATCCTAGCGGATCAGGCTGAACTTAGTGCAAATTTACAAAACGGTTTGCTGATTGGGGCACGTATGGTTCTAAACCAACGGCTTCTATTAGCATCAGTTGAAATGAACCGTGTAGATGGACGATATACGCAACTCTACAAAACAGCGGTAACATCGTGTAAGGTTTGCACTGACGGACGTCCGCCACTATGGCAAATTCGAGCAAAACGTGTTGTTCATGATCAAGCAGAACAACAACTCTATTTCGATGACGCACAATTCCGCGTTAACAATATACCCGTATTTTATTTACCTCGCTTGAGGTTGCCCGATCCGACACTGAAACGTGCATCAGGGTTTCTGATCCCTTCTTTTCAAACAACCTCGCAATTGGGAACCGGCATAAGAGTTCCATATTTTATCAAAGTGGGGAACCATCGTGATATCACCCTCACCCCCTACTTGTCCTCAAAAACGCAGACACTTGAGTTTAGATACCGGCAAGCTTTTGAAAAGGGGAACATCTTATTCAACGGCGCAGCAACCAATGATGATCTGCGCCCCAACAAAACCCGCGGCTACATTTTTGGTGAGGGACAATTCGAGTTGTCCGGCCAATACATCTTGAATTTTGACATCGAAACAACAACTGGCAACCCATATCTAAAAGAATATCTTTATTCTGAAAAAGATCGACTTGATAGTGAGATCGCAGTCAGCCGAACACGTCGTGATAAGTATGTCCGCGTCGGTTTTATTAATTTTAGAACTCTGCGAGACGGCGAGGATAATACAACCCTCCCAACCAACGTTTTTGACGTTGATTTCGAACGTCGTGTAATCCCAAAGTTCATTGGCGGTGAGATATCAGTAGATGCTAATGTACATGCTCTTTTTCGTTCGTCCAAAGCAGATGAAGATGGACGTGATGTTTTACGTTTTAATTTAGGCATCGATTGGGAAAAACAACGGACTTTAAACAATGGACTGATTGCGAAATCTAATGTTGGGTTTACTGTGGACTCTTTTAACGTTGGCCAAGACAGTAATTATAAGCGCAGCGAAACGGGAATTAATCCTTACGGTTCACTAAGTCTGAGGTACCCTTTAGTCCGCAAAAGTGGAAATATTACTCAAACTCTTGAACCGCTTTTACAATTCAATAGTGTTGGAGGGAACCATCTCGATATTCCTGTTGAAGAAAGTACCCACGTTGAGTTCGACGAAGGCAACCTTTTTGCGTTGTCCAAATTTCCACGGCCTGACCGACGTGAGCGCGGTCAGTCAATTGCGATCGGTTCTAGCTGGGGCCGTTATGATCCAAACGCCTGGAGCACAACATTTACAATTGGCCAAGTTTTACGCAATCAAAGCGACAATATGTTCACCCGAACATCAGGACTAGCCGGATTGGCCTCAGATTTCGTGATTGCAGGGCAATTTCGAACTCAATCTGGCTTACAACTGGTAGGCCGTGGTCTAATCAATAAAAGCTTAGATATTGCCAAATCTGAGGTTAGAGGCAGTTGGCATGCGCAAAGGACATCAATAAGTGCAAGCTACCTTTGGATAAACGACGACGTGATTGATACTATCCCTATAGATAAAATTTCAAATCTAACGTTTGATGGAGTGTATCAGATCAACGATCATTGGTCCACAAGCAGCAATTGGCGTTACAATTTGATTGAAGACCGCGCATCTAATGCTGGTCTTGGATTAACCTATCAAAATGAGTGTGTTTT
>TARA_B110000285_G_scaffold25475_1_pt1 | contig 40242 bp, 46 predicted proteins | sample TARA_B110000285 | Tara Oceans TARA_B110000285 (sample SAMEA4397756) | marine metagenome | biome: Polar Biome; feature: [SRF] surface water layer (ENVO:00010504); material: water (ENVO:00002006), including particulate matter (ENVO:01000060) such as... | depth 5 m
AAATGGTCTGATTATGATTTAAGAATCAGTATTCATGGACCAGAACACCTTCAAGAATTAGCACAGGCTATTGAAGATAGATTTTATAGTAAAGGTAGACAAACTAAATTAGTTGAGCAAATCAAAGAAATAGACCCAGAAGCAAGTATTCTATGGGGTAGTATTAGTAGGTTAGAAAAACAATTAGAAAAGTTAGAGAAGAAATTAGAAGATGGAAAACAGAATTAAAATAGGAGATGTTTGGTATGTTAGAGAAGAACAACCAATAGAAGAAATAGAAATGGATATTACATCATTTAACGGTAGAACATATGAATCAGATTTGTATTGTTTTGAAGCGACTCAATTATTGAAAGATGATGGTATACCTTACGATGACTCCTGTGATATTGAAGTTACAGACAAGCGAGTTAAACCTTGGAAAGTACATATTTTAGATAACCCAAGATGGTTTATCGGAGTATTAGAGAATAATCCCGACAGTATGACTGAAGCACACGAAATGTTCTGTGAGAGAGGTATTATAGAGTTCAGAGCTTTTGTTAGAGATTTAATAAAAGTAGGTTGGTTGAATAAAAATTAAAAGATGATAAGAATAAAGAGAAAAACTAAAACAGAAAAGATTATGTATACCGATTAATTGTGTGTATTAGTTAAAAGGTACATTTTTTAGGAAAAATGGGTATTTGTTTGGAAAAACAGGTATTTAGGGTTAGATGTTTGGATTTTTAGGTATTTCACCAATCACTACGTCTCGATTATTTGGTGAATCATTCGTAGAGAGAAATGGAAAAAACATAAATTAAGGTAGTGAAAAGGAATTTTATATTTAAAAATAAAAATGATGGGTAAATTAAAACAAACTAAAATACCGGTATTAATAGATGATAATGGGGTCCTACAACAAATTGCGGTTGACCAAGGTGTCATTGACATGGAATTCAATTGGAAACTCGTAAGAGAACGAGACAAGTTAACAAAACAATCTAAAGGTATTAAATGGTTAGAGTTTAATGAAGATGGAACTTTTAAAGGATTTAATGAAGAAGTAGAGGTGGGTAGGAGTTTACTTATGTCACCCTTCACTCGATATTTCACTTGGCAAACTACAACAGTAACGGAGATTGTGGAACAACGAGATGATTATATTAAATTTAAAACAGGTAATTCAAATTATGAGTTATTTAAAATATGAAAGAACACAAATACGAAGATAACCTACATATTATGGATATGGTTATAGATGAACTTATGATGGTAAGGACTATACAAGAAATAGAGAAATTTGATAAAGCACTTCAGATGACTTACTTAAAGATGTTCCCAACAGTTAACCCACAAGCTGATATCATAGAGGAAATGTTTAATGAGTATTGTGGGGATTATAATATTGAGGAGTGGTACGAATCTTTATTCAAGATTCCAATAAAAAAGGTTGTGTAATACAAACTTAAAAACTATCTTTGTAATACCGATTAGAAAGTTCTTGGATTTTTTAATGAAAATGTTGTGTAATACAAACTTAAGTGTTATCTTTGTAGTATCGAAATAAGAGATATAAACCATATAACACCTAAAGACACCATGACAAAAGCAAAGGACATTATCATCACAAAAGCAGAAGAGTTAATCGAGTACTTAGTACAGAAAGAAGAGGCTCGTTTCAATGACATCAAAGAAGGGTACGAGATTTTTTTAAAGGAAAATCCATTAGTATTTCAGTATGGACCTTACGATAGAAAGAAATGTTACAGTCTATCTAAAAACGGAGAATCTGACTATACAAACATAAAGGATTTCTATTATAATAGAGGAGCTGCTAAGTTACTTGAGGAAGTAAGAATGGCTACTAACGAAAAAGGAATGGTTACGTACCTCAAAAACTACAGAGAACTAAACAAGGTTAAATTGGTTCGTGCAATTGAGAAGTACATTACAGAAGATATGACGATTAACGGTAAGGTTTTTATCGATGAAGGTGTGAAAGGTGTTGAGGTTTCAGCGAATGTTAATACTAATGAAGGTGTGAGAAACTTCAGAACCAACGCAATATTCGCAGGAGGATACATTCAAAGATATCACTACCGATACAGAGGAGGACTTCACTTAGTGTAATAAATTAAAGGGGGCTACGGTCCCCTTATTTTTTAACCTAAAACTTGTGTAATACAAACTTAAATATTATCTTTGTAGTACGGCCTAAAAAAACCTTGGATTTCTAAATGGTCGGTGGGTGGTTAGAGACCAACAAAGGTAAATATAAAATATAATGAAGTTAGTAAATACGTTAAAGGATACGATATTTGATAAGTTCTCATTGCTTAAGAAACAGGAGGTTAAGGTTAACAATTCACATATCTCAACAACAGAAAGTAAGCGTATATGTGTACTTTTTTAGTTTTTTGTAAGCGTATATGTGTACTTTTCACACTAACCCTAAAGAAGAATACCCCATTTAACTTCAGTCTCAACTTAGGGACGGACCCAACAAAAACATACGTATATGTATGTTTTTAATTATTTTTTCATACATATTTGTATAATACAAACTTAAGTTGTATATTTGTTGTCTAATAAAACGATAGATATGGGAAGTATAGTTGATAAAATTGCGGAATTGATGGAAGATGGTTACACTGAGACGTTTAACCCTGAGAATGTTCAGGATGTGTTAAATAGAGCTTACAAAACAGGATGGAGACAAACTGTTATGTTTACCGCAATGGATAACATAAGAAGTAATCCTAAGTTAACTAACGACGAAGCTATATTAATGTCAGCTAAAAAATACGATATCATATGAAAGTAAATGTATGTACAGTAATGGGTCAGGTTTATATACTACCTTACGTTAAGGTGACTCATAGTCGATGGCTTAACGGTGATATTGAATTCATAATCGGTTGGTTTAACAAAGAGTTAATATTCAGTATATGACGGGAAAGGATAAGGACAAAGAGTCTGAGATAGTTGAGAGAGAACTATGGGACCACTACTCTGAATTGCCAAATCCGTCGTGGTATGAATACAAAGAAGAGGAGAAAGAAGAAAACAATAAAAAATCAGATTAATGGAAGGATACGTATATATTGCAAGAATCATTGACCACGGAGGTAAATTCGTAAATGGGTACCATAAGATAGGTCTCTCAAAACAATACAAAGTCCGCGAGACACAGTTAAATTCTACTCACCTACCTTTTGACGTTATGATGGTAAGAGTCTTTGAGACAGAAGATATGGGTAAATTAGAGGGTATTCTTCACGTATGTTTCGAGGACCATAGAGTTATCAAAGAGTACGATGACCGTAGGAATATTACAACAGAGTGGTTTGATGTTTCAGACATTGATACCTTTCATTCACGATTAGATAAGATGGTGAACTATCTTTCGGTTAAGGAATTGGACTTAGGTCTTAGTGTTGATAATGATTCGACATTAACTGATGAAGAAAAAGTTGAGGTTAAAAATAAGATTGGTAGAGCAAAATCTACGAATTTAAAGGTTACCATTGGTGATAGGGTAATTACCAACAAAACGGCAAAAGAGACATATGTGTCTGTCATCAATGAAATCACTAAAAATGTTGAAGTATCGGTAATTTCTAATAATTTTTCATCATTCTTTAAATCTACGACTGATGAGTTTAGAGATTCACTTAGTGACCATAATAAAGTTATGATGGAATGTGGGTTATATATGTCTACATGGGGTTCTAACGTTACTAAAATTAAACGAATTAAAACTATTTGTGAGAAATTAGGTGTGGAAAATATCGAGTGTGAAATCATCAATTAACTGAGAAAAAAAAGACCCTCACTATTGAAAGTGGGGGTTTTTTCTGTTACATTTAAAACAAATTACGATTTATGTTAGATAAGGGTAAATTGGAAAATCCGAAAATTAAAGTAGTGTGGGAAGATGTTGCTGAGTCATTCACTCAGGAACGAATTGCTCGTATTAAATCATATTTTTCGAAGAAGTACAAATCAAAGAATGTTACTGTTGTAACGAAGGTTGTGGTATCCAAAAATCAAACGAAATTGGATTCCATTGATATGGCTGATAATATATTGGACACGCAATATCAAAAAGAGTTGGTTAAGGACTATATAAAGACTCATGACATTAAAGTTGAGTGGGACCTTTTATCTAAATTAGATGACCGTGTTAATAACGAAATTGATAAGTCACACCAGAACACTATTCGTTTCAGACAATGGTATATTAAAAGATTAGAGTTCTCAAACTTCTTATCTTATGGTGAAGGGAATACGGTACCATTTGACGCTTTAGGTGGTATCACCTGTATTGAATCTGACCCTCCAAACTTTGGTGGTAAGACAGTATTAGCCGTTGATTTATTAATGTTCTTATTCTTCAATAGAACGACAAAGACCAAAAGAAACGAAGAGATTTTTAATCAGTTCACAACAAAGGACGAAGTACACGTTAGAGGTGATGTTATGATTGATGGTGACGAATACGTCATTGTTAGAAATATTAAGAGAAAACCTAAAAGAGCTGGTGGGTTTACAGTAACCTCATCATTAGAGTTCATCAAAAAGATGAGTGATGGTTCAATGGTTAATTTATCAGGTGAACAAAGAAGAGAGACTGAGGAATTCATAAAATCAGCGATTGGTACGGAAGATGATTTCTTAACCACCATTTTAACGACAGGTACTAATTTAGAAGAATTGATAGATGCGAAACCAACTGCGTTGGGACAAGTCTTCACTAAATTTATTGGGTTAGAATCGTTAAGAGAGAAGGAAGAGGTCGCTAAGAAAATATTCTCAGATTGGAACAAATCGTTAATATCAAACATATATAACTCACAGGATTTAAAACAGACTATCATTGGTTGTAAGGAGACTATCGAACAGAATAAAGTTTTAATCGGAGATAATACAAAGTTATTATCAATTAAAGAGGGTGAGTTAAAGAACTCTATCGATAAGAAAGATTTATTAATTGAACATAAACATTCGGACATTGATGAGGAACTCACTAAATTAAACCCTGAAAGACACTTAAGTGATATTAAGGATTTTAAAGATAAGATAACCGTAACTGAACACTATTTTAATGATATAAAGGTTGTAGAACCTTCAAAGTATTATCAGGGAGAGGAGCATCAAACGATTAGAGATTCTATTAGTGAAAATAAGGTAAAACAGACTCTCAACGAAAGAGATATTGAAGAATTAAAGGATTTAATAACTCAACTCAAAGAAGGTGAGATTTGTCCGACATGTAAGAGAGCGTTAGATGATGTTGACCACAGTAAAGAAATAAGTGATAAGGAAAAATCACTTAAAAAAGAGATTAAAGAATCTAAGAGTGTTGTTAAGGTCCTAAGTGGGTTAGTTGATGAAGACTCAAAATTATCATTATTAAAAAAAGAGTTTGAGGATTATGACCGAGATAAATTACGTAAAGAGAAGTATAGGTTAGAGTTAATGTCCAAAGAAATGGAGTTAAAGTCTATGACTGATGTGATGGATAAGTGGGAATCTAATAAGTATAAATTAGAGGAAAATATGGTCATCGAAAAAGATTTAATGTTGATTAAGACAAAAATCGATGGTTTATCGGCTGAGGTTGATAACTTTAAGTACTTAATACAAGACTGTAACAATACGATTAAGATTAACGAGACTAAGATTACGGAGTCTGAACAATTAATCGATAAAATCGTAAAAGAAGAGGATTATAAGAAGATATTTGAATCGTTTTTATCTATATTTGGTAAGAATGGAATATCAAAAACGATATTAAGGTCTATGATACCTGTGATAAACTCTGAATTGGCTAGATTGTTAGAGGATAGTTGTAGTTTTACCTTGGACGTTAGAATTTCAGATAAAAATGAGATAATATTCGTTATGATTGATGACGAAACGAGAATTGAGAAACCAATGGTGTCTGGTTCGGGTTATGAAAGAACAATAGCGTCTATGGCTCTAAGAGCGGTACTATCTAAGGTCTCTGCGTTACCAAAACCTAACGTGATTGTTATGGATGAGGTATTCGGTAAAGTAGCTGATGAGAATTTAGAGATGGTTGGTGGGTTTTTTAGAAAAATCAAAACATATTTTGAACACATATTTGTTATTACTCACAATCCGTTAGTGAAGAATTGGTCTGACCATGTAATTACTATTAATAAGAATGATAATGTATCAGAAATTAAAAATATAATTTAAGTATGAAAATAGATAGAGTTTATGTCATCACAATGGATATGAGTGATGAATACAAAGATGAATTATTTGAGAGAGTGATGAATTTACCATTACCTTCAAATACTGTTGTTGAATTTATGAAAGGATTCCCAGGTAAGGATTTATTAGAAAATCCTGAGAATTTCCCTGAGTATAGAATGTACCCAAATTGGAATTTAAACAATCCTGATGGTTGGTGGTGGTGGCAAAGACCAGCACTCTCTGGTGAAGCGGGTGGTATGATTTCACATACTAAGTGTTGGGAAGATGCTTATGAAAAGGGTTATGAGACTATTCTAATTTTAGAGGACGACTTTACCGTAAACGAAACGATTGATTGGGATATATTTAAGGAGGTTGAAGGGTACGATTGGGATTTATGTTTAATGTCACATAATTCTTTAGACAATCATTTCGGGGATATTATGAGACCACTAAATGTAGGGTTAAAGAGTTTTATTAAACCAACGTGTTTTTATAATACACATACCTATTTGTTATCTAGATATGGAATCGAAAGATTAGTTGAGGACCACTTAGACGTGTTAAAACAAAATATTATAGTATCGGACGAATTTTTATCGGCAGTTACATCATCACACCCACGACCGGATTTAAGAGAGATGTATATAACTAATATCTCATCGATTGCTACGAAAATTGATTATACGGGTCAGACTAGAAGTGAAGCGTTAGGTAATTCATTAACTGAGACTGAAAAGTAATATATTTATATAACATGGGATTAGATATTACATATTATAAATTAGGTAAACTCGTTGAGGTCGAAGAAGGTATTGAGGCTTATAGTCAAGAGTTTTATGATAAATATGGGGATTTACTTCATATTGATGAGACGCAATCATACACTGAACAGACAGATAGTTTAGATGAGGGTTATTATGAGATTGATAGATTAGGTGGTTTTAGGGCTGGTTCATACTCAGGTTATAGTTGGTATAGAACTGCTTTACGTCGATTATCTCTTATGGTGATGAAAAAGAACAAGGAATTAAGTGAAAAATATGACGAGGATGCTTTTGAGCAACAATTAGATTTTAGTGATTGTGAGGGGATTATTGGTCCATTCACTTCGGTTGAGTTATTTAATACGTATTCAGATTTTGAGAAACCTATTATACATGATATAATTAAAATGGCGAAGTATGGTGTCGATGAGTCAATATATGAAACGTACACTAAAGATGAATTAGGACATTTTGTGGCACTTTATAGGGAGTGGAAAATGGCATTTGAAAAAACATCGGGAATAGGTGTTGTGTATTTTCATTAATATCCTTATATTTGTATCACACTAAAAAAAACGATATATGAATTACAAAGACATTAACGACTTTGGTCGTTTTGCGAAAGATAAGGGAATTTCAGGTATGAACCTTCACTACTTCAATCAACAGGTTGAGAACTCAATGACTCCATATATATTGGAGGAGAGAAGTTTGAATGTAACACAAATGGATGTATTCTCAAGATTAATGATGGACCGTATCTTATGGGTATCAGGACCAGTTAATGACCAAATGGCTTCAATAGTACAAGCTCAGTTATTATTTTTAGATAATGCTGATGATAGAGATATTTCAATGTATATCGACTCACCAGGGGGTTCAGTTAAGGCGGGACTATCTATGGTTGATGTGATGGATTATGTTAAGAGCGATATCGCTACGGTAAATGCGGGTATGGCGGCCTCTATGGGTTCAGTACTATTAGGTGCTGGCGCTAAGGGGAAAAGGTCATCGTTACGTTTTTCACAGACAATGTTACACCAATCATCGGGAGGAGCCGTAGGTAATATACAAGACGCTGAAATCTCTATGGTTGAATGGAGAAAGGTAAACCAACAGTTATTTGAACTTTTAGGTGAGTACTGTGATAAAGACGCGGAACAGGTTAAGAAAGATGCCACACGAGACTTTTGGTTAAATGCTGATGAAGCTAAAGAGTATGGGATTATAGACGAAGTTATTCGTAAAAGACATTAAAATAAAAAAGAGACCTTAGGGTCTCTTTTTTTATATATAATAGTTTGGTTGATTGGTTTAATATGTTTTGTCTCTAAAGAATACGGATTCACTATCGGATAGATAAGTTTCTGCGTTCATTAGTTTTTTTCGTTCAAACTCTAAGACACCCATAGCGATTTTTTTATCATATTCTTTATCGTTAGTCATTGGTATCAATGCGTCATAATAGATAATACCTGTGAATCGTCTTCTAGTACCGTCGGTGTAGTCGAATAGTTCGTCAATATCATGTTCCTCCAATTCTATTTGACCAAACTCATTTTCCTTAAAATGGTTAGGTAGAGATAGAGGGTTAGTGTCGTCTTCTTCTTCGTCTTCCTCGTCGGATTGTTCTGATAAATTAGGGTTTTCATAGTTTTTAACGTCATGGTCTTCACCGTGAGCTAAATCTTCCTGTTCTTTATCCGCGTAGTCTTTAAAAGGTTCGGACTCTAAATGTGTCTCACCAATTTCAGTGTTAGTTATTGATTCAACAACACGTTTAAATTGTGTTTCGTCGATTTTAATTGTTTTACTCATTATAATATGTTTTTAGAATATGATTCTACTATATAAATATGTAAGAATCAAAACAAAGTTAGTTTTTATACATATAAATGTAACATTTGTTTGGTTATAAGTGAATAAAGTTTTACTTTTGTCTACTTATAAATAACATATGAAAAAAAGAAATAAATCGTACTTACTATTCCTTTACGGTGTTTGGATTGATGAAAAAGAGATAATTCGAGTGCTACAGGAGTCTTTAATCGTCGTTGTTGACTCAGGTTATATGAAATTCGTCCATGGACCTGGCTCTGCTATCGTGTCGTTTAAATCGCAAGAAACTTTCGAAGAACTATCGGATTATATTGAGTCATGTTTACCACCTGATGTTACTAATTTTATTTTCATACCAAAACCTAGGAACATTACACATCTATTTCCCGACGAAATGGATAAACATCTATTTGATTTAGATACTGACACTAATAACTTAGTCGATAAACAAAATGAGAAATTTGATACACCACCAATCATCAATATGGAAGATTTTGATAATCCACTGTTCGATGGTATAATTGGTAGGATTGATGAGATGTTTGAAGAATTCGTGACCGATGTGAAAAAAATAACATCGACGGGTAGATTAGATATTGATGAAATATTAGATAAAATAACGGAAAATGGCGTATCTTCGCTGACCAAAGAGGAGAAAGAATTTTTAGATAAACAAAATAATTAAAATTAATATATGGCAAAGTACAACTCACACATTAACCAAGACGAGATTTCACACTATCTTAAAGAATTACGTAAGATACCTGTGATTACACCCGCAAGAGAAAAAGAATTAGCTAAAGTGATGATGAACCCTAATGTTACCAAAAGAGAGACTGATTTAGTTCATAAAGAACTATTAGAGGGTAATTTAAGATTCGTTATAACAGTAGCCAAGGATTATCAAGGTCAGGGTATTGATTTATCAGATTTAATCTCCGAAGGGAACTTAGGTTTAATGAAGGCGATTAAAAACTTCGATTGGAGTCGAGGGTTAAGATTTATATCATATGCGGTATGGTGGGTTAAACAATCGATATTTCAATGTTTGAATGAAAATTCAAGAACGATTAGACTACCTGTTAATGTGGTTCAAGAGGTACAGAAAGCTAAAAAACAAGATAAGAGAGTTGAGGATGTGAATCCGAGACTTAGTAACTTAGCTCACGCAATAACCTTCGACGACCATATTAACGATGAGGGTGATACTATGTTTGACTTATTAGAAGATGTGGATGCTATCATGCCTGATTCGGCATTAGATGGTAAGGACATTGTTAAACGACAATTAATTAAAATTATGGATGTGTTGGATGACCGTGAAAACGCTATTGTTAAGGATTATTTCGGGATTACAGGTACTCCTAGGACCTTAGAGGATATCGGTAGTGATTTTGGACTAACAAAGGAACGTGTGAGACAAATCAAGGAAAAGGCGTTACGTAAATTACGTAATGAGTCTGACGTAATATTTGACTACTTATAAAAGTTTGACTATTTATAGTGGTATGTGTATCATTTAAAAATACTGTATCATTATGAAAATATTAAAAGAAATACAAAAAAGAATATTCCCATCAGTGATAGCACTTACGGCATTGTCCGTAAGTCTTTCTGCTGCATTCTATTCGGTAACGGGTCTGAGTAAGTTATTCGCTGGAGCATCGTTCCAAGTTATGATAATGGCAGGTTCTTTAGAAATCGCTAAATTAGTTATTGCTTCATTGTTATATCAATATTGGAGTCAATTAAATAAAATATTAAGAACATATCTATCAATCGCCACGGTTATATTGGTATTAATAACTTCAGCTGGTATCTATGGGTTCTTATCCGCAGCGTATCAAGAAACGGCTACTAAGTCAAGTATTGTAGATAAAGAGGTTAAACTATTAGAACTTAAGAAAAATCGATTTGTTGAGAGTAGAGATTATTACTTTAAAGAGAAACAATCATTAGATAAAGGAATTAACGAATTAAGGAAAGGTTTATCGAACAATGTTATACAATACATTGACAAAGAAACAGGACAACTAATTACTACGACATCTTCAGCAAATAGAAGAGCATTACAGTCACAATTATCAGGGGCTATTAGTCAGAGAGATGCGATATCACTTAAGTTAGAGGTTGCTACGGATTCTATTAATGTAATAGAGGTTAAGGCTTTAAATGTTGAATCAGAGTCTGATTTGGCGGGTGAGTTAGGTCCACTTAAATATTTAAGTGAATTGACAGACACACCTATGAATAAAATTATAAACATACTTTTATTAATCATAATATTCGTATTTGACCCATTAGCTATTTCGTTGGTTATAGCCGCTAATTTCGCGTTTGATAGAATACCATCGATTGGTGGTAAAAAAGATGAGGATGATGATGTTGAGGTTGGTCCACAACCAATTATATTGAATGAGGAGGTATTGTCACATATAGAAAAAGTTTTAGATAATAAAACGGTTAAAGAAGTGTCGGATATTAAAGAGCCTGATTCCGAGCAGGGTGTAATGGTGGATGATGAGGAGATAGATGAGGACAACCTATATGATGAGGATTATTATCTGTGGGAGAAGGAATCTGTGGAAGCATTACATTTACAAGATATATCTCAGGATTTTGAGGATGATATCGTTATAGATAAGAACTCTCAAATGGAGATTATTAAGACCATGATGAGTTTAGATGAGAAAGATACGTTATATATTGAAGAGGAATGGAATAACACGTTAAATGACGGTTTAGAGTCTTTAGAGAGTGAATGGGATGAAGACCATGCGTTAGATATGGTAATGAATGATATGGTTAAAGATTTCACAGAGGAAGATATTCAAAAAATTGCGGAATCAAACGATAATGAAGACAAACCTAATGAAGAGTTATTAATAGCAACTGAAAAATTTAAGGAATTAAATGAGATTATAGTGAATGATTCTGAAGAGATTGTTATAGATAAAAGTATTACTGATGGGGTGGTAGAGGTGACACCACCAGAGGTTAAGACTAATATATCACCTTATTTAAGAGTTGGTAATCGAGTGATACCTAGAAATAAGAGATATGGAAAATAGAGATAAACCGTTTCATATTAGGAGAAAACAAAATAAAACTCAAATTATGTTGACACATACGTCACGTGATTTGAAATTTTATATGATGACTCTTAAGTATAGGTATGGTGGTAACTACGAAAGAATACCATCGTATCTAATTAGTAAAGACGGTGAAGTTACTAATTTTTTTGAACCAAAATACTCTTCTAATTACTTCGGAGTGAGAAGAATTGACAATAGAGCGGTGATAATATCTTTAGAAAATAATGGTTGGTTAAAAAAACATCACCTTTCAGGTAAGTTTATGAACTGGCTTGGTGATATTTATTTTAATAAGCCTTTTGAAAAAAAATGGAGAGGTTTTGGTTTTTGGGATTCGTATAGTGAAAAACAGTATGAGTCGTTATCAAAATTAATAAAAGAATTAAGTGTTGAGTTTGACATACCATTAGAATTTGTGGGTCACAATACTAAAATAACAGGGGTACAAAATTATAAAGGAATCACATCAAGGTCTAATTACTCTGACATACATACAGACGTATCACCAGCATTTGATTTTAAAATATTAAAAAAACATATAGATGGAAAACATGATTAATGAATACGATGAAATTAAAAAGTTATTAAAACGTTCAAGAGCGTTAACTGAGCAAGTCGAGACTAGACAAAGTGTTGACGATACCTCGTCAGAGGATACGAAACCTGAAGAAAAGAGAGAGGAATTCACAATTTCAGGTGGTAAAATAGTTGTTCACGGTTATGAAGCTGAGGATATGAAAGTCACTGATGAGGAGAAACAAAATTTTCAAGAGACTATGGATGAATTTGTTGAGCAAGTGTCTGACTTAGTTGATTACAACGCATTACACTTATATACGGATAACATTGAATGGTCAGGAAAGTTAGTTAAATTTGATTTAGAATTTTTCTATACGTTAGGTGAAAATAACGGAGTATATTTAAATGGTCAGATGATGAAGGTTGATGACGACTTCTTAGAGATGATTAGTAAGTTAAGAAATTACTATAACGTATTCTCAAGTAAATGGTCTAAATTGGTAGCATCTAGAAAAAAAACAGATACTGAAGATGATAATAGCATATAAAATATTAGGATTTATTACTGACATATTTGGTCTAATTAAGAATAACCCAAAATTTTTCTTAGGTCTTGTGATGGCTTTATTTATCGCGTTATTTTTTAAACAATGTGAAGATAATAGAGAACTTAAAACTAATATAGAACAATTAGAGGTTAATTTAGATAATGAATCTAATCGTACTTTAAATAATATTAGAGCGTTGAAGGATAGTGTTAGAAAATTAGATGATGATAACTCATATTTAAAAGGTGTTGTAAGGGTTAAAGACGGTGAGAATGAAATACTTTCAGACCGATTAAAAAAACAAGTTAAAAACGTTAATATATTGACTGAAAAATTAGGTCAAAACGTTAAGGTTAAAAATGTATATGTTACTGATATTAAGTCAGACGTTGAAACTAATGACGTTTTAACTCAGGTTGGTAAAGACACGTTGGGTAATATATCGTTAGGGATTAAAGATGTGAATTCACTTTTTTCGGTGGAGACGAAAACATGGTTTAAATTAGTACCCGATTCAACTTCTATGAAGTTACAGTTAGTTGATAAATATGGGTTTGGTAAGAATTCATTTTTAAAACACACGTTTAATTTTTCATTAACATTATCACAATTAGAATTACCTGATGGTAATACGAGAGTGTTAATAACACCATACGATAAATTAGGGAATGAGATACCTAAAAACCTATTATCGATACCATACGTTGACGGTGTGGACTTTATTGATATTGAACCTCAGTTGATACCATCACCTAAATTTAAGAAGAAAAGAACGGGATTTGGAATTATGGTTGGACCGACTTTTGGGTTAAATCAGTTCAATGGTACGTTTACACCTACATGGGGTGTAGGAATAACTGTAGGTTATAAGATTTTGTAATACTTATATATATAATGGCACTAACAAAAACAGACACGGTTAAGATTGAAAGGATTGTTCGTAAAGAGATGAAAGACTTTATGGATAGTAGTCGAGTAAAGAAACTTGTGATTAAATCGGTTGAAGAGGAATTAGCTAAAAAAGGTGTTGTTGATAAAAAACAAGTGGTAGACATCTCAACAAAGGCGTTGGTTGAATTATTCAGACAACTATGGATGAGAAGAAGCTTCTGGGAACAACCAGTAAAAAATATTAGACCGTAATGGATATTAAAGCGAATATAAAAAGTGCGTTAACGACACACATGAGTAAAGTTTCACACATAGGTAAATCTAAAGATATTTCATCGCTTAGTGGGATGGTATCAGAAAAGAAAATCTCTTTTGGTAAGAAAGACGTGTATGAGATATTAGACGAGGTGATGACTATAGAAGGTGATATCGATGAATTAAGATTAAACCCTTTTGGTTCGAATATAAAAGACATTGAAACCGCATCTAAAAGCTTTATTAATACATTGGGTAAGAAACTACCTAAATTAAAAATTAAGGATATAGAGAGGTTAAAAACCCTATTCGGACAAGTTGAGTCTGAGCTACGTAACGCTAAGAACAAGATTAATACCGATTCGGTTGAAGAGACTGAGCCAGGGACTAAAGAAAAGATTGTTAATAAGGTTAAAAGTATGATGTCAGAGATGACAGGAGCGGCATCAGCTGGTGGGTTCTTAGGTCCATTATTTTCGCCGATAGTAAAACAAAAAGGACAGTCAAAACCAAGTAAGAACAAAAAGACTTACGAGGTTAAGGAAGATAAGGGATTTTCAAAATACCTAAAAACAGATGAAAACCCAAAAGGGGATACGGATGGTTTAACACCTGACGTTATGAATAGGATAATTTCGAAAATAGCTAAATCACACGATAACGAAGAAGAGACACCTAAAATGGATACAAAAGAAGCTACGATGGCTTCAAGTTCAGGGTCTTACGAGACACCGTTCTTCTTAGCTAAGGACAAGAAAAATTGGAGAGGTGCTGCTAAGACATTGTATAAAGGTGGGAAGTTTGTTAAAGTAAAAGACAAATGTAAGAAATTCCCATATTGTAACCAAGGGGATATTAAAGCCTTAGAATTGTTTGAAAACGGAAAGTATTCAACACTAGCTGAGAAGGTAGCCAATAAAATGGGTGAAGACCCATTGAAGGTGAAGTCATTAGTATTAAACAATATTGAAGAATCGTTATTTCAATCAAGAATGAAAGAAAAGAACGAAAAGAATCTTGAAAATTCGGAAAAAAACAATAAGTTTAAGAATAAATAACACTATAAAGATATTTATATTAAAATACCATTAAGATGAAACTAAATAAATTCAATAAAGAACTAGGTAATATTATCGAAAGCGTTGTTAGAGACGAAGTTCTTAAAACATTAAATATAACAGAAGACGTTACCGTTTGTGAGAACTGTGGTTTAAACGAAACGAAATGTAACTGCCCAACGACTTGTGAGAACTGTGGTTTAAACGAATCTGAATGTAACTGTCCAATGACTGAAGATACTGAAGTTGAAGAAGGAAATTCTTTCACTGACGCTCGTAGTAAAGCTATAGAAGCGGGTGAGGATACTTTTAAGATTGACGGAAAAGAATATCCCGTTAAAGGAGATAAAAGTAGTACTAACGAATCAACAAAAAAAGTATTAAGACTTACAGAGTCTGAACTTATAGACCTTGTTGAAAAATTAGTCTCAGAACAAACAGTACCTGGTATGGATGAATATAAAAAACATCACAAAGAATCGGGGAAACAAAGTAAAGAAAATGACAAAATAGTCTCTAAAAAAATGACCACATATACTGATATGGGTGAAAAAGAGAAAATAGAGTTTCCAAATCCTAATGGTGGGGAAGTGAAAGCTGAAAGAGTTGAAGATGAAAAAGAAATTGAATTCATTGAAGATATGAAAGGTGGTATGACCGCTTTAGAATATGACAGAGCAAATGATGAATTTGAGGACAAAGTCGAAAAACAACTTATGGGAGATTCTACTCAAGGAAATGCACAGGTTGATGAAGATGGAGAACCTTTAGGTAATGTCATCCCAACAAAAACTGGTGAAAAACTTAACAACGCTCGTAAGAGACAAGGCCTTAACAAAGAGAAGAAAAAAGGTTATAACACATTCGCACAGAAAGTGGAGCAGGTTAAAGAGTCGAAGATAAACGAGAATGTACTGTCTGATATGGACAAAATGAGACATCTCGTTCTTTATACTAAAAAGACTCAGTAAGGCTTGATATAACATTACAGTTTTGATACTTTTATATTATGAAAGATAATCAAAACTTTATTGTATCAGAGTTTTACCAATACCTAACCCAACAGATGAATGAAAACCAAATAGAGGTATGGTTAAAGGCTAATAATATTATCCCTGAATATTCTGAATTATTCTACGATTTTGTTATGTCTCTCTATACCCTAGTAGAAATCACATACTTAGGAGACGATGTAGTGTCTGATATCGATGATAAACAGGGACACTTCAATTGGTGCTTCAATAAAGTCATTGAGGACTTTGAGAAGGAGGGTATAATATTTTCAACAAAAGGTCAACACTATGATTATTTTTGGTCCTTCTTTAAGGACGCATTCTACTATGAAGAGACTAGAGAGAGTGTGGAAAACATAGAAATATTTTTTAAGAACCTTTTTAATTTAAAAGGTAAAAAGACTAAGAGTGAGTTAGATATGTATACTGATTTATACAAAATATTAGAAAACGCATTAAAGTCTTGACATAACGTAATAAAGTGATTAAATTTTACTTAAATAAAATAAAACAATTGTAATGGATACATTAACAAAGATTAAAGATTTGACTGAGACGTTATCATACGACTCACAAAAAGCGATTGAAAAAGGTAATAAGAGTGCTGCCACAAGAGCGAGAAAAACGGCACAAGAGATAAAGAATCTATTACAGGATTTGAGAAAAGAAGTTTTAGACGCTACAAGAAAATAACATGATAGACAAAATTGAATTATTCGTTTTCGTACTTTCGATATTTTTTAATATCACCTTAATTTTTAAGATGGTTAGGAATTTATTGAAGACTCCACCTGAAACTATGTTATTAGATTGGAGAGAAAAATTAATTTGGGGGATGTCAATATCATATATTATAACATACATAACATTATAACATGACTTTATACCAACACATAGAGAGTATGGAACCTTATTTCCATTCAATCAGAAAACACGAAGAATATCTAATAATAGATATTAAATTACCAGAAGATTGGAGATACAAAGATATTGTACAATCGGTAAGAGATGTGGTAGGTTTTAAAGATAATGGTTTAAAACAGACTAAAAGGTTTTTATCGTTTATCACTAAAACCAATGAAAACGATATTAATAAATCGGTAGATACTATTTTAAAGATAGTAGGGACTAATTTAGAGAGAGAAGCTAAAGAGAGGTTATTAGAAGAGAAAATCATAGAACTTAAAAGACAATTTGAGGTTAGTGATTTAGATACCTTAAAGAGTTTACAGTTTGAACTTAATGACGATGTTAAGTCTGAGACGTTAGAAGATACCAAAACCGAAGTAGAAGATTTAGGCGATGAAGAAGTTAGATTGGTTGAGCAAGGAACTGAATAGAGATGAGGTTGAGGTTAAAAACCACAAAAACACTCTTATAGAAAAAATCACCTCATTAGATAGGGAGAATATTTCGAATACCATAATTGTTAGTACGGATAAAAAAAGTTTTGGATTAGTATGGAGACTAAAAAAGGTGTTGGGGATATCATGAATCAATTTGGGATTATCTCGGATTTGTTAGAGAAAATAAACTTAGACACTGATAATATAACTGTCAATATTGATTTAAAATCTGAAGAATTTGATGAGATACATAATAAGGTGGTTCAGAAAAGGGGTTTATTCGTAATACCTAAAAGAAGTTTTAATGTTACAATATCAGGAATTACTTTTACCTTTAAGAAGGTTTAATAAGAGTAATGACGATACAAGGATTCCTTAGGGAATCCATTTTTTTGCAGTAAAACGTATAAATCTTTACGTTGGGCGGTTGAAAAATCAATCACATACATAAGATTACCCAATCCATCGTCGAGTGACATTTTACGTAAGATACTAAATAGTCTGTGACAGTCTTCTATATTTTTGAGACTATAACCAATAATCAGGTTATCTTTTTGGATGAATATTTTAGTATTTAAAGTGAAGACTTGTTTAAATTCACCACCTCTTTTAATCCTACGATATAATTCATCGATATAAATAAACTCATTATTTTTAATGTCCCATATTTTCTCTTCAACTGAATAATCACTCAATTCTAAAAACGTGTATGGTCCTGAAGTGAATTCAGCTTTGATGTTACGACCTAAACTATCTTTATGGAATAGATTAGTCTGTGGGATGTCTAATGTGGTTACCAACGCGATATCGTATTTAACCTTATCCTTATTTCTAAAGACTTGTGGAAAAATAGGTTTATCTTTGTCAATATAATCCTTATATTTCTTTTTAGTATTGATTAAGTTATTAGACTTAAACAGTACTCGTCTTTTTTTCTTATTAGAAAAAAGAACTATAAAATATTTTTTATCAGTACCCATATGAATAATTATTACGAAATTTTAGGAGTTAGTAAAGACGCAAGTCAGGATGAGATTAAAAAGTCATACCGTAATTTATCTAAGAAACACCATCCAGATGTGGGTGGTAATGATGAAACGTTTAAGAAAATAAGCGAGGCTTATGGTGTTTTAGGTGATGAAAAAAAGAGAAAAGAACATGATACTCCTCATAGTAGTTTTGAAGATTTTTTCTCAGGGTTTGGTGGTTCAGATTTTATGGATAGTATGTTTAATAATGGTAGAGGTCGTAGATTTAGAGGTTCTGATATTAAGATTGATGTTACTATAACGGTTAAAGAATCCCTATTAGGTGGTGAAAAAGAAGTGTCGTATTATAGAATGACTAAAGACTTTAGGGAGGAAAGACGAAACATGAAAATCAATATACCTAAAGGTGCTGATGATGGAAATTTATTTAGAGTTTCGGGTGGTGGTAACCATGGGGAAACTGCACCAGGCGATTTAATCATTATTGTCAATGTAGGTTCGGACGGTATATATGAGAAATCAGGTCTTAATTTAATATATACGTTAGAGTTGAATCCGTTAGATGTGTTAACTGGAATGGATACTACTATAGATTTATTTCATAGTAAAATTAAGATTACCATACCACAATGTGTGGATGTTAATAAACATATGAGGGTTAAAGGTAAAGGTTTCCAAACAAGAAGAGGAAACGGTGATTTATTCATCACATTTAGAGTGGTAACACCTAAAGACTTAACAGAATACGAGTGGAGATTAATTGATGAATTAAAAAAGGGAGATAATTTTAAAGACTAATTCCAATAATCCGTAAATAACTAATAATCCCACGATGGTTAGTCCCATCAACGCAGGTCTCTCGAATTTCTTAATTTCATTTTCCATTGCGGTTCTTTGTTCTTTCTTCTTACACTTTTTACAAGCCATAATATAGTATTTTAATTTAAATATATCTAATCTGAGTAAGATGTCAAATGGATAGTAAATTTTAACTAAATACCATTTGCCTTTTTCGTTTTTTATTCCTATATTTGTACTATAAAAGTTTAAAACAGAAAAAGTATGTTTAGTTACATTGGAGGAAAAAGTAAAATTGGTAAATGGATTAAAGAGTTTATACCTACAGATATGGAAACTTATGTGGAACCATTTAGTGGGGCCTTTTGGGTCTATTATTGTTTAGATATAACATTATACCCTAATCTAAAACGAGTGGTCTACAACGACTTTAATAAGGTCAACGCTAACCTATTTGCGTGTGTTAAACAATATAAAGAGTTCTTTAAATTCATTGAGGATATTCCAGCTCAGGAAAAGGACAGGTTTGAACTATACCAAAAAGGAGCGTTCGAAGATTTCGATTTCGACCCTGACGAACCGAATTTTCAAAAAGGATTGGAATATATTTACGTGGTTACTCAAGTTTTCAGTGGTATTAGACCTGAAACTTCTAATTTCATTGACTTAAAAGGTAAATATAATTCTAAATTTAACTCGTTTAGAAATAAGTTAAATAACCCTAAGTTCTATAGTCACTTCGATAAAATTACTCACATACTTAATGATGATTTCGAAGATGTTATCAACGAATTTGATTCACCAACAACATATTTCTATTTAGACCCACCATATTGGAAAACGGAGAACTATTACTCCAATCAAGATTTTGATGTGTCCGACCACGAAAGATTAGCTGAGGTTTTAGGTAAAATAGAGGGTAAGTATAGTTTATCCTACTATGATTTTGATATACTTAAGGAGTATTATCCAAAGGATACTCATAGATGGGTATCTAAAGATTATTCTAAATCTGCGGGAGCGGTTTCAGGTAAAAAACAGAATAAGGCGACTGAGTTGTTAATTATGAATTATAATGATACTACGTGGCAAGATGTGGTATTAGAAAAAGAAAGTATTACTGATAATCCACTTGGTGAATTGTAATATATTTGTATCTTTGTCACTCAATGTTAAGAGAAAATATAGGGTACAAGAACAATAGTTTAAAAAAAATATCCTTCCGAGTTGATTGTAGGGATATTTTTGTTAATGATAGATATTTATTAATAAACGTATTAGTATGAATTTTGAAAAATTAATTAGAGAGATGATATTAGAAGATGCTCGTTTAGAACATTTACTAAAGACACACGCTCACAAAGATATAGTTAAAGTAAACAAAGAGACAGGTAAGAGGAAAGTTAAGAAGGCTCCGTTAACATCAGACCAAATGATGATAATGGTAGGTAATGACCCTACATCTAGAATCGAAGGTTTAGATTTAACACAACTTCATGACGAGGAAACTCTAAAAGCGATTTCACCTGATGCGGTTAAGAAGACTGGTGAGTATACACAGTGGATGGTTAAACAATATAAAATGTTAGAACAATCACTTGAAACACCATATGGAGAACCAGGGTTTGAGAATGAACTTAGTGAAAAACAAAGATTATTCTTTGAAGATTTATATAAGACAAAAGAAGATTTAATTAAATTCCATAGGTTTAAAACTACGGATAAAATTGAAGAGGCTGATATCAACAAATACACTGTTAGTGAGTTAGAATCTGCGGTCTCAGGATTATCGATAGAACTAGCTACTACGACAAAGGCTGAAAGAAAATCGTCGATGTTACACCCAGGTGCTGAATTTATGGCGGAAACTAATAAGTGGTATGTGGTTAAGATTCATCGTAATGATGAGTTAGGTAAAGAAGCTGCGGTATTCTACGGTGGTTCTCAAAAAAAGGCATCTGAAGGTGAGACTAATTGGTGTACATCAGCTCCTGGTATGAATTATTACTTTACATACCTAAAGCAAGGTCCTTACTATGTTTTCATAGACAAAACAGATACTAAGACGGGTAGTGTATCAGGGTTACCAGCACATAGATATCAATTCCATTTTGAATCTAATCAGTTTATGGACGTAAATGATAGACAAATTGATTTAGTTAATTTCTTTAACGAAAATCCTGATTTAAAAGAAGAGTTTAGGTCAGTTATTACGACACACTTCTCTAAGAGTGGTGGGTCTAAACTATCAGGAAAGGCGGTTGAGGTGACATATCCTACTGATGGTATTTCAAAGTTAATAGGTTTATATGGTTTCGACGACTTCTTCGGTAGTTTACCGAAGGATATTGAAACATTTGAGTTTGAATATAGTAACTCTAGTTATGGAAGTTCTAAGAATATTGAACCACCACATTTAGATATACCATCGACACTATCAGAATTTAAAAATCTACATACGTTATACTTAGATAATTGTGTTAAATCATTACCTGAATCGATAGGTCAAATGACTGGATTATCTGTGGTATCATTACCAAATAATAAAGGTATTAAGATACCAGCGTCTATGGCTAAAATCATAGGGAATTTATCTATATTTATGTTAACAGGTTCGGGTCACACAATGGATTCATTACCACCTGAACTTTCTAAGGCGATACAAAAAAGATTAGACGAACAAGACCAAAATCCGAGTGAGGATTCATCTTTCTTATGTATCTTAGAGTAACACTATGGATAACGACGTTATTATTTACGTAAAAAATTTAAAGAAATATCTCCTTAGTTCTGAAAAGGCTAGAGAGTTATTTCTTACTAATGATATTGATTTAGATGACTTTATCGATGAGGTGGTTAAAGTTGCTACCTCCAACGTTAAGGATGGTAAATCACCACAACTCACCCAATCACAATACGAAAAAATACGTTTTGAACTAACAGATGTAGAACCCATAATTCCTATGATGGAAATAAAAGGGTTTCCACCATTTTTTTTAAATTAGTATTGTTTATTAGTCAGGATTTTCTATATTTCTAAAAAAGAACTTTATGGATAATAGATTAACTTTGGTAACTGTTGCTACTCATAAGACACATGAATTAGATAGGTTCGTTGAATCGGCTACTTTTCACGGATATAACTTTGAAATATTAGGATTAGGTATGGAATGGACCGGAGGTAAAGCCGATAATGGTCGTTTAGTATTTCCTGGTGGTGGAATGAAAGTTAATTTACTTAAAGATTACCTTTCAACCTATGACGGTAATGATACTGATGTTATATTATTCACTGATTCGTACGATGTAGTATTCAATGAAAAACCTGACGAGTTATTAAGTCGATGGGACGGTAACGTTCTTTTCACGGCTGAAAAAACATGTTGGCCAGATGAAAACTTATCTAATGAATATCCAAATTCACCACACGGTTATAAGTTTTTAAATAGTGGTGGTTTTATCTCTACCGTTAAAGACTTAAAAGTATTGACTGAAACAACATGTGAAGATTCAGACGATGACCAACTTTACTACACGTTAAAATTTTTAAACGGTGATGGTATTAACTTAGATTATGATTTAAATATATTCCAAACTCTTAATTCGTCACTTAATGACGTTGAGATACATAATGGTAGGGTTTACAATAAGGTAACTAATACTTATCCGATTGTGATACATGCTAATGGGGGTGTTGGTCCAAGAACGTATTTAAATAAATTTTATAATGATATGAGAAAACCAGATGATACGTTTAAAAAACTTAAAGGTGATGAAAAAGTCAAAGTACAAATGTGTTTTGATGGTCCACACTCAAACGCCAGTGTAATAGCTGAGAGTCTTAGTTATTTATCTTATGACAAATCACTTATTGATTTGGTGTTCTATAATAATTTTAAGGAGAATGATTGGGCGGTTAAAAACTATATAAAACAATATGGTAATGAATACAATTCAATATCCAACACATATGTTGAAGGGTTAGGTACGTATGAATTACGAAGTTTAATGTTTAGTGACTCAGTTAGGTATAGTGGGGATTATTCGTTACATATAGATACTCACTTCTACCTTAAAAATAAGGACACTATACAATTATTAATGGTTGAGAATAAAGATATTATATCACCAATGATTAATACTGAACAGACTCTAAATTCGAATTTTTGGGGAGCGGTCGATGATAATGGTTACTTTATGGAGAGTTATGATTATCACGATATAAGGACCTACGATAAGAAAGGGACTTTTGTGGTACCATTCATAGGTGGTGTGATTATGTATAGTAACGATATATTAAAAAATGATGTATTCGATGGGATACTATCCGATGTATCGGATGAAACTATAAGTGATTACGGTTCAGACCATATGGTTGTTTTAATGAATATTATTAGGGAGAAGAATCTCTTTATGTATACTACGAATAAAAGATATTATGGAAAATTCTTCAATTAAATTTGGACTACAAAGAAAAAAAACCTTATATTTGTAGTGTAAAAACAAAGAAACTATGAAAGACTTATTAAAATATCACAGACCAGTATCTCTAACAAGAGAGGAAATTTTAGAAAAAGCACCATCTGTTTTCGCTACGGAAGCTTCAGGACACGTATCTGAAAAATACACTTTTATTCCAACAACTCAAGTGATTGAGGATATGGAAGGGTTAGGTTGGAAAGTATATTCAGCGGAACAAAGAACTGCGAGAACAAAGGCTAGAAATGTTCACACAAAACATTTATTACGTTTTCGTAATGAATCATTGAGTGATGTGTTGGACTGTATTCCTGAGATAACTCTAACTAATTCTCACGATGGGAGAAATGCGTTTCAATTCTATGTTGGTCTATATCGTCCTGAGGTACAGAGTTCTTTTGTTATTCGTCACGAAACGTTGAATGGTTTAAGAATCAAACATCAGTGGTATACTCTTAATGAGGTTAGAGATGTAACACAAAAGGTGATAAATCACTTACCAACACTTATCGAGCAAGTGGAGTTACTTAACAATACTAATATCGGTAGAACAGAACAGAGAGAATACGCTATGAGAGCGATGATGACACGTTGGGGTAAGGATTATCCATCGATACTACAAAAAGTCGTTCTAAACCCATTAAGAGGTGAAGAAGTAACACTATGGGACGCATTTAACAACGTTCAAAATCACATTCTAAACGGTGGTATTACATATACGTTAGCGTCTAAAAGACAACAAACGGTAAGAGCTATTACCAACGTAGATTTAAAGATAAAAATCAACGAAGAGTTGTGGGAGGTAACCCAAAAATATGTTAATCAAAAACAAAAAGTATATTAATTAAAAGGGACCTCGAGTCCCTTTTTTTATATATAATTTATTCGTATCTTTGAACATGGTTGAGCTGGTTTATAAAAAAATGGAGGAGCGTTATAGGGTTACGTATCACGAACCCCTTAACGATATTGGTCTAATGGAGAACATTAAAGACCGAAAAACAAATGCATCTAGAATGGATGGATACCACACTAAAAACCTTAATTACTTTACGGTGTCTGATTATTCGGAAGATAAGGAAGTCTTTATTGAGGAGTATGCTAACCAACTATGTGATTTAGATAATATAAGAAAAACTGTTGTGGTTGAAAAAGAAGGTGATAAAGTACGACTTTCTTTTTATTACTATCATAAGTTTCGTAAAGTAGGTAAGAAGTTTTTCACTAAAGAATATGAGAGAGTGTATCTAACCTATAATCTGAAGACTAATAATTTTTATATAACCAAGGTCATAAAAGGTATTGGTAATAGAAGGAATAGAAGAATTAGGTGTAATACTATGTACGGAGTGACAACCATTTCCAATCACATACATGATTTCAAATTCACAAACGATGATTCTCAATTCCTAAAGACATATATGTCTACCTTAGATAGTGAGACCCAATACGGTAAAGATAGGTATTTAACATTCGAAGAATCATTTATTAGGTTTTTTATTGGTAAAAATGAGATAAAAGGACCTAATCATCTTACTTCCCTAATGATTAAGTTATACCCTGGTAAGAAAGCGTTGAAGAAGAATGGGAATAACATAATACCTGCGATATTAGATAGGATTGGTTTGAAAAGTAAATTTTTTATTAATTTAATGAATAATTATAAACCTGATTTAACGTATGTAGTTATGTATGCTAATTTATTAGGGTTGAAACACATCAAAAATTTAAATAAGGATTTTTTTAAATATGAAAGACTTCCGTATGAAACATTTTTAGATGTTAGGGTTAAGTATGATAATGTTATTGATTCTGATTACGATATTATAACGGACTACGATAGGAAAAACATTGTTAAGATTATAAACGATTTTACTTTGAGTGAGTCTATAGATAAGAACACTATTGGTCAAAGAAATCAGGCTGGTAATATTACGGGGTTAATACAGGACCATATTAGGATTATACGAAAATTAAAAGAATATGAACCTGACATAAAGATAAGGGCTAAGACTTTTACGGAGTTTGAAAATGAACATACTAACTACAGTGAAAAATATTCATTATATAGAAATTCAGAGGAAATTTATTATCTTTATGATAGCGAATTAATTAATGAATTAAAGAATTCACAAAATGGTTGTGATTATGTATTATTATCTAACGATATGGATTATATTAATGAGTCGACACACCAATCAAATTGTGTTAGGACTTACATTGATAAATTCGATTCGATTATTATTTCGGTTAGAAGAGGTAATAAAAGAGTGACTACCGAATTCACATTTAATGGGTTATGTATTCAACAGAGAGGGTCTTATAATAGTCCTACAGATGTTGATTTAATAGATGATGTTGAAAGGCTAGAGTTTATCGTTAATAATCTATATTTAAGGGGTGATTTAAAACCACCTCAAATAAAGATTAAAAATAAAATAAATGGGGAGGAGACCATATCAACAGTGAAGGAACTAAAAGATAAAGATTTTAGACGTTCTAGAGGTAATGAGGGTTTCTTAGATTTTCTCGATGAAGAATTAGATTTGATGTTAATATGAAAAAAATAATTTTATTAATCATGGTGTGTTTTATTTTCACATCAGCAATACAAAAACAAACCTATAAGGATGTTACAGTGACGACTGATATATTTACTGTACTTTATTCTCAAGAATTTGAACAACCAATAAAGTTAGATTATATAGTTCAATGTCCTGGTGGGGGTGTGAGTAGAAAGGGATTGGATTTTCGTGGGGTTAAAGATATAAAGACTTCGGATAATAATGACTATCGAAATAACGTGTGGGATAAAGGTCATTTAGCTCCTGCGGCGGATTTTAATTGTGATAGAGAAATGTTGAAGAAGACTTTTTCTTATCTTAACTGTGCGTTACAACATGAAGGGTTAAATCAAGGTCCGTGGAGATTATTAGAGGAGTATGAAAGAGAATTGGCATTAAAGAATGATATGGTGAAGGTTACGGTTGTGGTACACTTTGAGAATAATTATGTGTTACCCACAGGGGCTAAAATACCATCTGATTTTACCAAGACGATTATTATCGAAAACGACACCCTAACGTATAAATTTCCAAATAAAAATGTAAGACATAGAAATTGGAGAGATTTCGAGGTTAAATAATTTACATACTTAAAATAATGGGGTATGTTTATAAAAATTAAATATTATGAAAAAAGTATCGTATAGTGAATTTAAAGAGTTACAAACGGGTAACAATAGAATATTTGTGGATTTCTACGCCGATTGGTGTGGACCATGTAAAATGATGATGCCGGTATTAGAGAAAGTCTCAGAAGAGTTATCAGATACAGGTGTGACGTTTGTTAAGGTAAATGCTGATGAAGAAAGAGAATTATCTGCTGAGTTTGGGGTGAGAGGAATACCGACATTCGTTATGATAGAAAATGGTGAGGTTAAAAATAGATTCTCAGGTGTTAAGGGGAAGGACGATTTAACGGGTCAAATAAAAGAAACGTTCAATGTCTAAAAAGGTATTTTTATACACGATGGATGGTTGTCCCTTTTGTCAAGAAGTTAAAGGTCTATTAAAAGAGGCTGAAATTAAGTTCATTGAACGGGATTGTGATGATTATGAGATGCAGTATGAAATATTAAAAGAAAATACTAATAATAATGAATTTGTCCCTGCGTTTGAAATCAGGGATAGTGATAACATGACCAAACGGTTTTTAGTTCCTGGTAGAGATTTTGAGGAGTTAGAACACGCCGTATATCTGATTAAAAATCAATTACAATGATAGTAGAAACAAAGGTAGGGTTAGAATATAAAGTACCTAAGGGTCCTAGATTAAAATCGAGAAGAGAATTTCAATTAGACGATGGTGTTGTTGTCGCAACATTTGATGGTGATTTAAGTGATTTAGATTTTATGGTAAAATATTTAGACCCTAATGTTTCTAAGAGTTTAAGAACTCCTTCTTATTGTATGATTGGTGTTGATTTATTAATGAAGGCTCAACAAAATAGAGGGTTAACTAAAGATTTTGTGATTGAATTCATACAACTATGGGATAGGATGAAACCACCTACGGATATTGATGATAGAGATAGTTATGTTTTTAACTTCGATAATGTGTTAGGTGATTATTCTGAGTTAAATTTTTATGGTGAAATGTCTGTTGAAATGTTATCTACAGTGATTAATTTATACGTACTTAGTGAGCGAGTAAAACCTAATGTTAAAAAATTTAGAACGGTTTTAGAGGTGATTGTTAAGTATTGTGATAATAATATGGACTACTTCACATTAATTTCTAAGATAAAGTAGTATTTATAGGTAATACTATTTATTATGGATACAAAGAAAATCGAATTAAAGAAAAGAGTTAAAGGTTATAGTGTAATACAAACTGAAAGTACGTTAGGGTTTAAAAACTACACAGTTATTAATGAAAACACTAAGAAATACCATACAATCTCTATTGCTCAAAACACCACATTAAACGAATCGGTTAATGATGAGATTTTTTATATCATCAAGGAGAGTGGTAGGGTAAATGTTAATGAAAATTTATTTCATATGTTCCCTAATGAGGTTATTAGTGTTTTTATATCGGACTTAAACGAGAATGAGGAATATATTTCACAGGAAAACAGTCCTGAAGTGATTGATTACCTTTCACATACATTCAACGAGGTCGGTTATAAGGTTAGACATGTTATTCATTATGATGATATTGAAGACTCATTAGATTATGAGTTCTTAATTATAGTTGCTGGTGATTTAGAGACGTTATATATATCAGTCAAAGAAAATGGAAATATATATGTAATTGAAGATGAAGAGGAACAATTATTGGGCGATACAGAATCACCTGAATATCTAACGGCTTCATTATCTAAGTATTTAAACGATATGGAACATTATACTGCTATGGTTAATGAAGATACTATTACTATAGCGATAAAAGAGTCATTCAATCAAACACACGGTATATTTATTGAGAATCGAATTGCCAAAATTTATAATAAGACAACATCAAAAACCTGTGGGTATATTGATAGACGTACTGGGGTTTATAAGTTGAGTGAAGATGTACTACTTTATGGTATTGAAAATTTGAAAACCATAGTTGAGGGTTACGAAATAAAACAACTACTTAAGTAGGTTACTGTCTTATCAGAAGGTCTATAAAGTGTTCTTTAAGGTCCATTCTTTCTTCTTCGGGGTAACTACACCATTGCCACGTAATACTTGATTTAATGGTCTCTATTTCAGTCTGAACTTTTGTGCAGTTTTTCTCTAAGGTATCCAAATCTTTCTTATCGAATTCTTTTTCAATATCGATATCTAACTTATCTGATAACATAACCAATTCCATTAGATTTAAATTTTCATAGGCTTTAGCTGCGTCGTTAAATATTTTATTTAACTCGTCATCTTTTATGATATCAGGATGTGTTTTACGTGAAATATTCCTATAAAGTTCTTTTGCTATTTTTGAGTTATTTTTAGGTTTAGTCTCATCGTTAAGTTCATCTATTAATTTTTGACCTTCAGCTGATGCTTTATCGATACCATCATGATTTGATTCGTCCATTAATGTGTCTTTAAAATCTTCCATAAAGACGGTGGTATATTCTTCTTGAAGGGTTTTAACTTCATCTAATTCTAATTGTAGGTATTTGTATTTAAAGACCCATTTTTTCGTTACGTTCATATTAAAATATAATAAGTTCTTGTGTTTTGTCTAACTTTTCCCAAGAAAATTTATCAGGTGATTTAAAACCATTAATATAATAATCCTTATATTTAGGTTTAAAGAAATCCATTTTGTCTTTTATCTGTTTAATAGATAAAGGAAATACATCCATGACACAGTTATAAATATTTTTCATATCGTATTTCTCAGTACCAAATGAATTAATATTGAAACTTAATGGTGTGATTGAATTCTGATTGTAGTTAACACTAATTAAACATTCATCCATCAAAGAACTATTAACTATATTTTTAGACATATATCTCAAATACAATGGTAGTATTCGATTAGGGGATAATGGGTCTGACCCTATGAGTTGGTTGTTTGTTGTTGGTAATTCATAATAACTATGTAATGTATTATTATTTGTATAGAACTCACTATTCGACGTATACGTGTTTAGAATGGTTATAGACGACCTTTTAATGTTAGGAACGTCATAACCTATAATATTAATGATGTCGTTTTTATTAACGGTCTTATCGTTAGTCATTAGAGTTAAAGATACTACATCACAACCTTCAATGTCGTAAGTAATTTGACAAATATGTGAGTGGTTAATATTTAATTCATCAACAACTCTTTGAGATAAATGTTTACCGATTGGGACTGAATTGACTACGTTTTTAGTTGAGTAACCATAATAGTTACCGTAATGTAGAGTATCAGAATAAATCGGCGATTTTTGTTGAAAAAAATTAATCTCGGAGAACGTATTAAATAACTCAAAATTATCTTGGAAAAGGTATGACTTCAAATCAATTAAGTTTGTAGTTGGAAGGTACACATTGCAGCATTTACCAAAAATCGAAGTATTTATATTGTAAGGAAACAGAATGTTAGACTCAATAAAGTAATCGACGATTGATTCGCTAATTATATTAGGAATTGATTGTTTAGTTTTTACCGAATAGGACTTGTAATTTCTGTACCTCATCTTTTATTTTTAATAAATGTATATAAAATATACTACATTATAAAGGAAGAGATATTTATATAAGAATTAACAAAACAAAAAGATAATAAATGGCTAGGTATAGAAGGCTCACCACAACTACTACTTCAATCATTCAGGGCGTTCCGTCCGCTATCGATACGATACAAGAATTAGCGGCATTCGTAAATGAGAATGTTATAATTGGAATCGACATCGAAGGTTTGGATTTGGTTATCGACAGAAATGACGGTACACAAGAAGTAATAGATTTAACACCTATTGCTACGGGAGAAGTTTCTTCTGTAAGTATAATAAGTGCTGATTTAGAGGGTGGTAGTTTAAAGTTAACTAAGTCAGATAATACAGTCTTAAGTGTTGATTTAAAACCACTTAAATATATCGTTACACCTTCACTGGTTGGTAACGATTTAATTTTTACAGATTCGTTAGGTTCAACAATTAATATTGACCTAACTTCATTCGACCAAACGGTCTCAATCAATTCACTTACGACTCGAGTTTCTTCGGAAGAAGGGTTTAGAGTTTCGGGTGATGAATCATTAGCTGGTTCGATTGGCTCACTTTCAACACGATTAGACAATCAAGATTCGACATACGATGACACTGCGGTATATGGTGAGATATCTACCGTAAAAACGTCATTAAATGATAAAATAGATGGGTTATCAATACCATCTGAATTTAACTCAAGTTCTTTAACGACTAGAGTATCGTCAGTAGAGAGTACGGTTGACGGAATATCAATACCTTCGGAATTTGATTCCACATCATTGACTTCACGTATATCGACAGAATCGTCGAGTAGAGTTGACGGTGACACGTCTATCACTACAAGGTTAGCGATGACAGAAACGGTATTGGTTAATGAGAGAACCGAACGACTTTCAGGTGATTCATCTGTGGACCAAAGATTTAATAATCTTAGTAGTTCGACTTATAATGACACGTCATTAAACACCAGAGTATCTTCTATTCAATCAACGGTAGATGGTATATCAATACCTTCAGAATTTAGTGAAACATCATTAGAGGATAGAATATCGGTTGATAAAGTAGGTAGAATAGCTGGTGATAATTCATTAACTGTTCGTATTGGTCAGTTAGAGTTAGCTGACCCTTCAATTGATAGTAGACTATCCAATGAGGAGGAATCTCGTATATCGGGTGACTCTTCTATAGACCAAAGATTTACTAATCTTAGTGGTTCAATATATAACGATACCTCTTTAGTAAGTAGAGTATCAACATTAGAAAATACTGTTAGTGATATTTCAATTCCTTCGGAATTTGATTCTACATCATTAACAACAAGAATATTATCAGTTGAGAGTACGGTAAACGAAATATCAATACCGTCTGAGTTTGACTCATCATCAATTGAGTTACGTGTTTCAACAAATGATACGCATATTGTTTCTATTAATACAAGAGTATCAAACAAAGAAACATTAATTAGTAACGTATCAACAGAGTTGGCGTCATTATCTATACCATCAGAATTTAATTCTTCATCTTTAACGACGAGAATATCTACGATGGAGATTATTCATGATTTAGACGAACAATCGATTAATTCTGAAGTTTCGACTAATAGTTCATCTATAGCTTCTTTAGATAGTAGAGTAGTGTCGACTGAAAACACACTTAGTTCTGATATATCAACATTAAATAGTTTAGTAGGTGGGTTACAAACAGTCATCACTAGTCAACAATCAACTATAGAATCTTTAGGGGTTAAAGTTGAAGAGTGTTGTGATGGTACAGAGCCGACAACAACGACGACGACTGAAGCTCCGGTAACAACGACGACGACTGAGACTCCGGTAACAACGACGACGACGACTGAGACTCCGACAACAACTACTACGACTACTGAGACTCCGACAACAACTACCACTACGTTAGGTGGTGTTAATTCGTATTTGTTATATGCTGACGCAGGTGCGTCACCAGGACAAGTTTTATATAATTCAAGTAACAGTCAATTCTATCCGTTTTTAATACAAAATAGTCCAACAACTTTTGATAGTTTTATAACGGACAGACTTAACAATTCAAATAATATTACTATATTTAGTCATGACGTATGTGCTGATAAAGACAATGTAACATTTAGTTTAAACTTCCCAGGAACGACAAACGGAGTACAGGCATTTTATTTACACCCGTCATCTCAAGGTACGATAGTTAATATACTTGATACTAATAATAATACCACCTATACTGTAACACCATCTAATGGTCAATCAGTAACAATAGGTGGGACTAACTATACCTTATATAGATGGTTACAACCACAATCAAATGGTTCGACTTTCTCTATAAAGGTTAATAATTGTTTATAATAATATGGCTGACAAAATATTTCCAATACAAGAAGGGGGTTTAACTGTAGGAGGACCTATAGTACCAGCGTCGGAAGATTCAACATACGGAACCCATTTTTCATATTTAGGTGTCGGTGGTTATATCGAAGTCCCAACTTCCGATTATAGGAATGGGATACCTGTAGGTTCAAACATTAACGCTGACGGATATTCTTCGGGTAGAAGAAGATTCGGTATGATGGTTTATGTTATTGAAGATAATGTACTTTATCGTTTATCGCCAACAAAGTCGGATGGTAATAAGGTGACGTTATCCGATTGGGATTCGGCTAGTGAAGCTCAAAAAATAGTATGGTTGGACCCAATGGCGTCGTCATTCGATTTTTCTACGTTCTCACAACTATCAGGAACAGGTGTCGATGATGATGCGTGGGAAACATTAGATTTCACTTCAGGTGGTGGTGGTACAGATACTAAAGTAACGGGAGCAACACTAACAGGTTCAGTATTATCTATAAAACAAAATAACGGGGAACCTAATATCAATTTAGATTTATCAGATTTAGATGACCGTTTTGTATACGCTGGCGGTTATAACGCTGGTGAACTAACATTAAACATATCAGGTGCGGATGACGTAGTAATCCCATTACAGGGGTTAGTTAATACCATAGCTGATACGGCATCATTTGATGCATCAACAAACAATATTGTATTCTCAAGTGATGGGGGAGGAAGTCTATTTAGTGTAGACCTTTCATCTCTTAAGGATAATGAAGATAATTTAGTCGCTTCAGAAGCGGTCGAAGGTGAGGTCGACGTAGTAACTGAAGAAGAACTATCACAGAGAATTAATGAAGATTTTTCGGATTATTTAGATACGAATTTAGATTCATTAGTTTAATGTAAACAGAATAATGACAATCGGTGGATTGTTTTTATCATAAATAAACCATATATAAAAAAAAACAAAATGGCAAACACACAATTTCAAGATTTAGCATCACTTATTGCGGGTAAGTTGAATTTAATCATTGGTAAAGTAAACACGAACACTTCAGGTAGGACTTCTTTAGGAGTTGCAATATCTGACGAGTCGTCGACACGTTTATCAGCTGACAATTCAATTGTATCATTAATTGACGCGAATGAAGTAAAAGACTTATCATTAGAAACAAGAGTTTCAGGTGAAGAAGTTTTAAGAGTAAACGCTGACGGTTCTTTAACGACAAGAATTTCAGCAGAAGAATCAACTAGAGCGGCGGCTGACTTATCAGCTTCTCAATCAGTTGGTGCTAAGGTTACATCAGTAGATGCGAGAGTATTAGCTGAAGAATCTTCAAGAGTAGCGGGTGACACATCAGTGACCACTGCTATGACTAACAAAATAAACCAAGTTGAGGTTGATTTAGTATCAGCTGATGGTTCATTAGCTACGGCTATTGGAGTTGAAGCGACTGCTAGAGTAAACGCTGACGGTTCATTAACTACGAGAGTATCTAATGAAGAAGTTGCGAGAGCAAACGGAGATGGTGCTAACGAATTAGCAATCAACAATGAAGCGTCTTCAAGACTTTCAGGTGACGTTGCTGAAGCAGGTTTTAGAGTAGCTGGTGATAACTCACTAAACTCTAAAATTTCTTCTGAGACATCTGCAAGAGTAGCGGCTATATCATCAGTTGATGTAGAATTAGCTGGTGGAGTTGGTTCAATTGAAACAAGATTATCAAACGAAGAGGTATTATCAGCATCGGCTGACGCTTCTATCGTTGTTGCTTACCAAGCGGCTGACGTATCTTTAACTTCAAGATTATCGACTGAAGAGTTGGCTAGTTCTAACGCTGATTCAGCTTTATCTTCTGATATCTCTTCTGAGGCGTCAACTAGATTAGTTAAAGACAACTCATTAGACACGAAAGTATCTGCTGAAACTGTAAGAGCGGTTGCTGCTGAAGGTTCATTAAATACGAAAGTATCTACTGAAACTGGAAGAGCGATTGGTGTTGAAGGTTCATTAGAAACAAGATTATCTAACGAAGAAGATGCGACTGTAACATTTGCTAACTCATTACAAGACTATATGTCTTTAGAGGTAGAATCAGTAGACGTAAGAGTTTCAAACGAAGAGACTGTATCAGCATCGGCTGACGCTTCTATCGTTGTTGCTTACCAAGCGGCTGACGTATCTTTAACTACGAGATTAGAAACTGAAGAATTAGCAAGTGCTGCTGGTGATTTATCTATCGGTGTTGTAGTAACATCTGAAGTTTCTTCAAGAGTATCAGGTGATTTATCATTATCTAACGTAATCGACGGAAAAATCTCAACTGAGGTTATTGACAGAGATGCGGCTATCACGGTAGCGGTTGACGGTTTAATAGATGGTGCTGGAACGGCTTATAATACTTTAAAAGAATTACAAACTGAATTAGTGGCGAATGATGGTGACATCACTGCTATCTTAACGGCTCAAGGTTCTTTATCTACAAGATTATCAGCTGAAGAAGTTGTTTCTTCAACTGCTGACACATCAATCGAAAGTAGAGTATCTGTATTGGAAGATGGAAATACTTTAGCGGTTGATTCATTAGACGTAAGAGTATCTGCTGAGGAGTCAACTTCAATATCAGCTGATGGTTCATTAACTTCAAGATTATCGACTGAAGAGGTAGCTTTAGCGGATGCTAAGGTTTCTTTAGGAAACGCTGACGGTTCATTAGAAACAAGAATTTCTGAAGAAGAATCAGTACAAGCGTCTGTAGCTACATCATTAAATACGAGAGTATCAAATGAAGAAGATACAAGATTAGCGAAAGATACTTCAATCGAAGTGGCTTACCAAGCGGCTGACGTATCATTAACTTCAAGATTAGAAACTGAAGAATTAGCAAGAGAAAACGCTGATGACGCATTAGAAGCGGCATTAAACTCGGAAATTTCTGCAACTAATTCAGAAGTAATAAGATTAGACGGAAGAGTAGATTTAGAAGCTTCAGCAAGAATAGCTGGTGATGGTTCATTAAATACTAAAATTTCTGACTACATTAACTTAAACGATGTTGCGGTTTCTAACGAAGTTGTAGCAAGAGTTTCAGCTGATGGTTCATTAACTTCAAGATTATCAACTGAAGAAGTAGCAAGAGTTAACGGTGACGCATCTGTTTTATTAGCGGCGACACAAGAAGCAACTGCTATCTCTACGGCATTATCAACGGAGATTTCAGATACTAACGCTGATTTCATATCATTAGATTCAAGAGTACTTTCTGAAGAAGGTACTAGAGGAGCGGCTGATACGTCATTAACGACAAGATTATCATCTGAAGAAGTATCGAGAGCAAACGCTGATACGGCAATTAACGTAGACTTAACATCTTTAGAAACAAGAGTTTCAACTGATGAGGTAGCGTTAGCTGACCACGTAGCTTTCCAAGGTACAGTTGCTGAATTTTCAACTGTATTAGATGCTAACATTATAGCATTAAACTAGTAATATTAAGGTATGTTTAGAAGGAGGGGTACACACCCCTCCTTTTATTAACAAATAAACAAATAAATCCTCGGAAACGAGGAATGTATATAAAAAACAAAGAATAATGACACAATACCAACAATTGGCAGGATTAATCGCTGGGAAGTTAAATTCGATAATTACGAAGGTTAACGTAAATACAGGCGATGTCGATGCTATACAAGGAGGTTCATTAGATTCTAGATACTATACAGAGACAGAAGTTGATACATTTATCAGTAATTCGACCGCATCATCATTAGAGTTTAATGTTGAGAGTGGAGTTTTTACGTTAGCAAAGGGAGACGGTTCTACAATCACAGTTGATTTAGACGGAAGATTCACAGATAACGTACACGCTGATGCAATGGACCAAGGAGTCGCTATCGCAGACACACCAGTATTTGCTGGGGTACAGATAGGGACATTAAATGTATCTGAATTGACAACGGACTTAGTCCCAAGTACTGATTCGGCATTAGATTTAGGGGAAGCTGGTAAACAATATAATGACTTACATTTATCGGGTCAGATATATCAATCAGGAGTACCTATTCAGTCTGCTGAGGCTAAACCTTTAGTTTATCACGAGAATTTTACAGGTGATGGTACCACAACCCAATTCACAGTATCTAAAACATTGACGGCTTTAATTATGACCGACATTAATGGGTTAGTACAAGAAAAAGGTGAGGACTTTACACATGTTGATTACTCAAACACTATTAATTTTGCAACGGCACCAATTTCGGGTGAAGTAGTACAAATAACATATTTCTACGGTGGTTCTAAACCAGTGATGAAGTATGAAAAATTTACTGCTAACGGAAATGATGCTAATATAACTGTTAGTGATAGTCTATCACAAGTAGTTTATGTTGAAATTAATGGTTTAGTTCAACTTAAAGGGGATAACTACACAACAACGGGTAGTTTAATTGAATTTAACGGAACGCCAACAACGGGCTCTGAAATTGCCGTGTTATATTATAACACAGGTGATTCATCAGTATCAGGAACAAGTAATAAATTAGCTAAATTTGGAATTGACGGTTTATCCGTGGTAGATTCTATAATAAGTGAATCAAGTAGTACAGTGACAATCACTGGTGATTTAATAGTAGGTGGTAGTACAACGGTTGTGAATTCAACTGAAGTAGAAATCGTCGATAAAGCTATCGTATTAGGTAAAGGAGCACAACTTGCTGAATTATCTGCGGCGCCATCAGGGATTAAAATTGGAGATGAAAATTCACCTTTAGCTTCTGTATTATTTAATGGAACGTCATGGAATTTCTCAGGAGGAGCGATTGACTCATCAACAGTTATAAATAATTCTCAAACTTTAACTTTCTCAGGAGATGTTAGTGGTTCGGGTACTATTACTAACTTAGGTGATATAACAATAAGTAATATGGACTTCAATACATCGGCGTTAAGAACAGAAATGGACGACTACATCGGTACGTATTTAGAATTCCGTAATGATTTGAACACTGGGTTAGACCCATTAGTATAAAAAGGTTGATTTATCAACTACGTTTGGAAACAAACAAATAAATTAAATTAATAAACATTAAAAAAATGGCATTAAGACAATTAGGATTATTCCAACTTAATACGAATCCAGGAACTCAAGAAATTGATTTTGGTACGCCAACCTATCCACTAGACGAAATCTTCGTATCCACAATCTCAGCTGACACCTATTTAGGTGATGGTTCAGGTTTAACGATACCTGGTATTGGCTCTTTAGAGACAAAAATATCAAACGAAGAAGTTGTTAGGGAAAATGCTGATAATTCATTATCAACAAAAATCTCAACAGACGTTCAAGTGGCTATTACTAACTTAGTAGATGGAGCCCCAGCGGCTTTAGATACGTTAGTAGAATTGGCTACAAAAATCGGTGAAGGTTCTATTAGTGAAGCTAACATTGTATCTGAAATTAATTCAGTAGGTGTTAGAGTAACTAATGAGTCGGCTACTAGATTAGCTGCTGATGGTTCGTTAGCGACTTTGATTGGACAAGTTTCATCAGAGGCGTCAACAGAGTTATCGTCTGAAATTTCTCAAACGGGTGGTGAAGTTAATTCATTAACTACAAGAATTTCATCAGAAGAGTCAGTAAGAACAACACAAGTAACTTCGTTAGCTAACGAAATTACAGGTGAAGTAACTGCTGAGTTCACGTCTGTTGATACAAGAATTTCAGGTGTTGAAGGAGATTTAACTTCTGTAGAAACAAGATTATCTACTGAAGAAACTTCTATGGTTAACACTGTAAATAGTTTAGCTACCGCAGTAGGTGGTGATATAGCTTCAGTGGATACTGAATTAAGCGATGAAGAAACGGCAAGAATATCTGCTGATACATCATTAGCGACATTATTATCTTCAGAACTTGTTAATAGAGCAAGTGAAGATGATACTTTAGATGGTAAGATTACCACGGAAGTAACACAAAGAGGTGTTGCTGATAATTCTTTAGCTGATAGAATAGTTAATTTAGAGAATAACCCATACGATGATTCATCAATCAACTCAAGAGTTGGTGGTGTTGAAGGTGATGCGTCATCTTTAGATAGTAGAATTTCATCAGAAGAAGAAGTTAGGTCATCGGCTGATACTTCAATAACGTTAGTTGTAGGTCAGAACACAACGAATATTGGTTCTGCATCGACATCATTAACGACAAGGGTTTCATCGATAGAAAACGTTAGTTCGTTAGGGGATATATCTTTAAATACTAAAATTGAAGGTGAGTCATCATCAAGATTAGTACAGGATAATTCATTAGACGCTAAAATTGATTCGGAGATTTCGACATTAAAATTAGATGTTGAAGGTAATGACTCGGACCTTACTAACGAAGCTTCATTGAGAGCGGTAGCTGATGCATCATTAGCGACTAAGATTGGTAGTGAAGTTATAACTTTAGGTCTTGTTGATACATCGTTACATGTTAGAATAAGTTCTGAAGAAATTATGAGAGGAACTGAGGATTCATTATTAAGTAATGAGATTTCAGTACAGGCTGGTTTAAGATTAGATGGTGATAATTCATTACTAACTAAATTTAATTCAGAGGTTTCTGATATCAACAATAACGTATCATCTTTAGCCACTGGCTTAGGTGGTGTGGTTACTGACTATTTAAGTGCTGACTCATCGATTGAAGTTAGAGTCTCAGGTTTAGAGTTTAATGTTTCAGAGGACAATTCGTCGATTTCACATAGAATTGATAGTAACGATAATGATATTGCAAATATAGATACGAGTATTTCAGGTATTGATAGTAGTGTTATTAGTTTAGATACTAAAATAGATACTGAGATTTCTTCTGAGGTTATCGCAAGAGACTCAGCTATAACAGTTGCCGTTGACGGAGTGTTAAACGGTGCTGGTGAAGCTTATGATACTTTAAAAGAGTTACAAGATGAGTTATTAGCGAATGATAGTGATATCACAACGATTTTAACATCTCAAGGGTCGATTAGTACAAGAATTTCTAACGAAGAAGTTGTTAGAGGTAGTGCTGACACATCAATCAATGTTAGAATTGGTGGTAATGTAACATCAATAGATAGTAAATTAAGTGTTTTAACATCTACGGATGTTGAGATTATAGGTGATATATCAAACGGAGTTATCGCAAGAGACTCAGCTGATTTATCATTAACAAATAGAATAGGAACGGAAGAATCCATAAGACAATCGACAGTTGATGCGGTTATCGCGTCTGCGTATAACGATTCGTCAATAAATACGAGAGTATCTTCAGGTGAAGACCTTTTAGACTCTGAAATCTCATCTGAGGCTTCATCAAGAGTATTAGGGGATAATTCATTAAATACTAAGATTGGTCAAGTATCAACTGCTTTAGGG
>TARA_B110000285_G_scaffold79425_1_pt1 | contig 39279 bp, 42 predicted proteins | sample TARA_B110000285 | Tara Oceans TARA_B110000285 (sample SAMEA4397756) | marine metagenome | biome: Polar Biome; feature: [SRF] surface water layer (ENVO:00010504); material: water (ENVO:00002006), including particulate matter (ENVO:01000060) such as... | depth 5 m
GTATATATCTTATTTTTTTGAACATAAAATATATTTGAAGTAGTTGTGCAACTAACTTTTTCATTAATATTTAAAAATATTGCATCTTCACAGCCATTTTTAGCAGCTCTATTTTTTTCAATTACATTGTCTAAATAATTAAGTGTCTTATTTTGAGAAATAGGAGATGTACTATTCCTTCTAATGCTAGCTAATCCTAATTTAATTGGTTTCATGAATAATGATTTAGGAATTAAATTTAATTTTATATAAATTCCAACTTTGTGAGACTTTTCAAAATCTAAGCCTCTTTTCGAAATTCCTCTTGTTATATTGGTTCTGATAGCAATTTTTTTATTTTGAAAATTATTTTTAATTATCAAATTGTTAATAATTTTTTTTAATTTTTCATTAGTTAAATTGAAGTTAAAAGAAAGTAGCTTAGCTGTAGACTTTAGTCTTTTGTAATGATCATTATAATAAATTAATTTTTCTTGATAAAGCATCGTATCAAAAATACCATCACCTAATAATAACCCTCTATCTGATATATCGAAAGTTAGTTTTTTTTGTGGGATATATTTTCCATTTGCATAAATAATCATAGGTATCAATTTAGTTTAATCTGACTTTGGTCATAGTCATTATTTAATAAATTACTAATCTTATCAATAGACTCTTGATACTCTAATTCAGAATCAGAATCACTTACGATTCCCCCGCCACAATTAACAACTATTTTATCTTTGGTTAATAAAATGGTTCGAATGGGAATATTCATATCTAATGATCCACACAATGAAATATATCCAAGAGCACCACAATAGGGACCCCTTGCAGTTTCTTCTAATTCACTAATTATTTCCATTGCTCTTATTTTGGGGGCACCGGTCACTGATGCGCCTGGTAAGCAAGCTTTTAGCAAGTCTACAGCTTTTTTACTAGGTTGAATTCTACTCGATATATATGAAACTAGATGATGAACATTTTCGTAAGTTTCAAGTGATGCTAATTTTTTGACCTCAACACTTCCTGTAATAGAGACTCTAGAGATATCATTGCGCAATACATCAACTATCATCAAATTTTCGGCTAAGTTTTTTTTACTTTTAACTAAGTCAGCAATTAATGCCTTATCTTGCTTATCAGTTAACCCACGCGGAGTAGTTCCTTTTATTGGAGCAGCTGTAATTATGTTATCATCCAAGCTTAAAAGTCTTTCAGGAGAAAATGAGCATACTGCATCATCTTTATTATTAGATATAAAGGCGGAAAATGGTGTTTGAGTTTTTTTTCTATAATTTAAATATATGTCAAAATGATTATTCAAATTATTGTTGGTAGCAACAAAGCAGTGAGTAAAATTTGCCTGAAATATATCTCCTGCCTTAATATATTCTAAAATTTTATTAATTGATTGTTTATAGGAATCTTTATCTTGATTAGGCTTCCATTCAAAATTGAAATTATGTTCATCTTTAATTTCAACTGCATCAGTTTTATATAGATCTAATAAATATTCTGACTTTACAATATTTAACATATTGTCTGTATTCTCTTGATAATCATCTAAATTTACCGAGAATACATATGTCTTACGTTTTTTGTGATCAAAGGCAAAGACAACATCATATAAACCAAACCAGATATCATCAAAATCATAATTACTATTTTTTACATTTTTAATTTTTTCAATTTCTAGGCATGCCTCATATGAAATAAATCCAGCTAAGCCACATTGGAAGCTTGGTAAATTTGGAATCTTTTGTGTCTGTAAAGTATCCAGTAAATCTTCAATAATTTCAAAAAAAGACCTATTGGTAGTTTTATTATCAATAAAAATATTACTTTCCTTTTTATGAATCTTTAATACTGGTAGTGCTGCAATATAACTATACTGATTTAAAGCTTCATCTTTACCCCCGCTATCTAAATAGGTTAACCCATCTAAACCCTTTAATTTTTGAAAAAAACTAATGGGCTCTTGATAGTCTAATTCTAATACATTTATAATTCTCATTTTTTGAACTTTAGATTTGGTGGGGATACTCGGAGTCGAACCGAGACGACCGAAGCCACCAGATTTTGAATCTGGCGCGTCTACCAATTCCGCCATACCCCCCAAATTTAATTATAATTAAAGGTAAACTAAGACTAATTCTATCTAGTTTCAAATAATTAAGCTTATAAATAAAGAATAATTTGTAAATTGACAGGACATAGTTTTATTTATTTGATGTATATTGTATTAATTCTATAAAATTAATCATTAATATGAGAAAAATATTCAACTTCTTTAAAGCCATAATTGATAATCAAATTAAAGCTTTTTCTAATACTCGATTTGCAATGCCATTTGTTTTTATAATAGGTTACATTGAGGCTATATTTTTTCCAATACCACAAGAGATATTTATGGTGCCAATGATGGTGTCGGATAGAACCAAAGTTTTTAAAATTGTATTTTTTTCTTTCTTTGGCTCAATTGTAGGTGGACTAACCGCATACTATATTGGTTTATTCTTTTTTGAATCTATTGTGGGAAATATTCTTAATTTTTATAATTATTCAACTCAATTTGATTTCTTTAAAGATAAAGTAAATGACTATGGTTTTATGTATGTCTTTATTGGAGGATTTACTCCATTGCCATTTAAAATTATCACACTATCCAGTGGTACATTAGGTATTACTGTGTGGAATTTTTTATTAGCTGCAATTTTATCTCGAGGTATAAGATTTTATTTAATAGGATTCTTAGTTTGGAAATATGGAGAACAAATAATTAATACTATTGATAAAAAATTAAATTTAATTTCTATTTTTATATTTTTATCTATTTTATTATTATACATAACTTATCAATTTATTATTTAATGAAAATAATCCTTATTAAAAATTATATTATTATCAACCTTGCTATAGCTTTGATAGCATTAGTAGCTGTTTATATCCTTCAGTACTTATTTGGACTGGCTCCTTGTGAAATGTGCATCAAAGAACGTTATCCTTATTATTTAATTGGAATAATAGCATTTGTTAGTGTTTGTGTAAATTTTCAGAAATCTCTTTTGCTAACAATTACTAAAATTACTTACATAAGCTTATCTCTTATTGGGTTTTTATATGCAACTTATCATGTTGGTATAGAGAGAAAGCTATGGGTTGGTAAAAGTGGGTGTTCAGGAAATAGTATGGATTTAAATATTGAAGCTTTGTCAACACAGCTTCTTAATGCGCCTATTGTTCGTTGTGATGAGCCAACTGTACTATTAAGTCTAATATCTATTGCCGAACTAAATGCTTTAGTCATGTTAGGGCTTTTGATTTTAAATATAACTGCACTATATAAAAGAATATGAATGAAAAAAATAAATTAATAGATAAAATTATTAGGGTTAACCAGGCGGGTGAGATTGGTGCTCAAAGAATCTATGATGCTCAAAGAAAAGTCCTTAAGTTTTTAGGCAAACATGATGATGTCATAAAAATTTCTCAAATGGCAGAAGACGAGCAAGAGCATTTAGATTTCTTCAATGCAGAGATAAAGAGGCATAATGTTCGACCGACGCTATTGGGCCCTGTTTGGGAGTTTGGCGCTACAGCAATCGGCATATCTACTGCAATTATGGGGCCTAAGGCAGCTTATGCCTGTACTGAAGCCGTAGAAGAAGTAATAGTTGAGCATTACCAAAAACAAATAGACATGCTTGAGGGCGTTGAGCCTGAGCTTCAGGCTAAAATTAAAAAGTTTCAAAAAGATGAAGAGGGGCATAAACAAGCGGCAATTAATATGGGTTCTCATCAGGCAATTGGCTATAGTGTCTTAAGAAAATTTATAAGAAAAACTACTCAAACGGCAGTCTATCTTGCTGAAAAAATATAATAAGTTTTAGTTTTTTAATTTAGACCCTAAAAACTCAACACCTATACCCAATCCATCTTCTGCTATTGAATGCTGTGTTTGCTTAGAAATATGTACCTTAATATCTACGCCATGTTCGCTTAAAAATTTTTCTGCAGTTAATGTTTCTTGATAATGAACTACTGGGTCTTGGTCGCCATGTATTAAATATATTGGTGGTTTTGAAACTAAATCATTTTTAAGCAATTCAGAGCCTAAAAGTCTTCCTGAATATCCTAAAACTGCTGCCATTGGTTTTGCTCTTCTAAGGCTAACGTGCAATGCCATCATTGTTCCCTGACTAAAACCTATTAATGCCAAGCTTTCTTCTTTAAGTTTAAGTTCTGATAATTTGGCATCTATAAATTTATTTAAATGGTCGCCAGCAATTAAAATGTTAGTCCACAACTTAGCAGGGTCTGTTGAAGAAAAATCAAACCATTGATATCCAGCTGGGTTCATTGGGCATGGGTCGGGAGCATGTGGTGAGAGAAATAATGCATCTGGAAGAATATTTTGAAAATAACTTGCTAAACCAATTAAATCATTTCCATCTGCACCATAACCATGAACAAAAATAACCAGTTGTTTTGGTGTCTTGCCACTAGCTGGCTCTAAAATAGGTCCATTTAACATTATTACTAACTTTGATTAATATTATTTTCTACAATGCTAACTATGTCAGCCATAATGTCTTTAAGTTGGTAGTCTTTTGGAGTGTAAACTGCGCTTACTCCTTGAGCTTTTAAGGTCACCTCATCATCTATTGGTATTATTCCTCCAACTATAACAGGAATATTATCAATTTTATTTTTTTTTAGCTCAGACATAATCTCTCCAACCAGTTGAATATGCGAACCAGATAAAATAGACAAGCCTATAATATGAACATCTTCTTCTATGGAAGATTTTACAATTTGCGCTGGCGTAAGTCTAATGCCTTCGTATAAAACATCCATTCCACAATCACTTGCACTAACAGCTATTTGTTCAGCACCACTTGAATGCCCATCTAGGCCAGGCTTACCTATAAGAAACTTAATTCGACGCCCTGTTTTTTCAGATATTGCATCTACGCGTTTTTTAATTTCTAAATAATCATTATTAGTCGTTGTTTTAACATTCTGTGTAATACCTGTGGGCGCCCTAAACTCACCAAATACGTCTCGCATTACGTTTGTCCATTCACCAGTTGTTACTCCAGCTTTTGCTGCCTCAATAGACGCAGGCATAATATTAATATCTGATTTTGCAGCTAATATTAGATTTTTTAAAGCCTTATCTACTAACTCTTGATCTCTGTTTTTACGCCATTCATTTAATGCTTTAATTTGTTCCATTTCAACTTTTGAATCTATTGTTTCAATGCCGCTATCATTTGCTGTGAGAGGTGATTTTTCTGTTTCTTTAAATTTATTTACTCCTACAACGATTTGTTCACCATCATTAATTCTTTGAATTCTTTCTTTGTTTGAATCCACCAATTGTTGTTTTAAATAGCTATTTTCAATTCCTACAACTGCACCGCCCATTGACTGAATATGATTAAACTCTTTTCTCGCGTCTATTTTCATTTGCTCAACTTTTTCTTCAACAACTTTTGAGCCATTAAATAAATCTTCAAATTCTAAAAGATCTGTTTCATACGCAAGAATTTGCTGAAGTCGTAATGACCACTGTTGATCCCACGGCCTTGGTAATCCTAACGCTTCATTCCAAGCAGGCAACTGAACAGCTCTAGCTCTGGCATCTTTTGACAAAACAACTGCCATCATTTCTATTAATATTCGATAAACATTATTTTCAGGTTGTTGTTCTGTTAGTCCTAAGCTGTTAACTTGTACTCCATATCTAAATCTTCTATTTTTAGGATCTTTTACTCCATATCTTTCTTTTGTTATCTCATCCCATAAGTCTACAAAAGCTCTCATTTTGCACATTTCTGTAACAAATTTAATTCCAGAGTTAACAAAGAAGCTTATACGTCCAACTACATTTTCAAATTCATCATCTGAGAGTACGTTAGCTTCTTTAACACGATCTAAATATGCTACTGCTGTTGACAGTGCAAAAGCAAGCTCTTGAACTGGCTTTGCCCCTACTTCTTGAAGATGGTAAGAACAAATATTTACAGGATTCCATTTTGGTAATTCTTTATAAGTAAATGTAATCATATCAGATATAAGTCGAAGACTCGGTGCTGGAGGAAAAATATGAGTTCCTCTAGATAGGTACTCTTTTATAATATCATTTTGCGTAGTCCCTTGTAATTTATTTCGATCGATCTTTTGTTCGTCCGCCAGTGCAATATAAAGACTTAAGAGCCAGCCAGCTGTTGCATTAATAGTCATTGAAGTATTCATTTGATCAAGTGGAATTTGATTTAATAAAGTTCGCATATCACCTATATGGCTAATTGGAACACCCACCTTACCCACTTCACCACTCGCAAGCACATGGTCACTATCGTAACCAGTTTGAGTTGGAAGATCGAATGCTATAGATAGTCCAGTTTGGCCCTTAGAAAGATTATTCAAGTATAATTCATTTGATTTTTTAGCAGTAGAGTGTCCTGCATAAGTGCGTATTAACCATGGTTTATCTGTCATTTTAGTCCTTAAACTTGTCTTTCAGTTCTTTTGATTTATCTATAATAATAATAACAAACTGGCTATAAGCCGAGAAAAAAGAAGTGTATATAATTTTATTCTTAAACTGCCTATTAACCTAGAAAAAAGATTAAATTAGGCTATATTTCGGTTGAATTTTGAATATTTGGAGAAAATAATATGACCACAGAAGAAAAAAAGATTTACGCTATAGGTGAAGTACCCCCACTTGGATTTGTTCCAGAAAAAATGTTCGCCTGGGTTATCAGAAAAGATAGGCATGGAAATCCTATGCAATCTTTTATTGAAGAAGAATTTGATGTTCCTCAAATAGGTCCCAATGAAGTGCTGGTTTTTGTTATGGCTGCTGGAGTTAACTACAATGGCGTATGGGCAGGTTTAGGTAAGCCAATTTCTGTTCTTGATGTAACAAAAAAAGATTATCACATTGCTGGATCGGATGCTTCCGGAATTGTATGGAAAGTTGGAGTAGATGTTAAAAAATGGAAAGTTGGAGATGAAATTGTTGTTCATGCAATGCAATGGGATCATGAGGATGTAGAAGTTAATGGTGGAGAACCAATGTTGTCTGAGACTAATAAAGTTTTTGGATATGAAACAGCTGATGGTACTTTTGCTCAGTTCACTTCTGTGCAGGCTCATCAATTAATGAAAAAGCCACCACAACTATCTTGGGAAGAAAGTGGTTGTTATAATTTAACGCTAGTTACAGCTTACAGAATGTTATTTGGACATGCCCCTCACGAATTAAAGCCAGGTCAATATGTTTTAATCTGGGGTGCTTCTGGTGGACTTGGAAGTTTTGCAGTTCAGCTGGCTAAAACAGTTGGGGCTAAACCAATTGGTATTATCTCGGATAATTCAAAAGCTGACTATGTTAAAAGCTTAGGAGCAGTAGGAGTTCTAAATAGAAAAGATTTTAATTGCTGGGGAGAGCATCCTGATATTGATGATGCCGAAGCATATGGTAGCTATATGAAAGAAGTAAGAAAATTTGGAAAAGCACTCTGGGAATTTACTGGAAAAGGTAAAAATGTAGATATGGTATTTGAACACCCAGGTGAAACTACAGTTCCCGTCTCTATGTTTATTGTAAAAAGAGGTGGAATGGTTGTAATCTGTGCAGGAACTACAGGTTATAATCTTACTCTTGATGCACGATATTTGTGGATGCATAGTAAGCGACTTCAAGGATCTCACTTTGGTAACTCTAAACAAGCTAGTGCTGCCAATGAACTGGTTTATGATGGTGTTATTGATCCATGTATGTCTGAGGTATTTGAATGGAATAAAATTCCAGATGCACATGAAAAAATGCTTAATAATGAACATAAGGCTGGAAATATGGCTGTATTAGTAGGAGCATCTTCTAAGGGTCTAAAAACTATTAAGGAGTAGACATAATACTTTATGGATAATTTATTAATTAAGTGTAGAGATTCTTTAGAGTCTATAGGTAAGTATACAGATGCTGCAAAGGCACAAGTAAAGAAGCTTGTGATGGAAGACGGCAAGGTGTCAAAACAACTCATGGCCAGAGAGCAACATGCTGCCCATGGCCTGGCTTGGATAGCGACTTACAAGGCTACACTTACTGAATTATTTAATTGGGCTGAGAAGCTTGAGAGTGAAAATAAGTTTTTAGAGACTGAACAACTTATTCTTCAATTTGCTTTTTCAGAATATTTATCTCAATTATGGCATGGAATTCCAATGTCTCAACTTGAATATGCACGGCCACAAGACTTAGGGTTAAAAAATGGTTTGTTAACTGAACTATCAACCAGTTCTGTTAAAGACTTAATGTTAAATGGAAATGAAGCATCTGACAGGCTTAAGCTTGCAGATATTTTAAAAGACAGTTTTTCAAGTAAGAATTTTGGTAATCTTGGGCTAGACGAAACTTCTTCAATGATAATTCAAGAGTTTAAAAAATTTGTAGAAGACGATGTTGTTCCCTATGCCCATGAATGGCACTTAAAAGATGAATTAATTCCAATGGAAGTTATTAATAAGATGTCCGAGTTAGGTATTTTTGGCCTAACTATACCTGAAGAATACGGTGGACTTGGAATGAGTAAATTATCTATGTGTGTGGTTACTGAAGAATTAGCTCGTGGTTACATTGGAATAGGATCTTTAGGAACTAGAACTGACATTTCATCTGAATTACTTTTAATTGGTGGCACAGAAGAACAAAAAAAATATTGGTTGCCAAAAATTGCATCTGGAGAAATACTTCCAACAGCAGTTTTTACAGAGCCCAACATTGGTTCTGACTTAGCTTCTTTAAAAACTCGTGCAGTAAAATCTGGAGATGACTATTCAATTACTGGAAATAAAACTTGGATTACCCATGGGGCAAGAAGTGATCTAATGACGATGCTAGCAAGGACAGATCCTAATGAAAAAGGATATAAAGGCCTTTCAATGTTCTTGGCTGAAAAAGAACGTGGAGATGATGATAACATGTTTCCAAGCAAAGGTATGTCTGGTGGAGAAATTGAAGTTCTTGGCTACCGGGGCATGAAAGAATATGAAATTGCTTTTGATAATTTTAAAGTAAAAGGATCAAATTTACTTGGTGGTGAAGAAGGAAAAGGATTTAAGCAATTAATGGAAACGTTTGAATCGGCTAGAATTCAAACTGCAGCTAGAGCCGTTGGAGTTGCGCAATCATCAATGGAAACTGGAATGCAGTATGCATTAGACCGAAGCCAGTTTGGACAATCAATTTATCAATTTCCAAGAGTTTCTTCAAAAATTGTTTCTATGGTTACTGAAATTATGGCAGCAAGACAGCTTACATATTTCTCTGCTAGGGAAAAGGACAAAGGTAACAGATGTGACCTAGAAGCAGGTATGGCAAAATTATTAGGTGCTAGAGTTGCATGGGCAACTGCAGATAATTCTCTTCAAATACATGGTGGTAATGGCTTTGCTTTAGAATATCCAATTAGTAGACTTCTATGCGATTCAAGAATTTTAAATATTTTTGAAGGTGCTGCAGAAATGCAAGCTGACGTTATAGCAAGAAGACTGCTTGCTTCAAATTAATGCCAAATGTTTTTTACTATTTATTAATTCCAATTGCCATTGCCGCAGTAACTGTAGTTCTTTTAACTGGGATTTTTAGTATGCTTAAGGGTGGAAAATTTAATAAGCAATACTCCAATAAATTAATGAGACTAAGAATTTTACTTCAATTTATAGCTATTGTGATCATAATGATTTCAATCTATATCGCTTCAAATTAAAAATGGTTAAGCTAACAAGAATATATACAAAAACAGGTGATAAAGGCAAAACCAGCCTTGTCTCTGGAAAACGTGTCTCTAAAGATAATATTAGAATTAGAGCATACGGTACTGTGGATGAGCTAAATTCTATTCTTGGAATTGTTAAGCATCATGTATCTAAGAAACTTACTAAAATTATTGCTGAAATTCAAAATGATTTATTTGATCTTGGTGCAGATCTAGCAAACCCAATTATTAAATCTCCAAAATTTAAACCTTTGAGAATCACTGAAAAACAAGTCAAAAAAATAGAATCTTATATAGATAATTTTAATAAACCTTTATCTAGTTTAAATTCATTTATTTTGCCCGGAGGATCACTTGGTGCGTCATATTTACACAATGCTCGTACAGTTACACGTCGTGCCGAAAGCTTGATTGTTGAGTTAAGCAACAAAGAAAAATTGAACGTTTTTTCAATGACTTACGTAAACCGTTTATCAGACTTATTTTTTGTACTATCAAGGGTGGAAAATGGTAATGGCAAAAGAGATGTATTATGGAAGCCTGGACAGAATACTTAAATTATTTGATCAAAAGCAAAAAATGATATAATTCCTTGTCCTATATTTCTTAAATAATTTAATTAGAAAGAACTTATAAATGAAGATCCTAGTGCCAGTAAAAAGAGTTATAGACCCCTATGTTAATATTAGAGTTAAGTCTGATCAGACTGGTGTCGAAACTGACAATGTAAAAATGTCGATGAATCCATTTTGTGAAATTGCTATAGAAGAAGCAATTAGACTAAAAGAAGCTGGTAAGGCTGAAGAAATAATTGCCATCTCAATTGGTAACCAACAATGTCAGGAGACGATAAGAACTGCACTAGCAATGGGAGCAGATAGAGGAATACATGTTTTGACTGATGAAATTTTAGAACCGTTGGCTCTAGCAAAAGTGTTGGCAAAAATTTATGAAGAGGAAAAGCCAGGTCTTGTTATTATGGGTAAACAGGCAATTGATGGTGACAATAACCAAACAGGCCAAATGTTTGCAGCTCTAACTGATTTAGCTCAAGGTACTTTTGCATCAAAAATAGATATTGAAGGAGACATGGCTGTTGTTACAAGAGAAGTTGATGGAGGCTTACAAACTATTAAGATTAATATGCCAGCAGTTATTACAACAGACCTAAGACTTAATGAGCCAAGATATGCTTCGTTACCTAATATTATGAAAGCCAAAAAGAAGTCCATAGAACAAAAATCTCCAGCAGATTATGGTGTAGACATAGCACCTAGATTAAAAATTTTAAAAGTTATGGAGCCACCAAAAAGGCAAGCTGGAATTAAAGTAGAATCAGTATCAGAATTAGTTGATAAACTTAAAAATGAAGCAGGAGTAATATGACAACATTATTTTTTATTGAACATGCAAAAAATAAATTAAATGACCAAGGGCTAAAAGCCATAAGTGGGGCCAAGGAATTTGGTGAGGACATTCACGTTCTTATTGCTGGAACTAATATTGATGAGGCAGTGCTTCAAGCAAGTAAAATCGAGGGTGTTTCCAAGGTAATTCACATAGATAATGAGGAATTCAATAATATTTTAGCAGAAAAATTAACCTCCGCTATCTTCGATATTTCTGGGGATTATAATTATTTTGCTGCAGCAGCTACAACTACTGGTAAAAATGTTATGCCAAGACTTGCAGCTAAGCTTGATGTAAGTCAAATTTCAGAAATTGTTGGCGTTGAATCTCCTGATACATTTATTAGGACTATTTATGCTGGTAATGCTATTGCAACAGTTCAATCCTCAGATACAAAAAAAGTTCTAACAATTAGACCTACAGCTTTTCAACTAAGTACTATTGGAGATAATGCATGTGAAGTTTCTAAGATAAACCCAGAAAATATTCCTAAAGTTTCAGAATATGTTGGGGAAGAACTAACAAAATCTGATAGGCCAGAATTAACTTCTGCCAAAGTAATTATTTCTGGTGGCAGAGGAATGCAAAATGGTGAAAACTTTGTATTACTAGATAAGGTAGCAGCTAAATTAAATGCAGCAGTTGGCGCATCTAGAGCTGCTGTTGATGCTGGGTTTGTACCTAATGATTATCAAGTTGGGCAAACTGGTAAAGTTGTTGCTCCTGAGCTTTATATAGCAGTTGGCATATCTGGTGCAATTCAGCACCTTGCAGGAATGAAAGACTCAAAAGTTATTGTGGCTATTAATAAAGATGAAGAAGCACCCATATTTGATGTTGCAGACTATGGTTTGGTTGCGGATTTATTTGAAGTTCTACCTGAACTTGAATCAGCTCTTTAAAATAAATATTGAGAAAATAAGTCAGTAAAGTACTGATTATCCCAATCAGCAGGTCCTATGTATTTAGCAATTTGTTTGCCCTCTTGATCAATTAAAATAGTGACGGGCAGTCCAAGCGCTTTAATTTCTCTAGGAATATTATTTTTACTATCAAAATAAAGATCGAGTTCTTTTATATTGTTGTCTAAGAAAAATTTCTTAGCCTTATCTTTAGGCCCTCTATCGAGGTTGATGGCAATAATTTTAAATTTATTTTTGTCAAATTTTCCTTGGAGTCTATCCAGTGAAGGCATTTCCTCTTTACACGGCTTGCACCAAGTTGCCCATAAATTCACTAATATTAATTTTCCTGATAAATCAGATAGATCATATTTAACACTATTTAGATCTTCAAAATCACTTATAAAACCTGGCTTTTCATCAAATATTATCTTTTTAAACTCCTCTGCACTTATATATAAAGGGTTGCAAAACAATAAAATTGTGGCATATACCAACAATAGCTTTGAAGATAAGTAATAAGATTTCATATAAATATACATAGTGAGAATTGATAGAATGTCTAGAAAAAAGAATACCATATTAAGACATCGTTTTAGTCAAAAAAATAAAGATGTTTTTACAAAAATTAATACTTCGATTGAATTTGATAAGTTTTTATTTAATGAAGATATAGAGGGTTCAATTGCTCACGCAGAGATGCTAGCACAACAGAAAATAGTTACTATAGCTGAGAAAAATAAGATTATTTCTGGGCTTAAAAAAATATTAATTGAAATACAAAAAGAAAAATTTATTTTTAAACCAGAATTAGAAGATATTCATATGAATATTGAAAATAGACTTCAAGAATTAATTGGAGATGTTGCTGGTAAGCTGCATACGGCTAGATCTCGTAACGATCAAGTTGTTACAGATTTAAAGCTTTGGCTTAGAAAAGATATAGATCAAATAGTTTCTGAACTAAAATATTTAAAAAAAACTATTATAAGATTAGCTGAAAAAAATATTGAAGTTATTATGCCTGGCTTTACACATTTACAAACAGCACAGCCTATTTCAGCCGGCCATTACTTTATGGCATATTATGAAATGTTTGTTCGAGATGTTGAAAGATTCAAAGAAACAAAGTCTAGATTAAATAAAAACCCTCTAGGAGCTTGTGCTATGGCAGGCACATCATTTAAAATTAATAGATTTACAACATCTAAGAGGCTTTTATTTGACGCCCCAACAAATAATTCAATTGATAGTGTGTCTGATCGAGACTTTGTAATTGATTATTTATATGCTTCAAGTGTTTGTGCGATGCATTTGTCAAGAATAGCTGAAGAAATTGTTTTATGGTCATCTAATTTAATAAATTTCTGTAAAATTAATGATGACATGATGTCTAGTTCTTCAATTATGCCACAAAAGAAAAACCCTGATGCTGCCGAACTAGTTAGAGCAAAAGCTGCTTTATTAACAAGCAACCTTTCCTCTATGTTAAATATTATGAAAGCTTTACCTCTTTCATATAGTAAGGACCTTCAGGAAGATAAACGATTAATAATAGATACAAGTGATAATATCCATATTTCTATTGAGGTGATTACAGAAATTTTAAAAGGTATGAAGTTAAATAAAGAAAAGCTATTAGAGTCGGCCTCAGATGGTTATTCAAATGCTACAGAATTAGCGGATTGGCTGGTAAAAGATATGAACTATTCCTTTAGAAAAGCACATCAAATAACAGCTAAAATTGTTAATTATGCTGAAGAAAATCATAAAAAACTAGAAAATCTTTCTCTTAAAGATTTTAAACAATTTGATAAAAATATTACTGACAAGATTTTTCCTAAACTAAATATAAAAAATGTAGTATTTAGCAAAACAAGTTATGGTGGAACTAGCCCCTTAGAAGTTATTAAGGCAATTAAAAAAGCAAAAAAAGAAATTAAATAGCATGAGAAAAATAACTCTTTTTATAGTATTAGGGCTACTAATGTTCAGTTGTGGTAAAAAAGGCCCTTTGGAACTTCCAGAGACAGTTGCTCTGAACCATATAATTCTAATTACAGCAATTTAATACTGTGAAATATTTTGATTATATAGATGAAGACTTAAGATCTGAAGAAGTTTCAATAAAAGATATAGCTAAAAATATTCCTACACCTTTTTATTGTTACAGCGCTAATGCATTTAAGAATAATTTTAATATTCTAAAAAATGCATTTAAAGACTTGGAATTAAAAATTTGTTACGCAACAAAATCAAATTCAAATCTATCAATACTAAATATTCTACAAAAAGAAGGTGCTGGTGTTGACGTTGTTTCCGCTGGTGAATTGAGAAAATCTCTAATGGCAAATATTAGTCCTCAAGATATAGTTTTTTCAGGAGTGGGTAAAACCTATGAGGAGATTGAATATGCAATATCTAATAATATATTCCAAATAAATGTAGAATCTGTGAGCGAATTAAGTGCCATAAATAAGATTGCTCATAAACTTAACTTAGTACAACAGATAGGTATTAGGTTAAACCCTGATATAGCTGGTAAGACTCATAAAAATATTTCAACCGGCAGTCTTAGTGATAAGTTTGGGATTCCATTTGATGAAGTTGAAGAAATATTCTTAAATAGAGAAATCTTTAGTAACCTCAATATAGTCGGTATAGCTTTTCATATTGGCAGTCAAATACATGACATTGAACCTTTTCAAGCAGTTTTTAAAAAAACTAATGAATTGTTAAAAAAGATAAACAAAAATGAGCAGGTAATTAAAGTACTTGATATAGGTGGCGGCTATGGTGTTGACTATGAAAATAATAATGAAGAATTTCCTATTCTAGAGTATGCAGACCTAGTTAAGAGCTCATTTGACACCAATGAACTTACAATAGTAATTGAACCAGGTAGATATTTATCATGGAATACTGGGGCACTAATCACAAAAGTTTTATATATAAAAAAACATGGAAATAAAAAATTTATAATTACCGACAGTGGGATGAACGACTTAATGCGGCCAGCTTTATATGACAGTTATCATAAAATAGTGCCTGTTTCTAAAATTAAAAATACAGAAAAAATTCCTACCGATATTGTTGGACCAATTTGCGAATCAACAGATAAATTATTATCTACTAGTGAGTTTTACGATGTAAAGGAAGGTGATTTATTAGCCATTCTAAATTCAGGGGCTTACGGATCTTCAATGAGTTCAAATTATAATGTTCGTCCCCTTATAGAGGAAATACTAATAGATAAAGATACTTTTTCTACAATAAGAAAAAGGCAATCATTTGAAGATATTATTGTGCAAGAGATCGAACTTTAAGCGTATACTTTTAATAGTTATTGCTAGTTAAAAATGGACTTAAAAAAATTAATTATATTAATTTTTAAAACGGTTATGTCATAATAATGACTATTATAAAACCTTGTTACGTATTCATTAAAAAAATTAAAACTCAGAACAATAAAAATAAATAATATAAAGAAGGCCATCACTATTAGATCAGATGGAATTTTCTTTTTTTCCTTGTAAACTGCAGGAAGATTTTTATTAGAGTTTGAATTCGATTTTTTAGAATTTCTATTTATAATAATCTTACTTTTTTCCTCTTCAAAGTTTTTATTATCTTGAAACCATGAAAAATTACAACGTGCGCACCTTACTTGGCGTCCAATATTAATTTGAACTGGGTCAACGAGGTATTTTGCATCACATGATGGGCAGGAAATAATCATAAAAATATTTAGTTAAATATTGATTTTTAGAATAATCTATTTTTTAAGATGATACAGCAATTTATTAATAAAAAAGTATATATCTCTTTGATCCTAGCAATAGTTTTAGTAGTTAGTCATTTTTTTTACTACCTTAGTAAAATCCCAGAAAATTTAATAGATGACTATAGTAAAAATAATATTGAAGGGGTAGTGGTGTTAACGGGAGACAGTAATAGAATTTCTAGCGGACTTAAGATTTTAAAAAATGGTGTTGGCGAAAGACTCCTTATATCTGGAGTTAATAGTAAGATTACAAATCTCAAGATTAGATCTTTATATGCTAACGATGCCTTCTCTAACAACTTGTTTGATTGTTGCGTAGATATAGATAGAATTTCAAAAAATACATTTGAGAATTCAAGAGAAGCATATTTATGGTCTAGAAATTTTAACTATAAAAATTTAATTATTGTGACATCAGATTACCATATTCCAAGAGTTAAATTAGAGTTTTCTAGATTTCATGATACAAATATTTTATATTACCATGCTGCAAATATTACAGATATTACTCAATCAACTAATTTATTGTTAATGGTTAAAAAATTAGGCCTTGAGTATATAAAGTATGTTAGAGCTTCATTAAGCTTATTAATTAGGATTTAAAATGTTAATCATTCGATCATTGCTATCTAACATATTTTTTTATATTTTTTTAATTAGCTCAATTTTATTAGCACCAGTTACCTTTGTCATGCCAAGAAAAGCAATTTTTTGGCTAATACGATTCCAGTCGGTACATTCATTTATCAATTTAAAATATCTGGCGAACCTTAAGGTAGAGTTTCGTGGCACGGAAAATATACCAAAATTTAGAAAATATTTAATTGCTGCAAAACATCAATCTTTAGCAGAGGCAATGTTTCTAAATTACATAATTAAAGAGCCAAGTGTAGTTGCAAAAAAAGAATTGCTCTATATTCCTATTGTTGGACTTGCATTTAAAAAAGCCAACTTTATTTATGTAAATAGAAAAAAAGGTGAAACGCCAATTGAAACTCTGGTAAGTGCGGCAAAAATCAGTATGGATAAAGATCCTAGGCCACTACTGATTTTTCCTGAGGGAACCCGAACAGCCATAGGAGAGAGAAAAAAATATAAATATGGTATTACAGCACTATATAGTGAACTAAATATTCCCTGCCTACCTGTGGCTGTTAATGCTGGATATTTTTGGCCTCGAAGAAAATTTTTGCGTTATCCGGGCACTATAGTAATAGAGTTTCTAAGGCCAATTCAACCTGGATTGAAAAGTGAGGAATTTAGTAAAGTTCTAGAGTATAAAATTGAACAAAAATCTGACGAACTGCTATTAGAAGCCCAAAATCAATCCACATTGTAACTAAATTTAATTTTGAAACTGTGGATAACTTAAATTTAATGCATTAAAACAATGCTTTAGTTGTATATAGTTCTGTTAGCAATTTATGAATAAAACAAATTTTTTTAAAGGAATTACTGCCTCCATTATCCTGTTGCTTGTTATTTATTCTGTCTACTGGCTTTACACATCTATAAAATTTAAAAGTAATATTATTCAAACACTAAGCTCAAATAATATTCAATCTAGTGAAGTCAATATTTCTGGCTACCCTTATAGACTTGAAGCAAATTTAAAAAATACAATAGTAGAACTAAACAATGACGCTTATTTCAAGATAGAAATACCTGAACTTAAAATTAGTGTATCTCCCACTTCACTTAGAAAGATTCTTATTCAATCAGAATCATCATTACTGTCATATAAAGATTTGATACATAGTATGAATATTAATAATGAACAAAGTCGCATGACCATTATATTTAATGAAGGCCAAATTCAAAACCTCTCAATAATTTTTGAAGAAAATAATGTAAATTATAAAAGTTTGATTTTTGGTACTATTAAAAAAACATTTAATAATATTTTAATAGATGGCAAAATTAACTATAACAAAAATATACTAAATGGAAATCTACAAGTAAGTATTTATGAAGAAGATGGTAGTAAAAAATTTACAGCACCTATAAATATAAAAAATAATAAAATTAAACTATTGTTTTTTGAATTTGATTTAAGTAACTTATTTTAATTTCTTTTTGGCTCTACCAAAATCGGCAGTATCAATATCTTGACCTGCTGCAATAATTTTTTTTCTAATCTTTCTAGTGCCACTAAATAACTTAAATAAAGCAGCAGCATCACCCCACCTGACTGCTTTTTGTAAAACGCTTAAATCTTCTGAAAACCTGCCAATCATTTCTAAGACAGCCTCTTTATTATTAATAAATATGTCTCTCCACATAGTCGGATCTGACGATGCAATTCTGGTAAAATCTCTAAATCCACTAGCACTATATTTAATAACATCAGATTTTGTTACTGTTTCTAAGTCAGCAGCCGTATTAACAATATTATATGCTATTAAATGTGGTAGGTGTGATGTTATTGCCAAAACTCTATCATGATGTTCGGGAGTCATTACCTCGACACTGCTTCCTATTTTCTGCCATAGTTTTTTTATTAATATAATGTTCTTTTTTTTGCTATGTGCATACGGCGTAACAATGCACCAACGGTTTATAAAAAGTTCTGAGAATCCTGCTTCTGGGCCACTTTGCTCTGTTCCAGCTATTGGATGAGCTGGAATAAAATCAAAATCATTGCCAAGTATTTTTTCAGCATCAGCCATAACTTTGCTTTTAGCTGACCCAACATCAGAGATAATTGCCCCTACTTTTAAGTATGGCCTTATCGAACCAATTAATGTTTTATATGTACTTAATGGGGTACAAATAATGACTAAATCAGCACTTTTTACTGTTTTTTCAAGCGATGACTCAACTTTAGATACTAGCTTAAGCTTTTTAGCTATTTGCCTTGTCTTTGCACTTTTAGCATACCCTGTTGTTGATTTTGCAATCTTATGCTTTTTTAAAGCAAGCGCCAATGATGAGCCGATTAAACCAAGACCAATTATGGCAATATTTTCGAATTTTATATTATTTTTCATTGCTATAAAAGGATTTGAAAGATTTTATTAATACTAAGTTTTCTTTTGCAGTTCCCACTGTAATTCTAATGCAGTCATGAATATTGTAGTTATCTAAAGTTCTTATAATGATAGACTTGTTTAATAAATATTTATTTAGATTTTCTTTTTCTTTTATACCTTTTTTAAGCTTTATAAATAAAAAATTTGCCTCACTATCATAAATTACTAATGGAAGTTTCTTAAGCTCATCTTTAATTTTATTCAACCAAATTGTATTATGAGATATCAACTTCTTTTCTATGCTTTTTTCTAATATAGCTATTGATCCTGCTGCTTGAGCAATTTTATTAACATTAAATGGGCCTCTTATTTTATCAAGTAGCCTTATAATTTTCTCATTAGCATAGCACCAACCCAATCTTAATGAAGCTAAACCATAAATTTTAGAGAATGTTCTTGTTACAAGAACATTTTTGTAATTTGAAACATAGCTCATACCGCTTTCATAATTTTTATTACCTAGATATTCAGCATAAGCACCATCTAAAACAACTAATATTCGTATTGGAATTTTTTTAATAAAATTATCTAAATTGGATTTTGGAATTGATAATCCTGTAGGATTATTTGGATTTGCTATAAATATAATTTTTGTTTTTTTAGTAATTTTTTTAAGTATATTATCTGTATTAACAGCAAAATCGTTTGTCTGACTATTTATAATTTTAGCTCCATTAATTTTTGAATAAATTTCATACATTAAAAAACTATTTTTTGGAATAATAACTTCATCACCTTTGTTTAAATATAACTGACAAATTAATCCAAGAATTTCATCGGAACCATTAGCACAAAAAATGTTGGTAATAGCTATATTATGTCTCTTGGAAATAGACTTTTTTAAATCAATGCTATTACTTTCTGGGTATCTATTTGTATTTAGAGATAGCTCTTTAATTTTTTTTAATACTTTCTTACTTGGACCAAATGGTGATTCATTGGATGAGAGCTTAATAACACTTTTCATTCCAAGAATTTCACTTTTGCCACCTTGGTAATTTTTAATATTTTTTATAATTTTACTTTTAATCATTTAACTAATTGATATGTGAATATTGACTAATTTTAAAGAAATTCTTTTAAAATTGATTATTATTTTATTTGCGTAATTGACTTATAATCAATCAAATAGTATGAAAAAGGTGCGCTGATTTGATTTACAGCTTGCGGGCGCAAAATAAAAACAGCTAAAGAGGTGATCTATTGACCGCCAAGCTTAGTTGTTAGGTGGTTTTTTTATGCATGCTGTATAATTTTTTTTAAAACATGAACGAAAATATAATTGTAGAGTTAGCATCCAAGAATAATCCCCTAGTCTTAGACTGTGGAAAATCGCTTGGACCATTTAAAACAGCCTATACAACCTATGGAACACTTAATTCAGATAAGTCTAATGCCATACTGGTCTGCCATGCCTTAACTGGAGACCAATATGTTGCAAGTGAACATCCTATTACCAAGAAAAATGGTTGGTGGTCACTTTTAATAGGTTCTGGTAAATCTATCGATACTGATAAGTATTTTATAATATGTCCCAATGTAATTGGTGGGTGCATGGGATCAACTGGTCCTAATGAGGTAAATCCTGAAACAGGAAAAGAATATGGACTTAGTTTTCCTGTTATTACTATTTCAGATATGGTTAAGGCCCAGAAATTATTAATAGACAACTTAAATATAACTAAACTTTTTTCAGTTGTTGGAGGATCCATGGGTGGAATGTTGGTTCTTGAATGGCTATCACAGTTTCCAGATCATATTTTTTCTGCAATACCAATTGCTACTACCACAAGTCATTCTGCTCAGAATATTGCTCTTAACGAGCTAGCAAGACAAGCAATTATGGCAGATCCTGAGTGGAAATCTGGCAATTATAATGAATTTAACACCAAGCCAATCAAAGGCTTGTCTGTTGCTAGAATGGCAGCTCATATTAGTTATCTATCAGAACAATCGCTACATGAAAAATTTGGTAGAAATTTACAAAATAAAAGTAAAATTGAATTTTCTTTTGATGCAGACTTTCAGGTAGAAAGCTATTTACGTCATCAGGGTTTTAAGTTTGTAGATCGCTTTGATGCTAATAGCTACCTGTATATTACCAGAGCTATGGATTACTTTGATTTAGGAGCAGATCATGGTGGCTCATTAATTAAGGCATTTAAAGACACGAAATCACATATATTATGTGCATCCTTTTCAAGTGATTGGCTATATCCTACTGCTGAAAATAAATTAATAGTAAAAACATTTAACGCATTAAGTTTAAATGTTAGTTTTGTAGAAATTATTACTGATAAAGGGCATGATTCTTTTTTACTTGATGAGCCTGAGTTTTTCTCTACGGTTGAAGAATTCCTAGATGCAACCTATAAAAAGCTATGAGTTTGTTTAATACCAATAAAGATTTTGATATAATTGCAAAACTTATACCATCTAAATCAAGTGTAATTGATGTTGGCTGTGGCGACGGTTCCTTACTTCACTTCTTAGAGAATAAAAAACAAATTCATTGTCGTGGGCTTGAAATTGATCAAGATAAAATTCGTGAATGCCTATCTAAAGGCATTTCAGTGATTCAAGGGGATGCTGACAAAGATTTATCTGACTATCCAGACAATTCCTTTGATTTTTCTATTTTAACCTACACCCTACAAGCAACAAAAAAACCCAAGGAAGTTTTAGAAGAATTAGTAAGAATATCTAATAAGGCTATTATTTCATTTCCTAATTTTGGCTATTGGAAAATTCGTTTACATTTAATGCTAAATGGAACTATGCCCGTAAGTGATCAGTTAAGCTATTCATGGTATGAAACTCCAAATCTACATTTTTGTACCATTTATGACTTTATTGATCTGTGTAATACAATAGATATAAAAATTGAAAAAAAAGCTAATTTAAAAAATCACTTAATTGAAAACTTTAAAAATAAAAGTTGGATAGATAATTTTTTTGCTGAAGATGGTATTTTTTTAATTTCTAAAAAATAAACTATATGAATGATTTAGAAATTAATATTATTCCATGTTTAAATGACAATTACGCTTATATAATTTCATTTGAAAACCAAGCTTTAGTAATAGATCCATCAGAATCTTTACCAATAATTAAGTTTATTGAAAAAAATAATTTGAATCTTAAATATATATTAAATACTCACCATCACTTTGATCACGTTGGTGGAAATTTAGATCTTAAAAAAAAATATAACGCATCAGTTATTGGAAGTAAAAAAGATAAGAATCGAATTCCTGGAATAGATTTACTCCTAAGTGAAAATGAAGAATTTATCTTTAATGGCTATATATTTAAAGTCATCGAAGTTCCTGGGCACACCTTGGGTCATATTGCATTCTATCTAGAGTCTAAAAAAGCTGTATTTACTGGTGATACTATTTTTTCGTTAGGTTGCGGAAAATTATTTGAAGGAACATCAAAACAAATGTGGGATTCAATTTGTAAGATAAGAGCCTTACCACGTGATACACAAATATATTGTGGCCATGAATACACTCTAAACAATGCATTATTTACTCAATCAATTAAAAATGACAATAAAATAGAAAAAAAAATTAAAGAAGTTGAAGGCTTAAGGAAAAATAATTTACCATCAATACCTACAACTGTTTCTGAGGAAATAAAATTAAATTTATTTTTTCAGGCAGATAATAACAAGATTAAAAGCCTCTTCTCTAATAACAAGATTACTAGCGAAGAGACTTTTGCATTAATTCGATCTGCTAAAGACTCTTATTAAGTAAAGTATTGCCCACCATTTGCAGTAATTGTAGAGCCAGTAATAAAGCCTGCATCATCACTAGCTAAAAAAGTAACTGCTCTAGCAACTTCTTCAACAGTTCCCAATCTACCTACAGGAATCTTAGTTATTAAACTTTTTAAAAAATCTTCTGAAGCATCAGCTAGTATTTCTGTATCGATATAGCCGGGTGCTATAGCGTTGACTGTAATATTTTTTCTAGCTGTTTCTTGCGCCAAAGCTTTAGTAAAGCCTAATACTCCAGCTTTAGCTGCACTGTAATTTACTAGACCCATCTCACCTTTTTGGCCATTAATTGAAGAGATAGAAATAATTCTACCAAATGATTTTTCTCTCATGCTCTCTAAAACACACCTCGTCATATAAAACACTGAATCTAAATCAGTTCTAATAACATCATCCCATTGTTCGATAGTCATTTTATGTGACATTGCTGCTTTTGAAATACCTGCATTATTAATAAGGATATCAACTGCACCTAATTTTTCTGTTACCTCTTTAACTCCAGCTTCACACGCTGCAGAATCAGCAACATTCCATTGAAAAACATCAATTTTATTTTCTGCTGCAAAAGCATTAGCTTTTTCTGAGTTTGAGTTATAAGTAGCAGCAACTTTGCAGCCTTGGTTTTTTAATGCAATTGATATTGCTCCCCCAATTCCTCTTGTTCCGCCGGTTACTAGTGCTATTCTTGTCATAAATATTTCTCCTAATTATTATTATCGTTCAACACAAAGTGCTATACCCATACCGCCGCCAATGCATAGTGTTGCAAGGCCTTTTTTTGCATCCTGTCTTTTCATTTGATGAAGTAGTGTAACAAGAATTCTTGCGCCAGAAGCTCCTATTGGGTGGCCTATGGCAATAGCACCCCCATTAACATTTACCTTACTGGTATCCCAGCCTAATTCTTTATTTACTGCACATGCTTGTGCAGCAAAAGCCTCATTTGATTCTATTAAATCTAAATCATTAATCGACCAGCCAGCTTTTTCTAATGCTTTTCGTACCGACGGTATTGGACCAGTACCCATAATAGATGGATCAACTCCAACACTTGCCCAGGACACAACTCTAGCCAGGGGTTCAATATTTCTCTTGGCAAGCTCTGCTTCATTCATCAGGGTTAGTGCGGCAGCTCCATCATTAATTCCACTTGCATTTGCTGCTGTAACCGACCCATCTTTCGCAAAAGCTGGCCTTAAAGATGAAAGTTTTTCTAACTGAATATTATCTTTTATATATTCATCTTGATCAAATATTGTTGTTTCTTTTCTAGATACAATTTCTACTGGAGTTATTTCATCTTTAAATAACCCCGCTGCTTTTGCTTTACTTGCTTTTAGCTGAGAATTAAAAGCAAACTCATCTTGTTGTTCTCTTGTAATTTGAAATTTTTCAGCAACATTCTCTGCTGTAGACCCCATGTGATATCCATTAAATGCGTCCCATAAGCCATCTTTTATCATTGTATCAATCATTTTTGCATCGCCCATTTTTGTACCAGACCTTAAATGCATACAATGAGGAGATTGACTCATACTTTCCTGCCCACCAGCTATTATAATATTTGCGTCTTGGTTCTTAATTGCTTGAAATCCCAGTGCAACAGTTCTTAGTCCAGATCCACAAACTTGGTTTACTACCCATGCTGGAGTTTCCTTTGAAATTCCTGCATTAATAGAAGCTTGTCTTGCGGGATTTTGTCCTGTGCCAGCTGTTAAAACTTGACCAAGTATCACTTCATCTACTTCAGTTGATTCAACAGAAGATTTTTTAAGAGAATCCTCAATAACAATTTTTCCTAAATCATGGGCCTGAAGGTTACTTAAAGAGCCACTGAATGATCCTACGCCTGTTCTAGTCGCTGAAGTTATAAATACATCTGTCATAATAAATCCTTAAAATCATATAATTTCAGGGATTATTTCAGCCCTAGATGAGTCAAGATATCTGGCTTTAATTATTTTGCAACTATTATCTAATTCCAAAAGTAATGGATTTCCAGTAGGAATTTCAAGTTTTACAATATCATAATCTGATATATTAAATAGCTCTTTGCAGAGAGCTCTTAGGCTATTTCCATGAGCAACAATTAATGTATCTCCTTTTAATAAACTTGGTAAAATAGATTCATTCCAATATGGAATTACTCTTTCATAAGTATCTTTTAAACACTCTGAAAGAGGGAGCTTAACACCCTTAAGATCTTTATATTTTGGGTCATTATTTGGATTCATTTCACTGTCTGTATCTAGTTCTGGAGGGGGCGTATCGTAGCTTCGCCTCCACATTAAAAATTGCTCTTCACCATATTTATTCAAAGTTTCATTCTTATTAAGGCCCTGTAAACTCCCATAATGCCTTTCATTTAGAGCCCAACTTTTACTTATATGGCTTGTTTCTTTGATATCTAACTCATCAAGTATATATGAAAGAGTGTTTTGAGCTCTTTTTAAATATGATGTAAAACAGTTTTGAGGATTAAAATTAATATCTTTAATTAAATTTCCAGATTTTTTTGCCTCCTCTATTCCCATCTCAGCCAACTCTACATCAACCCAACCAGTAAATTTATTTTCTAAATTCCATGTGCTTCGTCCATGGCGAACTAAAATCAAATTTTTACTCATTTTATTTTACTTGATTGCTAATCTTATCATGAAGCAAATAATCAACTATTTGTTCTGCGATAAGTTTTGCGACTTTTTCCTGTGCCTCTTTAGTGCTTGCACCTATATGTGGAGTCATAACTACATTATTCATTCCAGTAAATATAGATTTTAAATCGGGTTCATTTTCATAAACATCTACACCGTATCCATAAATTTTTTTATTTTGAATAGCCTCTTTTAGATCACTCTCATTAACTATTCCACCTCTTGCACAATTAATAACTACAGCCGAATCTTTCATTTTACTTATTGATTCACTGTTAATCATATATTTCGATTGGGCTGAAAGTTTATTGTGAAAAGTAATAATATCTGCAAGCTCTAGAGATTCATCAAATGAAACTGCTTTAACATTATATTCACGTTCATCTTTCACAGATATTGATTTACTTACCACAAATACTTTCATTCCGTAGGCAATACTAATTTGAGAAATTTTTTTTCCAATGTTACCAAAACCAACTATAACGATATTTTTTTTGTTCAATTCATTCCCTATAAATATTTTTTTATCCCATTTATTTGCATGCATAGAATTATTGGCATCTGTTATTTTTCTAAACAAGGAATGTATAAGAGCAAAAGTTAATTCAGCAGTAGCTTGGACATTGCCCAAAGGTGTATTCATAACTATAATATTATTTTCACTAGCAGCAGCTAAGTCAACATTGTCAACACCTACACCTGGTCTGCCAATAACCTTAAGCACAGATGCGTTATCTATAATTTTTCTTGTTACTGTGACTCCAGATCGCACAAGTAAAGCAGAATATTCTGGAATTATACTTATTAACTCATCTTCAGAAAGGCCTATTTTTATGTCAAAAAGCAGTTCATTTTCTTCAAAAATTTTATTAGCGACACTTGATATATTGTCAGCTATTAAAATTTTTTTCATAAGCTATTAAACTTTCAATTTACTTTGCTCGTATGCCCAGTCAATCCAAGGCAATAATAATTTAACATTCTCATTTTGAACTGTTGAACCTCCCCAGATTCTGATGCCTAAGGGTGCAGTCTTATAAGAATTTATATCATAGGCTACATCATTTTCTTCTAAGATAGAATAAATATGTCCCATAAATATTTTTTTTGTATCTTTATCTAGATTTTTATACCACTCTTCTTTAGGAACAATACATATCGATGTACAAGACCTTGTTTCAGGATCTACTGGAAGAAAATCAAAGTAATCATTTGTTGCAATCCATTCTTCAACTAATTTAAGATTATTCTCTGAAATCTTAATTAACTCTGACATGCCGCCAATTGATTTTGCCCACCGTAGCGAATACAACACATCTTCTGCACACAACAAAGAGGGGGTATTAATTGTCTCTCCAGAGAATATTCCTTCATTAACTTTTTTATTTGTGGCCAGTCTAAATATTTTTGGTATTGGCCAACTTGGCGTATAACTTTCAAGTCTTTTAATCGCACGTGGAGACAACGCTATCATTCCATGTGCAGCTTCACTTCCTAAAACTTTTTGCCAAGACCATGTAGTTACATCAAGCTTAGGCCAGTCAAGTTTCATAGAAAAAATTGCTGATGTTGCATCACATATGGTTAAACCCTTACGATCATCTTTAATCCAACTTGCATCTTTTACTCTAACTCCTGATGTAGTCCCATTCCACGTAAAAATAATATCGTTATCAGAGTTAGATTTTGAAAAATCTGGCAGATTACCATAATCAGCTACGGTTACTAATTTGTCTTCTAGGGGTAGTTGACTAGATACATCTACACACCAGTCATTCCCAAAATTTTCCCAAGCATAAACCTCAACTCCTCTTTCTCCAAGTAAGGACCACATTGCCATTTCTACTGCTCCTGTATCTGAAGCTGAAACTATTGCTAGCTTATAATCATCGGGAATATCTAATACTTCTCTAGTTTCAGTTATTACGGAATGGAGTTTAGCTTTTCCAATTTTAGATCTGTGTGATCTCCCTAAAACAGCTCCTTTTAATTCATCCAATGACCACCCTGGTGGTTTAGAGCAAGGGCCGGAAGAAAATAATGGTGAGTTTGGTTTTATAGTTGGTTTATCAGTCATTTTTATAATTTCATTTCTAAGTTTACAAGTCCATCAATAAGTTTCGGATCAAAATATGTTGATTTTTGAGGAACTATAGCATTTTTGTTAGAAATAGACATTATCTCATGCATAGTCATAGGGCAAACAAAAAAACCTATGCTGGTCTTATTATTTTTAACTTTCTTCTCAAGATCTTTGTAGTTAAGTTTACCAGGTAAAAAACTTATATGGTTTTTGTACTCATTTTTTTTAATTCTACAAATTTTATTAATAATTAGCTTATTAATCAAATCTATATCTGTGCTTTTAGAGTTATCTGTACTTGAAGTAGTTTTTAATAAATTAAATGTAAACCATTTCCTACAAATAAAAATCATTACTTCACCTTTGGTATTTGGTTTTTTAAATTTAGAGTATTTTAAGTTCGGAAATGACTTTTTTATTAAATGTAATATTTCTTCAGGATTGTTATCTTTAAGTTTAACAAGCCTATTATAGCTAAGTATATTTACAGATGAGTGATCGAATAAAGCTGCTAATAATGGGATAGATTTAATATTTTTATTTTTAACTCTATTAAGCAATTTAGTAACTGCAGCAAACCTATGGTGTCCATCAGCAATATATAATTTTTTAATTTTTGCTAATGCTTTATGTATATCTTTTCTATCTTTATCATTTTTAGTTGCCCATAAAGAATGTTTAGTACCACCTTCACTTATAAAAAAATATTCTGGTTTTATTTTTGCATACCTTTTATATAATAAAATTAAATCATTCTTATTTTCATAAGATAAATAAACTGGGCCCACCTGAGTTTTAGTTAGCTCAAGGTTTCGTAAGATTGCTTTTTCTTTTGCAATAAAGGTTTCTTCATGTGGCAAAATAAGTTTCTGAGATTGTTTAGTGATTTCAATGGATGCAATAATACCATACTGAGTTTTAGAATTCTTGCTAAGCTTATAAATATAGTAATTTGGAACCTCATCTCTAAAAAGCACTTTATTATCGATCATGCTTTTTAAATAGTCACGTACATATTTAGTTAGCTGTTTTTCACTATAATTTGGAAATAAAATCTTAGGACTTAAAATATTAAGAAAATTCCAGTTAGTATTTCTTGATGCTCTTTTAATTTCTTTGTCACTTAAATTATCAAAAGAAGAGGACACTATTGTACTTAATAGTTTTTTAATTGGCCTGAGACCTATAAAAGAGTTGATTTTTAACGGCATATCTTAGGTTTTCCCAGTGTTCTTATTAATATATGTATTTATTTTATCCTGTTCTACTTTAAATTTTAGCATTAAAAAGCCTATAAAACCTAGTTATTTCTATATAATATAGCCTATTGACATAAAGTTAGGTGGGGTTATATTCACCAGACTTTAACAATCAAAAAGAATTCATACATATGTTTGCAGTAATATCCAGTGGTGGAAAACAATATAAAGTGTCAAATGATACTATTCTTACAGTTAATAAAGTTGCTGGTGAAGATGGTGAAAAGATCACTGTAAATGACGTTTTATTTGCATCTGATGGTACAGAATTAAGTCTAGGCAGTCCCAATATTAAAGATGCAAAAGTTAATCTTGAAATTATAAAACAAGACAGAGACAGAAAAATCCTTATTTTTAAGAAACAAAGGCGTAAAAATTTCAGAAGAAAAAATGGTCATAGACAAGATATAACTTTTCTTAAGGTTTTAAGTATTGAAGTACCCGGCTTGACATTTCCAAAAGCAGAGAGTGTCAAGGCGGCTAAAGTTGAGAAAGACACTGATGCTACTACCGAAGTTAAGAAAAAAGCAGTTAAAAAAGTAGCTGCAAGTAAGGTAAAGGAATAATTTATAATGGCACATAAAAAAGCAGGTGGTTCATCTAGAAACGGCAGAGACTCAGCCGGTAGAAGACTTGGTATCAAAAAATTTGGTGGTCAAGTTGTTATACCTGGAAATATAATTGCAAGACAGCGTGGGACTAAATGGCATCCAGGTGACAATGTAGGCCTAGGAAGAGACCATACAATATTTTCTCTAGTTGAAGGCATTGTAACTTTTGGTAAAAAGAAAAATGGAAAGACATATATTTCTGTTGCACCAAAAACTGCGAACTAAGATTTAGTCTTAATTCATTACATTTAATTTATTCGATTAATATAATACAAGCTTAGAATCATGAAGTTTATCGATGAGGCCAAAGTTTATATTAAAAGTGGAGATGGTGGAGATGGCTGTCTTAGCTTTAGAAGAGAAAAATATATTGAATATGGTGGACCAGATGGTGGTAATGGAGGACGTGGCGGACATATATATGTCCAAGGCATTAAGGGCTTAAATACCTTAGTTGATTTTAGATTTCAAAAACATTTTAGGGCTAAAAAAGGAGTTCATGGTGCCGGAAGAAAGCGCAATGGTGCTGCCGGAAAAGACATCATAATGAAGCTTCCAATTGGAACTCAAATTTATGAAGATGACGAGTTAATTGAAGATATTATAGATAATAAAAAAATTCTTTTATTCTCCGGAGGTAAGGGCGGCCTAGGAAATACTAACTTCAAATCATCAACAAATAGAACTCCTCGGAAAATTACATTGGGTGAAAAAGGTCATGAGGCTGACGTACTTTTTAAACTAAAACTTATTGCTGATACTGGGCTAGTCGGTCTGCCTAATGCTGGAAAATCTAGTCTTTTAAGAAAAATTTCGGCTGCCAAAACTAAAGTTGGTGAGTACCCTTTTACTACTACTGCTCCAAAGCTTGGTGTGATGAGACAGGGTGACAGAGAGAAAATAATTGCTGATATACCTGGATTAATTGAAGGTGCTCACTTAGGAACTGGTCTTGGTTTTCAATTCTTAAGGCATATAGAGAGGTGTACCTCTATTATACATATGTTAGACATATCTGAGTCAAATCTACTCGATAACTACAAAACTATCCGAAATGAATTAAAAAGCTATAATATTGAACTTGATAAAAAAAGTGAGATAGTTGTACTTAATAAATCTGATTTAATAACACAAGATGAAGCTGAAAAAATACTTAAAGCTTTAAAGAAAAAAATAAAAAGCAGTATTTTTATTATTTCAACAATAACAAATGAAGGAATTGAAGAATTAAAAAATATTATATTAGGTTCTGATAAAGAAAATGAAACTTGAAACAACAAAAAGAATTGTAATTAAGATTGGCTCATCCCTACTCTTTAATAAAGAAAATAACAAACTAAATAAAGAATGGCTAATTTCTCTAGCCGAAGATGTAAGTTTTTTAAAAAACCAAAATAAGGATGTCATTATTGTGTCATCTGGTGCCATAGCTCTTGGTGCAAAAGATTTAAATTTAGAGATGAAGGAGCTCAGCCTAGATAAACACCAAGCACTCGCAGCCATCGGTCAGATTCAATTAATGATAGCTTTTAAGAATGCTTTTGAAAAATATGAATCAAAAATTTCTCAAATATTATTAACGTTAGACGATACTGAAAAAAGAAGGCGATCAATAAATGCACGAAGAACTATTGATACCTTATTAAAATTAAATATTACTCCTGTCGTTAATGAAAATGATACCATTGCAACAAATGAAATTAAGTATGGAGATAATGATCGTCTAGCAGCAAGAGTTGCACAAATAACTGGAGCTGACTGTTTAATTCTATTATCTAATATTAATGGCCTATATTCAGCTGATCCAAAAAATAATGAAAAACTAAAATTAATTAATCATGTTACAGAAATAAATTCAACAATAGAAGATATGGCAGGCTCTTCTGTTTCTAATACAGGTAAGGGTGGAATGAAGACTAAAGTAATGGCAGCCAAAACTGCGTTATCTGCAGGATGTCATATGGCTATTACAAATGGAACTGTAAATAATCCTGTTCAAGCACTATTTAATGGGCGGCCCTGTACTTGGTTTGAGCCAAATAAAACTCCCCTTGCAGCACGAAAACAATGGATAGTTGGAACTATGAAACCAGTTGGTTCTGTTGTAATTGATGATGGTGCAAAACAAGCTCTAATAAAAGGTAGCAGTCTTCTTCCTGCTGGAATTGTTCAAATTTCAGGTGAGTTTGAAAGAGGTGACGCAATCGAGATATTGTCTAAAGCTAAAAGTAAAATTGGAATTGGTTTAGCTAGTTATTCCTCTATAGAAGGTATAAAAATTATGGGTCATAAAAGTAATGAAATTGGTAATATTCTAAGCTACTCTTATCGAGAAGAAATGATCCATAAGGATGATTTGGTACTATTATGATTATCAGAGATTACATGGATAATATTGGTAGAAAGAGTGTCCTTGCCAGCTCTAAATTAAAATCATTATCTACAGAGAGTAAAAATAAAATCTTAATATCCATTGCCAGGAAGATAAGAGCTGACAAAAATATAATTATTTTGGCCAATGAAGAAGATGTAAAGTTGGCAAGAGAAAAGGGTGCTGCAGATCCTATGATTAATAGATTAATATTAGATGAAAATAAGATTGAGAATATAGCTAAGTCTGTAGAAGCAATTGCTGAACTTCCTGATCCTGTTGGAAAAATACTTTTTAAAACTGAAAGACCCAATGGATTATTAATTAATAAAATATCTGTACCTTTAGGTGTTATAGGAATTATTTATGAAAGTCGTCCAAATGTAACTGTTGATGCTAGTGTTCTTTGTATAAAAGCTGGCAATGCTTGCATCTTACGAGGTGGGTCAGAATCTTATAATTCTAACCTAAGTTTAGCCAAAGCAATTAATTCTGCAATTATTGAAAGTGAAGTAGATGAAAATATAATTCAATTTGTTGAAACTACTGATAGAGCTGCTGTAGATTATATGCTTAGAGATATGGTTGATCATATTGATGTTATTATTCCACGTGGTGGAAAAGGATTGGTTAAAAAAGTTCAGGATTTAGCAAAAGTTCCTGTCATAGGTCATTTAGATGGGATATGCCATATATACGTAAATAATTCAGCTGATTTAGATACTGCTATAAAAATTATACATAATGCTAAATTAAGAAGAACTGAAATATGTGGTGCAGTAGAAACATTATTAATAGATGAAGAATATGCCAAAAATAATTTGCCTAAAATTATATCTGATTTAATGGATGCTAATTGTGAAGTCAGAGGTGACGCTGATAGCATGAAGATTGATAATAGAATAATCCCTGCAAAAATTGAAGATTGGAGCACTGAATATTTAGACTCTATTATTTCTGTAAAGTTGGTTAAAGATGTATATGGCGCAATTGACCATATTGCAAAATATGGATCAGGACATACTGAAAGTATAATTTCAGAAAACAATGAAATAGCCAATGAATTTCTTAGGCTGGTTGATAGTGCAATAGTCATGCATAACGCCTCAACACAATTTGCCGATGGTGGTGAATTTGGATTGGGAGCAGAAATTGGAATAGCTACAGGGAGATTGCATGCACGTGGTCCCGTTGGCTTAGAAGCTCTAACTACCTATAAGTATATTGTTAAAGGATCAGGCCAGATAAGGTCTCAATAAAAAATGAAAATTGGAATACTTGGAGGCTCATTTAATCCTGCACACTTAGGTCACATGAAGCTTAGTTTATCGGCTATAGAATTGCTAGATCTAGATTCAGTTTGGTGGCTAATAACAAAACAGAATCCATTAAAATCTAAAGAGGAATATTTACCTTACGACCTAAGAATTAAAAAAGCAGCCTTAATTGCCAATGGCACTAAAATTAAACTTATTTGTACTGAAGAAGAAACAAATTCTACTTATGCTATTGATAACTTAAGACATATAAAAAAGAAAAATATTCATGATAATTTTATATATTTAATGGGTGCCGATTCATTTATATCCTTAGATAAATGGAAAGATTATGAAAATATTTTTGAAGAAGTGCCAATTGCAGTATTTAACCGACTTGGTTTTGAAAACCATATAATTGATAGCTACATAGGCAAAAAATATGAAAAATATAGATTGAATTATAATTCTAGAGGACTATTGTATAAAAAAAATCCATGCTGGATATTCATTAAAGACTTTAAAGAAAACATATCATCTACAGAATTAAGATTAGAAAAATAAATTGGACAATCTTCATAGTATAATTACAGATTTAGAAGCTAATAAAGCTGAGCACATTCTATCTATGGATGTTTCAAAGAAAACATCTATTGCAAGTCACATGATTTTTGCCACTGGAACTTCCAATCGACATATAAATGCACTCTCTCAATCTATATATCGAAATTTAAAAAACTCTGGATTTAAAGGTGCTAATATTGAGGGTGATAAATCTACTGGTTGGATTGTTATGGATTGTGGTGATATTATTGTTCATCTTTTTAAGAAAGAAGTTCGAGAATTTTATAATCTAGAAAAGATGTGGTCAGTTGACTTAGAGTCTTATAGTGAATGAAGATTCAAGTCTTATACTTAGATAAATTAAGATTTAAGTCTGAAAAAATATTGGCTGATACTTTCCTAGAAAGAATACAAGGTTCTGCAAAAAAGCTTATTGACCCTATAATCACTAAACAAATTACCATAAAGGAAATGGATCAAGAATTAGATAAGTCAAATTTAAATGTGTTGCTAGATGAAAAAGGTAAATACCTCAATTCAGTTGAATTTGCAGATTTCATCTTTAACACCTCACATAAAAAAATAAGTTTTTTCATCGGTAGCACACTTGGATTTAGTGATAAGGCAAAAGAAAAAGCTGGCTTACTTCTTTCAATTAGCCCAATGACACTTACTCATTCTTTTGCTACAATAATATTATTAGAACAAATTTATAGAGCTACAACTATTAAGATGAACCATCCCTATCATAAAATATAATATGAAAAAATTATCTTTATCTATATTCTTTGTTGTTTTTCTTTTTTCTTTTTCATTAAATGCAAGCAATGAAAACTTATATAAAAAACTAGATACTTTTGGAGATGTATTTCAAACAATACGCTCGAACTATGTTACGACAATAAATGAAGAAGAGGTAATAGAAGCTGCAATTAATGGCATGCTACAATCTCTTGATCCTCACTCTAGCTACATGAACCTAGATAATTACAAGGATATGCAAGAAGAGACAAATGGGAAATTTGGTGGCTTGGGAATTGAAGTAACAATGGAAAATGGGTTTGTAAAAATTATTTCTCCTATAGATGGAACTCCTGGGGCAAAAGCAGGAATACAACCTGGTGATTACATTACACATATTGATGATGAGAGTATATTTGGTCTTTCTCTTACAGAGGCTGTAGATCAATTAAGGGGATTGGTTGGAACCACAGTTAAACTTAAAATAGCAAGAGAAAATGAAGAAGAGCCACTTGATATTTCGATAACACGAGCAATTATTACTGTTGAAGCTGTGAAGTATAGAAAAGAAGGAAATGTAGGATATATTAAACTCATTTCTTTTAGCGAACAGGCTGACCGTGGAATTAAAAAAGCAATTAAGGCACTTACTACTGAAATTGGAAAAGATAAAATAATAGGCTTCGTGTTGGATTTAAGAAATAATCCAGGAGGTCTTTTAGGGCAATCTATCGAAGTAACAGATAATTTTTTAACTTCTGGAGAAATAGTTTCTACCAAAGGTAAAGATAAATCTAATATAGGATCTTTTAAGGCGTCACGAGGTGACATGACTAATGGTAAACCCATAATAGTACTTATAAATAGAGGTTCAGCTTCAGCATCTGAGATTGTAGCTGGAGCCCTACAAGATCATAAAAGAGCTATAATCGTGGGAGAGCAGTCTTATGGCAAAGGCTCAGTACAAACTATATTCCCTTTAAATGATCGAAGTGCAATCAGATTAACAACAGCCTTATATTATACTCCATCTGGTGATTCTATTCATAAAATTGGAATTACTCCTGATATAGAAGTTACAAGGTCAAAAAAATCTGATCCTGCTGATAACACAGATAATCAACTAGACTATGCTCTTGATCTCTTAATAAAAGATAGCATCATTAATTAAGATGGTATCTAGAGACTATAGGAGAGGTGTTGGTATGATGATTATTAATAATGAAAAGAAAATATTCATTGGCCAAAGACTTGATAAAGACCAATCTGCCTGGCAAATGCCTCAAGGAGGAATAGATAATGATGAAACACCAGAACAGACATGCAGGCGTGAACTTTTTGAAGAGACTGGAATTTCATCTAACTATGAGATCTTAAGTAAAACCAGAAATTGGTATAAATATGATCTTCCTACTAGTCTGCAAAAAAAACTTTGGAAGGGGAAATATAAGGGTCAAATCCAACAATGGTTTATTATAAAATTTTTTGGAAATGACACTGAAATAAATATTCATACCAAGCATCCCGAATTTAAAAATTGGAAATGGGCTGATCAAAATGAAATGTTGGAATTAATTGTTTCTTTTAAACGAGATCTTTATAAAAGCGCTTTAGAAGAATTTTCTGAATTTCTTTAAAATAATTAAATACTTAAAGATTTTAAGCTTTCTATTTTACCTTGAATCTTAATGTTGCTAACGTCATCTATTAACAGAGACTCTAGCTCATTAATTTTTGTATCAATAAAATTAGAACTAATATTTTCTTTTTCAGTTAACTCAACGGCAATAATTAATAAATTATTATCAATAAATTGCACAAAACCTTCATTTATATAAACACTTTTTTCATCACCATTTTCAAACACAATTGATATAAAGCCCGGCTTTACAGCTGAAATAAAACTTACATGATTAGCCAAAAAGCCCATATCACCTTCGGTTGCAGGAACTGTAACTAAAGATGCAGAGGTTTCTAAAAAAACTTTAGATGGTGTAACTAATTTTATACTAAAAGTTTCTGACATATTAATTAAGCTGCTGCATCCTCAGCCATTTTTTCAGCCTTCTTAACAGCCTCTTCAATTGTACCAACCATATAAAAAGCTGCCTCAGGCAAATGGTCATATTCACCTTTACAAATTGCATCAAAACCATTGATTGTATCTTCTAATTCAACATATTTGCCTGGTGTACCAGTAAATACTTCGGCAACAAAAAATGGTTGTGACATGAACTTTTGAATTTTTCTTGCTCTTGCAACAGCTAATTTGTCATCTTCGGATAGTTCATCCATACCTAAAATAGCAATAATATCTTGGAGAGATTTATAAGTTTGAAGAACTGATTGAACATTTCTTGCTACATTATAGTGTTTTTCTCCTAATATTCTTGCATCTAGAATTCTTGAAGTAGAATCAAGTGGATCAACTGCTGGATAAATTCCAAGTTCAGCAATTTGCCTAGATAAAACTGTTGTTGCATCTAAATGGGCAAATGATGTAGCTGGCGCTGGATCTGTTAAATCATCTGCAGGCACATAAATTGCCTGCACAGATGTAATTGAACCTTTATCTGTAGAAGTAATTCTTTCTTGTAACATTCCCATGTCTGTTGCTAATGTTGGTTGATAACCAACTGCAGATGGAATTCTACCCAAAAGAGCAGAAACTTCTGAGCCTGCTTGAGTAAATCTAAAAATGTTATCTACAAAAAATAAGACATCTTTCCCTTCTTGATCTCTAAAATATTCTGCCTGTGTAAGTCCCGTTAAAGCAACACGAGCTCTAGCACCTGGAGGTTCATTCATCTGTCCATAAACTAATGCACATTTAGACTTATCTCCTTCTAAATCAATAACACCCGATTCGATCATCTCATGATAAAGGTCATTACCCTCTCTTGTTCTTTCACCAACACCCGCAAACACAGAGTAGCCTCCGTGTGCTTTTGCAATATTATTAATTAGCTCCATAATAATAACTGTTTTACCAACACCTGCACCGCCGAAGAGACCAATTTTTCCTCCTCTTGAATATGGAGCCAATAAATCAACAACCTTAATTCCTGTGACAAGTATTTCTGTTTCTGTAGATTGATTTACAAATGCTGGAGCCTCTCTGTGGATATCCCATTTTTCAGCAGCTTTAATTTCTCCTCTTTCATCTATTGGATCTCCAGTTACATTCATTATTCTACCAAGAGTTTCTGGTCCAACAGGTACCTGAATTTGTTTTCCAGTATCTATTACCTCGTCTCCTCTAGCCATTCCATCTGATGAATCCATTGCTATAGTTCTTACACTAGACTCCCCAAGGTGTTGGGCTACTTCAAGAACCACATTTTTATCACCCACTTTAACTGTTAAGGCATTTAAAATTGCTGGTAAATTATCTTTAAATTTAACATCAACAACAGCACCAATTACCTGTGAAATAGTTCCTTTTATATTACTTGTCATATTTTCTCCTTTTTTTAAACTGCTTCTGCTCCAGAAATAATCTCAATTAATTCTTTTGTAATCACTGCTTGTCTAGAACGGTTATAGAATAGAGTTAAGCTATCAATCATGTCTGAGGCATTTCTAGATGCGTTATCCATTGCACTCATCCTTGATCCTTGTTCACTTGCTGAGCTCTCCAAAAGAGCTTTAAAAATTTGCACCGCAAAATTCAATGGTAATAGTTCTTCTAATATTTCTTTTTCATTTGGTTCAAATTCAAAAAATATATTATCTTTAGAAGTGTCTTCAGAGTTAGCATCCTTAGTCATTTCAGCTGGAATAACTTGTTGTTCTGTAGGAATTTGAGATATTATTGATTTAAATTTATTATAAAAAATGAGACACTTATCAAACTCATTGTTAAAATACATATCAATTATTTTATCTGAGATTTGTTTAGCATCCACATATTGAATTGTTTTAATTGAAGACATATCAATAATATCAACTATAAGTTCTCCATATTGTCTTTTAATAATGTCATAACCTTTTTTACCAACACATATAATTTTAACTTTTTTATTTTGCTTCTTTAGGTCAATAATTTTTTCTTTTAATGTTTTTGAAATTTGTGAATTAAACCCACCACACAGTCCTCTTTCAGAAGTAAATAATACAAGCATGTACGTACTATCATTTCCATCGCCAGCTAATAAATTTTTAGAATCGTCGGTAGAGTTAAAGCCTTTGGAAATTGAATCCATTAGGCTTTTCATATTATCTGCATATGGCCGCGATTGTTCCGCCGCTTCTTGGGCTTTTCTAAGCTTTGCAGCAGCCACCATTTTCATTGCTTTTGTTATTTTTTCTGTAGATTTAACACTAGCAATTCTTTTTTTTAAATCGTCTAAACTTGGCATAAGATAATTAAGCTTTTTTAAACTCCTCTATCGCACTGATTAAAGTTTTTTCAGCCTCATCATCTAAAATCCCTGTGCTATTTATCTTTATAATTAACTCTGGGTTTGAAGAGTTAATCTTAATAAAGAAATTTTTCTCAAAATCTTTAATCTGATTTAGCTCGAGGTCATCAAGATATCCTTTTACTCCAGCAAAAACTGAAATTACTTGCTCAGCAACTGTCATGGGTGAATACTGATCTTGTTTTAATAGTTCAGTTAATTTTGAGCCTCGATTCAGTAGGTTTTGAGTAGAAACATCTAAGTCTGATCCAAACTGAGCAAACGCAGCCATTTCTCTATATTGTGCTAACTCAAGTTTAATAGAACCTGAAACTTTTTTCATTGCTTTTGTTTGGGCAGCTGATCCAACTCTCGAAACTGATAGCCCTACATTAACAGCAGGCCTGATACCTTGGTTAAATAATTCTGTTTCTAAGAATATTTGGCCATCTGTAATACTAATAACATTCGTAGGTATAAAAGCACTCACATCATTAGCTTGTGTTTCAATGATTGGTAGGGCAGTTAGAGATCCACCACCATTTTCATCATTTAGCTTTGCAGCTCTCTCCAATAATCTACTGTGTAGATAAAATACATCACCAGGAAATGCTTCGCGGCCAGGAGGTCTTCTAAGTAATAG